>Ga0163180_10000062_pt1 | contig 52239 bp, 47 predicted proteins | sample AtlANTMetagenome_2_FD_109647 | JGI IMG/M metagenome (GOLD analysis project Ga0163180, IMG submission 109647) | Marine eukaryotic phytoplankton communities from the Atlantic Ocean - Atlantic ANT 4 Metagenome | ecosystem: Environmental > Aquatic > Marine > Oceanic | place: North Atlantic Ocean...
ACTCCACCCAAACACCGCCTCTCCTCCCTTTCGGGATTCGAGGACGATGATTTTGTGGTGACCCCAACGGGATTCGAACCCGTGTTGCCGGGATGAAAACCCGGTGTCCTGACCTGACTAGACGATGGGGTCTGAAAGAAGTGGGCCGCATTGGACTCGAACCAATGGCCCTCGGCTTAAAAGGCCGGTGCTCTACCAACTGAGCTAGCGGCCCAAGAGCACCACCCAATTAACGGGGAATGCCTATAAGTGTCAATGCTGAGATGATCGGAAAAGTGGGTCTCGGGGGATCACTTGTTTTCTTCCCGGTCCCACGCTGATGAGACCCGCCCGAATTCCAACGAGTTCTTCGATTCTTTCGACGTAGTCTCGGCAGGTTTCTGGTAAGGATTCCCAGGTTCGGCATTCCGTGATGTCCTCGGACCAACCTGGAACATCTTCATAGACGGGTTGCCCCGAGAAGCGTTCTGCACCGTCAGGGGTATCGTGACTCACTCCGATTTTCAGTGTTCCGATACCGCTCAGAACGTCGAGTTTGGTCAATGTGAGATGGGTGACGCCATTCAGCCGGGCGGCATGTTTGACCATGGGGGCATCGAACCAACCGCATGATCTTGGACGGCCAGTGGTCGCCCCAAATTCACCGCCCTTCGAACGGAGCGTTTCTTCTTCGACTTCATCCAACTGGGTTGGGAAGGGTCCCGAACCGACGCGAGTGGCATAGGCTTTGGCAATGCCGACGACGTTGTGCAGATCCTTGGGGCCGACGCCGGTACCCGCAGCAGCGTTTCCGGCCACTGTGTTTGACGAAGTCACAAAGGGGTATGTGCCGTGGTCCACGTCCAAGAAAGTGCCTTGGGCCCCTTCAAAGAGAATGGGCTCCTCCCGATCTTGAGCACCGTGGAGATGGTCGACGCTATCCCGAATGAAAGGGGAAAGACGCTCCGCAAACGGAGTGGCCCACTCAACAAGGTCTGTGTCCGAAAAAGTTTCGGCGCCGTACCAATCCGAGAAAATTCGATTCTTTTCTTTTAGCGTGCCCTGGATGTGTCGGCGGAATCGTTCCATGTCGAGCAATGCCCCAGCGCGGATTCCTCGTCGAGCGACTTTATCTTCGTAGGCCGGCCCGATACCTTTCTTGGTGGTTCCAATTTTGGCGCCACCTAAGGCTTGCTCACGCAGCCCATCTAAGTTTCGGTGGATCGGAAGCACCAAGTGGGCATCGGCACTGATCACCAGGGAACTGGGGTCCACTTGGCGGCCCCGCGCTTCCAGTTGGTCTAATTCTTGAACCAGAACTTCTGGGTCGACCACCACGCCGTTACCGATAATGCACGTGGTGTTGGGTTGTAGAATTCCACTGGGAATCAGGTGGAGGATCACGGTTTCCCCATCGACCACCAAGGTGTGGCCGGCGTTGTTACCGCCTTGGAAGCGGACGACATGGCGCGCGTTGGCGGCCAAGAGGTCCACGACCTTGCCCTTACCTTCGTCTCCCCACTGGAGACCGACGACGACCGTGTTTAGGCCTGCATCTTGTGTGGACATGGCAGCCTCTCCTGGTGCGGGTGCGCTCCTTGAGTCGGAGCGCGTGTCGTCTAACTCTGGCAGGTGTTCAGCGCACGTTACGGATACCAGATCGCGCACGAGCGTTGTTCTTGTCTGCCTCAAGAACTGTCTGATATTCGCGGCGCGCATTGAGTCCCATGCCGAGATCGGCGTACAAGTCCGCAAGAGCCAAACGTATTTCGATATTTTTTGGTGACTTATTTGCGGCTGTTCGGAGATGGCCCAACGCTTTGCGTTTGTCTTGTTCAATTTTCAAAATCAAAGTGGCCAGCCGGAAAAAAGGCAGTCCGTCGTCCGGGTTTTGCTCGCATGCTCGCTGGTAGTTGTGCATGGCTTCACGGTAGTTTTGAAAACTCTCTGCACTTTCACCGGCTTGAACAAACTGAACGGACAGGCTGGAGCTCGCTTCTGATCGTGCCAATTCATATAGGGCTCGAAACTCTGCATTTTGGGGATCGAATTGAACCGCGAGGTGCAGGGATGACACGGCCTTGGAAATGTTGCCTGCTTCGTAGTCTTGCTGGCCTTGTTGGAAATACCGCTTAGCCCGGCTGGAACGACCTTTGACCTGGGCTCGAAGCTGTTTGATCGCCCGTGCACGCGGATCGGCGCGACGTTGGGACATCCTCTCCCGTGCAGCCTTTTCAGCAGCGGCGCGTTTCCGACTTCTTTTACGCCGGTCTGGGTCTGATTTCTTTTTGGGCTCCGCATCGCTGGTTTGTCGTTTGGTACGGGCTTCTTCTCTGGCGACGGAAATCAGTGATTTGTTGTCCCGGTGGTATCGCCGACGCGAATCTTCATCTCGGAGTATTTTGTAGGCTTTATTGATGTGGACGAATACGAATTCGAGTTTTTCCGCACTATCTCCAATGTTCCGTCGAAAATGGCGATCGGGATGCCAATCGCGAGAGAGTTGGTAATAGGCGGCTTGAATCTTGGCGGTATCGGCATCGGGCGCCAAACCCAGAAGCCCGTAGTGATTGCCGTTCTTTGCATGCTTGTGGAGTCTGGTCAGTTCCGCAAGCTCCTGCTCAGATAAAGAATTCGAAGACATGAGGGCAGCATAGCCAAATCTGAGCCGGACAGGCGATCAGTCTTCGCTTTTAGATCCTGAACGTGGGTGTGCTGAACGATATACAGCAAGTAAATGGGCCGCATCAACATGGGTGTATTGTTGGGTTGTGGACAAAGAAGCGTGACCCAGCTGTTCTTGAATCGCACGCAGGTCTGCTCCCGAGCCAAGGAGATGCGTGGCGCAACTGTGGCGGAGCGCATGGGGGTGCAGACCCACAATACCGTTGGCTGTGCCGGAGTCGCGAGTGATCTGCCAAGCGGATCGACTGCTGAGCCGTTTGCCATAGCGATTCAAAAAAAGCGGTCCATCTTGAGGAATCTGGCGCAACCATTGGCGCAATGCCTCGGCCGCCGGCGGACCGAATGGAACGATCCGTTCTTTTTTGCCTTTGCCCATGACCCGTACGAGGTTGTTCGACAGATCGAGGTGATGGATATCGAGGGTGATGGCTTCCGATACTCGGAGGCCGGCTCCGTAGATCAATTCGAGCAGGGCTCGATTTCTGTCCTTGTACCAACCTTGTTGATGAGGCTGTTCGACCACGGAGGCGGCTTCTGGAATGTCCAAAAACCGGGGCGCCTTTCTCGGAACACGAGGGCTTTGTAAACGGGAGGCGGGACTGACTTTTATGTGTCCTTCCCGCAGCATCCATCGATAAAAACTACGTATGGCGGCCACTTTCCTCGCCATCGTTGCGGGTGCTTTGGGTTTTCTTGAACCGGAGGAACCCAAGCGCTCGGTGGATAGCCACGATCGGAGATCGAGGAGTCCAGCTGTACTCAGTGTCTTACTGCGTTTTTTGAGAAATTCGTCGAGGCGGCTCAGGTTGCTTCGGTACGCACGTAGGGTGTGGGGCGAACACCCTCTTTCACCTCTTAAATGATCCATCCAGCCATTTAAAACCGCATCCATATGTGTCAGGTTACACTCTGGACGCGTCAAGTGACAAACCTCTTTCGGCCTATGGCCGGTAAAAGAGACGCTTGCGCGCTTCCCTATCGAGGGGTATTCCCCGCCTTGTCCTCTTGCTGAAATTTCCAGTATTGGCGACGCGTTTTATCGAGGTATTGCTACACATGGGCACTCCCCTAGTCATTGTCGAGTCACCGGCCAAAGCCAGAACCATCTCACGCTTTTTGGGGGCCGACTACCGTGTGGAAGCCTCGATTGGCCACATTCGTGACTTGCCTAAAAGCGGTACCAAAGAAGCACGCTTGGGTGTGGATACAGAGAATGGCTTCAAGCCCATCTACGTCGTGCCAAAGGAAAAAAAGGCACAAGTGAAGCGGCTTCGGGAGTCGATTGAAGATGCTTCCGCTCTGTACCTCGCGACAGATGAAGACCGTGAAGGGGAGAGCATCAGTTGGCACCTCCTACAGGTTCTCAAGCCTGATGTTCCTGTGTATCGATTGGTGTTCCATGAGATTACCGTGGGCGCCATCCAGAAAGCGTTGGAGTCCCCCCGCGATGTCGACGAGAGCCTCGTTCAAGCACAAGAAGCGCGTCGGATTGTCGACAGACTTTTTGGATACCCCGTGTCTGCACTGCTTTGGAAAAAAGTAGGACCCAACTTGTCAGCAGGCCGGGTTCAGTCCGTGGCTGTGCGTTTGGTGGTTGAGCGTGAGCGGGCCCGTATGGCTCATACCTCCGCAAACTGGTGGGACATTCGAGGCCCCTTCGTCCATTCAGAAGGCGCTTTTGATGTCCACTTGACCCATTGGAAAGGGAAGTCGATTGCCACAGGGCGCAATTTCAACGCCGATGGTCAACTCAAGAGTAAAAACCTGATTGTGCTCACCGAGGACGAAGCGACAGCGGCAGTGAAAGCCCTGTCCAACGGACCCGGAACCGTGGCATCGGTTGATGAGCGCCCTTATGTCGATTCTCCCAGCCCCCCATTCACAACGTCGACGCTTCAACAAGAGGCTAACCGGCGCTTTAAGTGGGGCGCTAAGGTGACCATGACCGCCGCTCAGCGTTTGTATGAGAACGGGTGGATTACCTATATGCGTACGGACTCCGTCGCGCTGTCGAGCCAAGCCATCGCGGCTGCTCGCGGCCTGATACACGCGGAATATGGCGAAAAGTACCTCCCTGAGAGCCCACGTGTCTACAAAGGCAAAGCGAAGAATGCACAAGAAGCGCACGAAGCCATTCGGCCCGCAGGCGAGCAGTTTCGCACGCTTGCTGAAGCCAAGAGCAGCTTGGGTAAAGACGAACGCCGTTTGTACGAACTGATCTGGAAACGCACGGTGGGATGCCAGATGGCCGATGCTCGAGGCCGAACTATCGCGGTCAAAGTGAAAGCCGGCGATGGCCAGTTTGAAGCCAAAGGTAAAACCATTGAGTTTGCAGGTTATCGGCTTGCTTATGTGGCCGATCATGATGATCCAGAGGCGGCTGCAGCCGATGCTGAGCGCATTCTACCTCCCGTTAAGGCCAATGATTCGGTGACGGCTGGCGAACTGGAAGCCAAGGGCCACACCACCAAACCGCCTCCTCGAATGACAGAGGCTGCCTTGGTCAAGGAGTTGGAAGAGCGCGGTATTGGTCGTCCATCGACCTATGCGTCCATCATTGAGACCATTATTCGTCGCGCTTATGTCTTCAAAAAGGGCAGTGCGCTCGTCCCCACCTGGACCGCTATCGCCGTGACTCGTTTGTTGGAGTCGGAGCACTTCAAGTGGTTGGTGGACTACGAATTCACCGCTCAGATGGAAAACCAGCTGGATGATATTGCTGTCGGTGATGGGAACCGCGAGGATTACCTGTCGAACTTTTGGACGTCGCTTCAAAAGTCCGTAGAGAAGGGCGGGGAGACCATTGACCCCCGAGAGGTCTGCACCATCCCTATTGGTCCGCTCGAGGATGCTCGCTGCAAGGATCTGGGTGTGGACAAGGATACGAATGTCGTCGTCCGCGTGGGTAAGTTTGGCCCGTTTCTTCAGGCCGCTGAAAGGACAGCGAACCTTCCAGATGAGCTCGCTCCTGACGAACTGACGCTTGAAAAAGCCATTGAGTTGCTCCAGGGTCCCCAAGATTTGGGCACAGATGAAGAATCCGGTTTGCAGGTCTACCTCGCAAATGGACGGTTCGGCTGGTACGTCCAGTTGGGTACCAACGACGACAGTGAAAAGCCGAAGCGAAAAAGCATTCCCAAAGGCCTGAAAATTGAAGACGTCACATTCGAATTGGCGTCAGCATTGATCAATTTACCGAGAGTCGTGGGCCCTCATCCAGAAAGCGGCGAGTCCATCATGGCGGACTATGGTCGGTACGGAGCCTTCATTAAATGCGGGTCCGAGACGCGCAGTATTCGGGACAAGAATCCAGTCAAGGTGTTGGAAGTTACGGTGGAAGAATCCATGACCTTACTGGCCCGCCCCAAGGGGCGCCGGAGCGCGGAGATACTCAAAGAACTCGGAGAGGATCCCACTACTAAGAAAGCGGTCCTGCTAAAGGATGGCCGTTATGGACCATACGTGACCGATGGCGATACCAACGCGAGTATCGGTAAGGATTTGGATGCGGAGAGCATCACGCTTGAGAAGGCATGTGAATTGATTCGGGACCGCGAGAAGGCGCCTAAGCGGAAACGTCGCTACAAGAAAAAGAGCTAGCGCTCAATAAAAGAGTAAGCCCCATTCACGCTCAATCATTCGGCGGGCTTCGCCGTCCATATTGGCTGCCCGGTCGAAGAGGGCCATCGCTGCCACGCGTCGGACGTCATTGGCATCGATCGCGGCCATCCCATGTGGGTTCAGCGGTTTATCAATTGTGGACAAGACTTGATTGACCTGTTCCAGTGAGGTTTCATCCAAGTGGCCCAGGTCCACCAATACATCCAGCAGGGTACTCGCACGAGTGTCGAGTTCGATGATTGGCGGGAATGGTATGGGCGTGCTCATGGGGTCTCTCGTATCCGATAGCGTTCGCCCGGTAACCGAACGAGGTGTCCCGTCAACTCGAGGGCCTGTATCGCGATGGTTAACTCGGGTGTGGGGTGTCCGGTCACCATCGCAATATGGTCCAAAGTCTCACCGGTCTTGAGCGCCGCTAAAACGGCCTTTTGCGTACTGCACCGAAGCGGGGCGGAAGTGTGGTTAGGAGATGGGAGCCCCAGGACGGCTAGCGCATCAGAAGGCCCTTGGATGAGCGCAGCACCGTCGGCGATCAGCGCATTGCATCCCTTGGACATGGGATCATTGGGATGTCCCGGTACCGCCATGACATCTCGTCCCTGTTCCAGGGCATGTCGGGCTGTGATTTGACTTCCAGACCGCAGCGAGGCTTCAACGACGATGGTGGCCTTGGACAGGCCTGCAATGATGCGATTGCGTTGCGGGAAGGTGTATTTGCTGGCGGGGGTAGGGGGTGGGTACTCGGTCAGTATCAGGCCACCTGCGTCGATAATTTTCCTGACGCATGCTTCGAGTCGGCGACTCATGGGTACTCCAAAGCCTTGTCCAAGGACCCCGATAGACTGTTTAGGGCAGACCATTTGGGCCGACTCATCGATTCCATAAGCGAGGCCGCTACAAATGTTCAGGTTCGCTGAGACCAATCCCTTGGCGAGTCTCACGGCCATTTCACGGCCTCTTTGGGTGCACTGCCTCGCGCCGACCACGGCGACCGATGGTGCTTTGAGGAGTGAGATGTTGCCACGGTAAAAAAGCACGGGAGGCGCAAACGGTAGCAACGCCAAATGGCTGGGGTAGAGACCGTCATCGATACATATGAATGGGCCGGCCTTCGCGAGGGGAGGGTGGTGGCGCAGACGCTTAATGTGATGTGCTTTCAGCCCTAAACTCGCCAGATCGGCATCGTTAAGCTTCTCGATACATAGGCCTTGATGGACCGCTGTTGAAAGATCGATGCGCCCACTGAGATGGGCCGCACCGTTCCAAAAACTAGAAAGGGTAGTCATGGGTGATTCCTTGAGGGAAAACACCGCATACGGACATGAACCGTTGAGAGAGTAGGGCCCTTTTGTGAAAGGGCAAGCCTTAGTTCATTCGGGTCAAAATCTCGGAGCCGATCGGAATGTTCTTACTGGCATCCGTAATCACTGCCGTCGCCGAGTAATCATCGACGCGCACAACGACCAGCCGGCCGATAACGCTCGGTGGCATGGTGGGGTCGGGTCGCTTGGTGTCCACGACTTCATCTTGTCTGGAGACGACGTAGAAACTATTTCCGACTCGTACACCATCGGCTCGACCGCGATCGATGAAGATGGTTTCGCCAATAGTGGACAGGACGCGTTCCTGCGACATTCGAGCCACGACTTGACCTTCTAAGTCTCCAGAAGGAGGGCCCACTTCAAGTTCGACCACAATCGGCATGGCTGGGCCCACCAGGTCTCCGCGATGCATCTCTTGATAAGATTCGCGAATCGTTGCGCTAAGGTAATCGCCGTATTTGTGGACGATTTTCAACTCGCCAACGATGCGGTACATATTGCCGTACTTCTGTCGACGTATATTTGGGTGTCGGACTTTCTTCTTTACCCGGCGAAAGACGGAGACAATATCTCCACACTCGTATGCGTCCGGGTCTTCGACCTTCACATAAACGAGGTCGTCTTCTGAAAGCATATCTCCGGGCACTTGTGCTTTTGAGATTTCGCCGAAGATCTCGAGATTTTTTCGATGTCTTAAGAATCCTGGAGCGACGTATTTGTCAGCCTCAAGCGTGTTGTTGAAACGGATGTCGGGTCCGCACTCCACCTCGATTTCTGCAAAATCGAGGCCTTCTACTTCAAAGCCGTCGCGATCGGTTTCCAACTCTACGCTGGGTGGTTCAATCAGTGAGCCCATGCGAAAAACGATGCGATTGCCTGGGTAAATCCAGTGTGGGTTTGTGATGTAGTCATTGATCGACCACAACCGAGGCCAGTAGTAAGGGTTCCCCAAAAACGCTTGGGCGATCTCCCAAAGGGTGTCTCCCGGTGCGACCAAATAGTACTCAGGAGTGCCCCCCTGAGTGGTGGGGACGGCTTCCAACTCTGAACCGGATCCAGAGTAGGCCTTGACGCCTTCCGCATGAGCGGTGCCGATGGTGAGCAATAGTGCTGTAAAAAGCTTCCACATGGTTCTGTCCCAAACGCGTCTTACGATCGCAATCCCGGAGGGTTCCTGTCAAGAGATATGGATCAGTCAGCCCGTCCGTAGTCGTCTTCGTGCCGGATGACGTCGTCTAACTCGGGAGTCGATACTTCGAGCAACTCGACATCAGTTTCGGCAGTCATGCGATGTTTTCTGCCCGGCGGAATATAGGCTGAGTCTCCTGGTAACATAGGTATTAACTCGACAATTCCGGAATCGTTTTCGAGCTCGAGTAACATTTTTCCTCGGAGCAGTCGGACGGTTTCATCCTTTTTTTGGTGGTGTTGGAGTGACAGTCTTTGCCCTGCATTGATGAAGAGGACTTTTCCAACATAGCGGTCGGTCTCTGCCCAGATCTCTTCGTGTCCCCAGGGCTTTTCGACACGACGGCTCACGGTGCTTCCGTGATCATCAGATCCCGTGTTCCCAGAGTTCGGGCTAAATTCTCTCTCGCTTTGGCTGCGGAATCCTTGCTTGGGTAGCTACCCACTTTTACGCGATACCAGTTGCTTCCACGAATCAGCGCGGCGACGCGATAGGCTTTGAGCTTTTGTTCTTGAAGCTTGGCTACTCGGGCGTCGGCGTCGGCAGCACTCTCGTAGCTGGCGATTTGTACGGACCAGCCAGACTTGGGTACGGGGGCTGATTTGGGCGGTGGCGGTGGGGGCTCGGCCTGAGTCTCAGGCGCCGGTTTGACGGCGGTTTCGACAGGCTCTTCTTCTGGGGGTTCTGGAGTCGCAGGGGGAGTGTTCTCCGCTAGCGTCTCGGGAAATGCCAACGGGGGTGCTGCCGCTTGAGCCGACTCGACCTCCCGTAATAGAGCTTCGAGTGCATCTTCCCGTTCTGGGTTCGGGAGAAGCGTCTCTGAAGTTGCACTGATGGTTGGTTCCCCTTGATTTCTACCCACTTGGATTCCAACAAAGAATGCCAGCAATGCAATTGCCAATGTCGCGGTTCCCAGGGCCGCGAGGTGCCCCTTTGTTATCCATATTTCTCGTCGATTCTGCGTCGCCATCTATTCAGCCTGTGATGTAATCATCATATTGGTTTTTCAGGCTGGCGTCCCACGGACGATTAATTTGGATGTCGCTGGCTTCTACGATGGCCGATCGCCAAGTACTGACGTCGTGAGCGACTCTATCCAAAGCGGACTGAATTAAACGTTGATCGTTCGCCGTCATTGCGACAGCCAGAACGGCTCGCGTATGATCTTCGAGGTGTCCGATTTCGGCCACGGATAGATTCTTTTTGGCGCGCAACCGGTCACGAACCTGCGCCACCGATTTACGTTTGTCCTTGAGGGATCGGGCTCCGGGTACTCGTAAACTGAGGCGGAGTACACCCACCCAGCACGATTCATCCGGGGCTTGAAACAACACTATGGCTAAACCGACCGAACTTCTTCCTGCACGAAGGTTTCGAGGACGTCACCCACTTTGATGTCGTTGAAACCATCGAGGTTCATACCGCACTCGTAACCCTTCTCGACTTCGCGGACATCGTCCTTGAAACGTCTCAGGCTGGCTAATTTTCCTGTCCAGAGAATCACGCCATCGCGAAGCAGGCGCACCTGATGTGCCCGAGCGATAGTGCCTTCGTGGACTCGGACACCGGCCACAGTGCCCACCTTGGGAACTTGGAAGGTCTCCCGAATCTCTGCCATCCCTTGAACGATCTCTTCGATGGTCGGCGCCAAGAGCCCCTTCATGGCAGCTTCGACGTCTTCGATAGCCTCATAAATGACGCTATAAGTACGGATTTGGATCGCGTACTCGTCGGCCAAGTGGCGGGCCTTAGAGTCGGGACGGACATTGAATCCGATGATGACCGCACCGTATGTTTGAGCCAAGGTCACATCCGATTCGGTCACGCCCCCGACTGCCGCGTGAAGGAACTTAATGTTGGCACCCTCCACATCGATTTGGTCGAATGAGCCCTTGATGGCTTCCAGCGTTCCGTTCACATCAGCCTTAACGATAAGGTTGAGTTGGACCTTTTCACCCTCACTCGCTTGAGCGAGAAGATCTTCAAGGCTCACAGATTTCGGACCGGATTGGGCCTTCTGACGCTCGAGTTCAAGTCGATGCTCGACCAGTGCGCGAGCTGCCTTGTCGCTGTCGACCACCACGAAGTTGTCGCCGGCGCTCGGTACATCTTGAATACCGATGATTTCGATCGGGGACGAAGGTCCCGCGGTTTTGATGCGCGCTCCGTTGTAGTCGTTCATGGCGCGTACGCGGCCCCAAACGGTGCCGAGGACTACGGTGTCGCTCTGCTGAAGGGTTCCGTTCTGAACCAGTAGGGTAGCCACAGGGCCTCGGCCCTTTTCAACCCGAGCTTCCAGCACGGTGCCTTCGGCGTGGCGTTCCGTATTCGCTGTGTACTCGGCGACCTCTGCAAGGAGGGCGATGTTGGCCAGAAGCTCGTCGAGCCCGTCGCCCTTGAGAGCGGAGACGTTGCACATGATGGTGTCGCCACCGTATTCCTCAGGAACCAACTCGTGTTCCATGAGTGCTTGCCGAACTTGACTGGGGTCGACGCCTGGCTTGTCGCATTTATTGACTGCGACAAGGATTTGGACACCCGCTGCTTTGGAATGGTTTATGGCTTCAACGGTTTGCGGCATGATGCCATCGTCTGCGGCAACGACCAGGATAACAATGTCTGTGACTTGGGCGCCGCGTGAACGCATTTCCGTGAAGGCTGCATGGCCAGGTGTGTCGATGAAGGTGATGATCTGGCCTTCGTGGTCGACTTGGTAGGCTGCGGTGTGCTGGGTGATACCACCCGCTTCACCCGCCGCTACGTTGGCCCGACGGATCGTGTCCAGAAGTGTCGTTTTACCGTGGTCAACGTGACCCATGATGGTGACGACAGGCGGTCGAATGGTCCCTTCTTCCTCCTCCTCGGTCGTGTCGACTTGAATCATATGTTCGGATTCGTCGAAAGTCTTGTTGACGATTTCGTACTTGAATTCTTCTGCGATCAACTGCGCCGTTTCGATGTCGAGTTCATCGTTAGCGGTGGCCATCTGTCCCATACCGATCAGGTGTTTAATCACAGTGCCTGTTTTGGTACTCATGGCGTGGGCGAGCGCAGTCACGGTGATGGTGCCATCAACCTCGACCCTACGCTTGATCGCTTTTGCTTGTGGGCTGGCCTTTTTCGGACCGCTTGATTTCCGATTCCGACGACGTCTGCGGTGGGCCGCTGGGATGTCGTCCATGTACATTTCGACCCGAGTGCGACGCTTTTCACGACGCCTTGGGCGTCCTTCGGTACGACGTCCTTCCTCGGTTTCTTGTTGGCCGCGTGGGGGGGCTTGGGTTTGCGTTCCACCCTTGTCATCATTTCGCCACCGCTTCTCGCGTTCGGCGGTTCGTGCTTCTTCTGCGGCCTTTCGCGTGGCTTCGGGATTGCTCGGATCGTAGCCTGGAGGAGGCTTGACGACTGCTGAACCCAAGCCTCTGAAGCTAGCGTCTCGGGTATCGGTCGTCTTTGTCGAGCCAAGCCGAGGCAGCCTTTTGCCCGGGGACCCACTGGCGCGAGGGAGACCAGAGGCCAGTGCTGCACCTTCTTTGGATTCTCCAGCAGCCTTTTCGTCGTCTTTGGATTCTGCGGCTACCGCGGGTTCCGAAGCGGTGTCATCTGATTTAGCAGCGGCTTCATCGGTTTGGGGGGCGGCTTCTGCTTGAACTGCATCTGCATCTGCATCTGCCTTGGCTTCCACTGGGCTGGTTTCCGGCGCAACGGATTCTTCCGGTGTCTCGGGCGGACTGGCTTCCTGTGCAGCATCGGTGCCGGCCTCGGTCTCTGTGACCTCGGCTGCCTTCTTGGTGGTCTTCTTGACCGTCTTTTTGGCTTTCTTTTTCTTGGGTGCTTCGGCTTTCACGTCCTCGGCAACAGGAGCGGCCGCAGCAGCTTCTTTAGGTGCTTCGGCTTCGGCGGCCGGCGACTCTTTGCTGACCGCTGCCGTTGGAAGTGTAGGCGGAGCGGCGGCTTCTGCCTCTTCCGACTTACGCCGCCGACGGATGACGCGGGCGCCCACACGTGTGGAGACGCGTTTCCCACCTGTGGCTTCACCGTCTTCTGCTCCAGCGCGGCGCGTGGTGCTTTGAGTCCTGTTTAGACGTTCTATAAGGTCCTTAGTCGACATCCGATTCCTTTACGGCCTCAATAGGTCACATCATCCCTACCCGGGACGATGATACGTCCGTCGGGCTTGTCAATGGGAATGCTGACAAAGGCCCTTCTTCGCGAAGTCCGGCAAGCTAACCCACGCTATGCCACATCCGCAAGCCATCAAGCAGGCTTTGCGTCGTGCGGCCAGGCCGAATTCCCACCACGCTTCTAGGGCCTCTGGCTAACAGGTCTCCAATTTGAGCGGACGAAATCGGGAAAGTGAAGGTTTTAACTGTATAAAATCTTGCAGAAAACTGAGCCCAAGTGTGGGTGTTTTCATTTGCAGCCACCAAGACGGCGGCGAGATGATCGGCAACTTGGATCGTTTTACTTGGACCCAATGCCAACAAACCCTCGCGGTGAGCGCGCAAAAGCAGTGTTTTTTGGCGAGCAATGTGGTGGGACTCCACCGCTCTGAGCAAGGCCTCTGTGATCTGAACCCGGGAGCGAAATCGGCGATTGGCCCGGGTTGGGTTCGCGCACATTTTTTCGACGCACTGGCGTCGCAGACAGATCCAGGCCCGCGGTTGGTCCCAATCTATGACCACGGATCCCCCGGGCTCAACGCCCAGGGGAATTCTTTGGCTGTGGGGCTGACCTTTGCGACAGATCAAGCAGAGGCGTTCGGCCACTTACTCGGCTTCTGGGGGCAACGCGTCCTCATCTGAGACTGTGTCAGCCTCATCCGCTTCAGCAGGAAGTTCCTCGTCTGCATCGGCAGGTTGGTCTTCATCCGCTTCAGGAGGGAGTTCCTCGTCTGCATCAGCAGGTAGGTCTTCATCCGCTTCAGGAGGGAGTTCCTCACCTTCGGATGCGGCCACTTCTACGGCGTCTTCCTCGGTTGCTTCTGTTTCTTCAGGCTCGCCCGCTTCGATGCGTGCGCGATCCTCTGCGATCAAGCGGTCCAGCGCGCCGCCTGCGGCTTCGATGATCTTTTCGGCATCTTCGTCTTCAATGTCGAGGATTCCACCGATTTCGTAAGGCTCAGCATCGTACAGCTCTTGTGCGCTGCGGTAGCCATGTCTAATCAACATCTCAACTGCACTTTCATCGATGAGATCGATGCCCGACAATTCGTAAGTGGCGGCTTCGGTCACCTCGGTGTGACGACTCACACTGAAGATGTCGATGCGCCAGCCGGTCAGTTGTGCCGCCAGGCGGACATTTTGGCCACGTCGCCCAATGGCTTTCGAAAGTTGATCATCGGGCACGATGAGTTCCATGGAGTGCGTGTGCTCATCGATGAACACGCGCGTCACATTCGCCGGCGAGATCGCATGAACGATAAAGCGGGCAGGGTCTGGGTGGAACGGGATGATGTCGATGGCTTCGCCTCGGAGTTCCTGAACAACGGCTTGTACGCGGGAGCCTTTCAGCCCCACGCAGGCGCCGACTGGATCGACGTCGCGATCCATGCTGGAAACGGCGATTTTTGCGCGGTGTCCGGGCTCGCGAGCGCATGCTTCGATTCGAACGATTCCTTCGTAGATCTCGGGAACTTCCAATTCGAACAGTTTCATCAGCAGTCCCGGATGGGTCCGGCTCAAGATGACTTGTGGTGATCGTGATGCTCGGGTGATGTCCAGTACATATGCCTGAATGCGATCGCCCTGTCGGTAGGTCTCGGTTTGTACCTGCTCGCGCTTGGGCAAGATCGCTTCTGCGCGACCCAGGTCGACGATGATGTTGCCTTTTTCAAAGCGACGAACGATACCCGTGATGAGTTCTCCCTTGCGATCTTTGAACTCATTGAAGGTCATTTCACGTTCGGCATCACGGATCTTCTGAATGATGACCTGTTTTGCTGTTTGCGCAGCGATACGGCCCAGGTCCTCGACGCCGACCTTGATGCCCAATGAGTCGCCCAATTCACACTCGGGGTCAGCAATGCGGGCCAGATCGATGCTGATTTCCGTCTCATCATTGCCGACTTCACCGACAACAGTTCGGAACTCGAACAATTCGACTTCGCCCAAGTCTTCATTGAATTGGGCTTCCAGATCGCGTTCCAGTCCGAAGCGCTTACGGCCTGCGGCAATCATGGCCTGTTCAAGGACTTCGATAAGAATGTCGCGTGGGATGTTCTTTTCACGGTGAACGGTATCCACCAAACGGGCAAGATCGCTAATCATGACTGCGCTCCTTCATGCTGAGATTCCGCAATAATCGCGGACTGAATACGTGAAAATTCGTCGAGGTCTAGGACCAAATGGCCCCAGTCGAGCTGGTTGAGGGGAACTCGGTATAGATCTCCGTCCACCTCGATTAAAATGTGTCCGTCATCGACACCCTGGAGGGTGCCCGAGAAGCGTCGGCGTTCAGCGCCAGGGATCAACCGAAGTTTGGCTCGATAGCCCGCGTAACGCGCGAAGTCTTCGGCACTCTGCACCGGGCGATCGATCCCGGGGCTGGAGACTTCCAACCGGTAGGGTCCAGACATCGGATCTTCCACATCGAGTACAGGCGAAAGCGCGCGGCTGATACGCGCACAGTCATCCACGCCAAATCCGGGGCTATCACAATACAGCCGAACGATATCGCCCGATGTGTCGCCGCTGATCTCCACCGCAACAAGGCGATATCCCTCCGCCTCAATTGTGGGTTCCACAACAGAGCGAAGCTGATCTCGGATATCGATGCGGGTTGAGGCTTCCATGAGCTTAGACCAAAAAAAAAGAGCGAGGGGCCGGCCGGCCGCTCCACTCAAATTAGGGTGCGTTCGGAATGTGGCGGCGGTGTATCCGTGATGGTCCCTTTAGTCAAACTCAGCGATCATTCGGCATGGGCAGTGGAGTTGCATTTCCACACCGTTGAGATGTGTTGGCCTGGGCGACTTCTTCTGGCCCAGCCGGGTGGTCGGATATTTGGATCTCGTGGACAATGAAGTCTCGTACGACTTCTCTGGCTTGAGCCCCTTCCTTGATGCAGGAGCGATTGGACCAGAAGTTCATAATGGTCTCTCGGCGTTCCTTATGGGAGCCGAGATAGGGCCCATCTTCTCCGTCCGTCAGCCCGTTTTGCCAGATGGAATCCAACATATTGGGGATCTCAATGGTGAGCCTTTGGTCCATCGCGTGACCAATGATGGCATCTTGCCAGTCTCTCACATAGCTACGGCTACGATTTCCGATTCGCCGTTTGTAGGTCAGCATTCGACGTCGGGAGACGGTTTGTCCACCTACTCGGACACACATGACAGTGAAGGGCGGAAGGCACCATAAGTACCTTAGTTTACTCTTTCTTTCGGCCGCCTTGCCGGGAGGTTCGAAGCGAATAGGGCTTCGTCGAATGTCGATCCAGCCATCGTCATCGAGCATGACGCTGGGGCGGTAGGCGAGTTCGTGTCGGACCACCGTTCGGCCTTTTTTTCGGATGAACTTTTTGTAGCCGAGCCGTTTGAGTTTGCTTTCCAGTTCTCCACGCTTCTTGGCCACTACGGTCTGGCTGTGGATGATGATTTCTTCGCTGGCTTCGGGAGGACCGGTTTGCTTTTTCTCTTCGCCGGTAGTTCCTCTCTCGGATGTTTCGTTTGCGAAAACGAAACCAGAGAAGAGAAGGAGTAGGCTACTGGCCAGAAAATTGAACCGCATCGAATAGCAGGCTGGGGCTTCGACAACTGCCGTAGAGCCAAGGGTCATTTGCAGCTTCCACAAACCCACCAAGCAGGTCGAAGATCGAACCGCTGATGTTCATTTCGGATATCGGTGCAACGGCTTCACCTTTTTCGAACAGGGTGCCGCGGATACCAAAGGAATAGCGCCCAGTCGCTGCGTTTGAATTTCCACCGAGGAAACCATCGACCTGAATCGCCCAGTCGAGATCCTTTAGAATGGCTTCCGGAGTTCGGGAACCTGGAGGCACGACGAGATTGGAGGTCCCGCCAGAAGTGGGAAGGCGATCGAGTTTTCGGGCGTAATAGACGCTGATGAGCCACTGATTCAAACGCCCTTTGTCTACCAGAGTTCTCGGTGCAGTGGGGCGACCATCGCCGTCGTGGAGTCGGGAACCCAAGCCTCGAGGAAGATGGGGCTCGTCCAGGAGACTGAAGCCGGGCGATGCCACCATTTCTCCGAGTTTGTCGGATAGGCAACTTCGTTGTTCATAAATCGAACCTCCACTCATGGGGCCGACCAGCGTCCCGATGATTCGACTCGCGACGCGTTTGTCGACCAGCATAGAGCCTCGTTTGCTGGCAACAGGCCCGGCACCCAACTGCTTCTGACCCCGGTCCGCAATCTGTTCTGCGATGGATGCGATGCTCGGTAGATCGCTTTTCATTCGGGCGACTGCATAGTCGTAGGCTTCAGGAAGCCGACCATCGGCATCTTCCATGCTGACTTCGGCCCCATGTCCGAACTCTGTGGTCGCGGATGTTCCGCAGAACCCGTTGGACGTCACCATGGCTTGTGCTGAACTCCCGCTCCACACAAATCCCTCCGCGCTGCGTAAGTTTTTCGAGATGGCGGAGGTTGTAGCCGTCTGCATTTCATCGACCCATGAGCGATGATCGACGTCGGGGGTAGCGTTGTCGACCAGATCAAGATCGGCATCGGCACACCCCATGTCCTCTGGGCTGGGCAGTTTGCGGTGAGGGTCAGGCTCCAGATGGCGGGTGGCCTCAATGGCCTTTCCGATAAAGCTTTTGAGCGCTTCTTGTCGCAAATCGTTGGTGTTGTGGACGGAATATCTTCCATCGACGAAGAGTGCGGCGGATGCGGAATGGGAACGAGAGTCTTGCCATTTTTCGATGGAACCATCGCGCTGCTTCACATCCGTGTACGTACCCTCGCTCGACCAAGCGGTGACTTCTTCAGCCCCTAAACTTTTGGCGAGATCGACGATTTTCGCCGCGGTATCGATAAGCGCTTGACTCATTGCTCACCTCCGACCACGAGGCTGGATACTCTCACGGTGGGCATGCCCTGACTGACCGGGACCGACTGCCCGTCTTTGCCGCACGTCCAGCCACCTTCATCGATTTTTAGGTCATTACCGACCATGTCGATGCGAGCCAGCGCTTCGGGGCCATTTCCGATGATGTTGACGTCCTTGATTGGAGCGCCCAAACGGCCATTTTCGATCAGGAAACCCGTCTTCATATAGAAGCTAAAGTCTCCACCTCCAATATGGACGGCACCGTTGGCAAAGCTGACGCAGTAGATGCCCTTGTCCACGCTCGCAATGATCTCATCCGGATCGTACGGGCCGGCCTCCATCAGGGTGCTTCGCATTCGTGGCAAAGGAACGTGGCGGAAACTCTGTCTTCGGCCCGAACCTGTGGGTGCAATTCCGTAGTGTGCAGCGGACAGTTCGTCGTGCATATAAGATCGGAGGACACCATTTTCGACGAGAACGGTACGCTCGCTGGGGTTGCCTTCATCATCCACATTGATCGAGCCGCGGGCACCGAGCATGGTGCCATCGTCCACGATAGTCACCTGTTCATTGGCGATAGAGGCATTCATTTTGTCGGCGTAGATACTGATTCTTTTCCGGTTGAAGTCCGCTTCCATTCCGTGACCGATCGCTTCGTGAAGAAGGATTGCGCTGGGCCCAGCAGCCAGCACCACGGGCATTTCTCCGGGGGATGGACTGATGGCGTCCAGGAGGAACAGGGTCCTGTCGACGGCCTCATTGACGAGCTGAGATTGCCGGTGTTCGTTGAAATATTCGAGCCCCGCCCGACCGGCCATATTGTAGCCATACGATTCTCGGACGACTTCGCCTTCGGGTCCGATGTCTTCGGCCGTGCAGCGAATACTCGCACGAGTCATGGGTCTCCAATCCTCGATAAGGCGTCCGTCTGGTCTTACGATCATGACGGCTTTTGACGCGTCTGAGAGCGATACTTCTACCCGCTTGATTCGCTCATCTCTCGCGAATGCAGCAGCCTCCCACTCTCGGACCATCTTGACGCGATGACTGATGTCGATGTCATCCCAAGGTTGAGCCACTGGATAGTGGTTCGGTATTTCCATGGCCACAGGGGTGGCGACGGCTCTCGGTTGCGATTCTCGAGCAATCCCAGCGGCCGTTCGAGCCGCCGCCCTCAGCGCATCTGCGGAGAGATCTTCCGAATATGCGTAGCCGACCTGCTCGCCAAACCTGACGCGCACTCCCATTCCGAGACTGACGTGTGTTGAGGCTTGGTTGACTTTCCCGTCCGTGAGGAGGACAGATGTGGAATTGGCGTGCTCAAAATAAAGGTCACATTCGTCACCGCCCTTCGAAAGGGCATCGTTCATGACGGCGCGAAGAGTCTCGTTGGAGACGCCAAAAGAAGCAAAATATGAGCCGGCTGTGCCGGTGGGTTCTTGGATTGACATGAGCACCCCCTAACGTGCTTGGACGAGGGCTTCGGCCTTGGATCGGTTTTGCTGTACGGATTGCGCCAGCCTGAACTGACCCATTGCTCGGTACAGGTTGTGAGTACCGGGTGTTGGGAATCGGTTGCTATCCTCCTTGAAGTAGGACTTTCGGATGGCATCTGCACAGAATCGAGCGGATAGTTCCAAGCAAATTCGTTCGATGCCGAGAACCAGATTTTCTCGTTCAATGGGCTCTAAATTGGGACCGTGACTGAGCCAGGATTCAGCGCTCGCTTCGAAAATGCCGAGATCAAATCGAATGCCTTCGAGATCGCTTTCGCCAGCAGGGTTGCACCAACTTCGCCAGGCATCGCCCATTTCCACAGCAATCGTTTGGTGGCTAAATGTGTCAAAGTCGACCAGGCAGACGGCCGTTTTTTCATCCTCGGCAAAGCGGATGTTTGAGATCTTCAGGTCGCCGTGACAAATCCGAAGGGGAAGATCGATTTCGCCATCCCATTGATCCCACGCGTTCAAAATCGACTCAGCCAAGGTTTTGGCTTCATCGTCTGTTGTGCCGCCAGTAGCCTGATGAGTGGCCTTTTCTAGCGTCTCCATATGAAGGCAAGTATCGTGGGCGCCAGGCCGAACGAACTTGAAATCATGTGTCAGTTCTGTTGTGACCCGGTGAAACTGACCGACGAGTTTGGCCGCATTCGCAGCCTGAATGGGACTCCCAATTTTGTGAATTGTGGTGCCTGGGATGTAGGAAAGCATTCTCCAGGTTCCGTCAGAAGATTCCAGACACAAGTGATCATCCACCGTTCGCACCAGTCTTGGCGTGAACATTCCTTCTTCTTCCATGTGGGCGGTGATCTTTTCAATGTCCCAGTGGACGCTGGGATCAAAGATTGGATTGACCTTTTGAAGGATGGCTCGAGGTGGGTCGCCAACGATGTACGTGTCGTTGATTAGCCCCCCATCACCACAGGGGCGGATGGGATCACTTGAACCCCAATTCTTTAGAATTCCGACTGGAATATTCATCAATTCTCCAATGAATGATGATTTCCCGTATTCAATCTGTACGAATCTGGTATGAATACGGCTGGAATGAAACTGTCGAGGTGGGTATTGTCCATCTTGCCATACCGTCTTAAGTCAAAAGTCCAACCTGGAGTTAAACCCATGACGCGAAGCAAAGCCCTGGCTCTTGCGATGATGCTGTCAGTCGGAACGGTCACTGTGATGACTCAAACTGGCTGTAAAAAGGAAGCACCACCGCCACCACCGCCACCACCTCCACCACCGCCGCCGCCACCGCCGCCGCCGCCACCGCCCCCACCGCCTCCGGTGGAGAACATGGCTCGTGCGTTCTTTGATTACGATCAAAGCAGCCTGCGGTCGGATGCTCAATCCGCTGTCGACACCAACGTGTCGATGTTGAACAAGCACAGCGACCTCAAGATCGAAGTGCAAGGTCATGCGGATGAACGCGGTACGACTCAGTACAACATGGCTCTCGGCCAGCGTCGTGCGAACAAAGTCGTCTCTTACATGAAGTCAAACGGCATCTCGTCGAGCCGACTTCGCGCTGTAAGTTACGGCGAAGAGCGCCCACTTTCTGTAGGAAGTGACGAGGGTGCTTGGAGTCAAAACCGTCGTGCGGAATTCAAAATCACCTTCGGTGGTACCGCATACACCAAGGGCACAACCGAATAGGTTGTAGCGCTTAGGATTCGAAAGGGCCCTCAGCCAAAACTGGGGGCCCTTTTTTGTTTGGCGTGGAGTTGGGATTCGAGTGTGAGGGTCCGCCACAAAAAAAAGCCTCGCCGTCAGACCGGCGAGGCTTTGTTCTAAAGATTTCTGACTTAGCGTACGCCGCAGACAGTCTCCAGAATCAGACGGGTGACCAAATAGGGATCACAGTTTCCATTGGGTCGACGGTCTTCGATGTAGCCCTTCTTATCTTGGTCGACCATCCATGGGATTCGGATGGAAGCGCCTCGATCGGATACGCCGTACTTGAACTCTTTGTACGAGCAGGTCTCGTGGTCGCCTGTCAGGCGCAGTTCAATGTTGGCGCCGTAGTTGGCGATGTGCTCATCAGGACGTGTACCCAGCGCTTCACAGGCTGCGATGATTGGATCCCAGCCTTCGCGCATGGCTTTCGTTGAGAAGTTGGTGTGAGCTCCCGCGCCGTTCCAGTCACCCAGGACAGGCTTAGGATGAAGCGTTGCCGTCACGCCGTAATCCTCAGAAATCCGGTACAGCAACCAGCGTGCAATCCAAAGTTGGTCCGCTACCGCCAGCGAATCCACAGGGCCGACCTGGAACTCCCATTGTGCTGGCATGACCTCGGCATTGATACCGGAGATAGCCAGTCCGGCTGTAAGACACGCATCGAGGTGATCTTCTACGATCTCACGACCGAAGACTTCGTCGGCACCGACACCGCAGTAATAGCCACCTTGGGGCGCGGGAAATCCATTTTCCGGCCAGCCCAGCGGACGCGCGCCGTCAAAAAAGGTGTATTCCTGCTCAATGCCAAACCAAGGCTCTTCGCCGGCCGTTTTCTCGGCGATTGCTCGGAGTGCTGCGCGGGTGTTGGAGGCATGTGGTGTCATGTCGGTGTTGAACACTTCGCACAAGACCAACTTATCTTCTCCGCCTCGAACGGGATCGGGACAAACAAAAACAGGCTTAAGGACACAATCGGATGCGTGGCCTACGGCTTGTTCCGTGCTTGAGCCATCAAAACCCCAGATGGGGGGCTCTTCGCCGATGGGCAGGACGCGCGTCTTGCCTCGCATCTTTGCCGTGGGCTGTTGCCCGTCTAACCAAATGTAATTCGCTTTATAAACGCTCATTGCGTTGAGCCTCCTGGTGGGGTTTCGCGGCACCCCTAACCGCTATGGCTGCAGTGAAAAAGCATATTTCAAGCTTTTATTTCGCCGACTTTTCCACAGCCTGGAAGCGGTCTTCGGAAGGGGATTTTCCAGGAGTCAGTTGAACGCGTCCGGACTGGCTTAAGTGAGAACTCAACCGCCAAACGATCGCGGGTTCAATTCCTATTGCTTTTCCGATCTCATCTGCTGTTGAGCCTGCCGACACCGAAGTGACATGTTGCGAGTTTAGAAAGTCATAAATCGCATTGAGGACGGTCAGTTGATGCTTGGCTTCTCGTTTTCCAGCTTCGACACCGGGCTGATGATAGGCGTTGATGTCTTTAAGTTCTGCTGTCAGTCCAACGACGCGTTCAAAGAGTGCGATGAGGCCTCCCAATCGAGCCGCATCAAGCTGGGGCAGACCGATGGAAACAACCGGGCGGTCCACTTCGGCGAGCGCCTGTTGTGTGCCGGTCATGAGTGCGAATTGAAGATCCCCCGCATCTTTTAGGAGCGGATCACTTTGATACGCTTGTCCAACGTGAATGACGTGATTGATCACACCGGTAGGACCGTCGCGGAGTTGTTGTACCAAGGCGTGTTGGTCGGCGCTGCCCTTATTGCCGAGGACGGATAGGCCGTAATTTTGGGTCGCTCCGGATCGGCCTACCGACTTTCCGAGGGACTCCATGACCAATTGTTGAAGGTAGCGTCCAAGGACACGAAGGTGATCAGAGTAAGGAAGTATGGCTGCCGTATGGTGTCCTGCAGACGCCCAAAGTGCCGCGAGTTGTGCCGCTGGATTCTGAGGGGCCGATTGCCGGGTCCATGCGTCGACACTGGCCGCACCCTCCAGAAAAGCACGGAAATCGATTCCGCACAGGTGCATGGGCAGAAGACCAACAGCACTTGTAATGCTGGTTCGCCCGCCGACCCAATCCCAAACGGGAAGGGTAGCCCGCCAACCTTTTGCTCGGTGTGCGAGTGAGGAGTCGGGGCCGGTGACTGCCAGCGCATGATCATCAAAACACAGTCCTGATGCGGCGTAATACGCCTCAACAATGCCCAGCGCCGTCATGGTTTCCTGTGTACCACCGCTCTTCGAGGCCACGATCACCAATGTTTTCTCTGGATGGATCGATTCGAGAACCTTCTGGATTCTGGGTGGATCGACGGTGTCGAGAAGGACAAACCTTCGTCCCCTGCCGTTGCCCAATGCGTCGATGACCAGCTCTGGCCCCAATGCTGAACCACCGATACCGATTTGAAGTATCGTGTCAAAACCTTGAGCATCGACCTGTTCGATCGATGTCCAAGAATCGGTAATCGCCCTGCTGATTTCCAGTTCGGGTGCTGTCGATGGTGCACGGAGCCAGTAGTGCCCAACCCGTCTTTGCTCGTCCGCATTGGCCATCGAGCCGGATTCCAGGGCTGTCATCGCCGCCAGGGATGGCCCGTGATCCACTTCATCAGGAATCGCGGCCTGATGAAGATCGACGACGATGCCAGTGGCAGGGTCTCGAAGAATACGGAGCATGGACTGAATCTCTAAAGAGCTGTCGTTTAGGACAGTTCAACAACGCCGTTGGCGATCACAACCTTTCCTGTTTCATCGCGGACAATAAAACTTGATCCGTTGTCCGTTTTCCAGCCCAGGGTGGTCAATTGGGAACTGTTGAACACGGGGCTGGCGAACCGAACACCGAGTCGCTTCAGACGCCGGGGATCGCCCGCCGCTAAAGTGTCCACGACGGATTTTCCGCTCATTGCCATGGTGCACAGTCCGTGAAGAATCACACTGGGCAGGCCCGCTGCTTTCGCGGTGTCGGGATCGACATGGATAGGATTGTCGTCCAGGCTGGCTTTGGCGTAGCGATACGACTGATCATCGTCGACGTGGAACTGAACCTGGTAGTCGGGGGCTGGCGGATCGGCTGGAGGGGGCTTGGGTGCCGCCTTTTTCACTTCTCCTTCGGGAGCCTTCTTCTTCTTTCCACGAATGAAGTAGGCGGTCTTGGCTTCGACAGCGAGTTCGCCATCAATGAAGCCGTATACTTTCGAGGTCACCAACAGTCCCGATGACTTTTCGTCTACGCTAAGCAATTCACCCCGAACCTGCATGAGGTCCCAGGCCTTTACGGGGAGGTGGAAGGTCGCGTCGTGCTCACCGTGAACGAGGCGAAGCAGATCCAGGTCCAACTCGGGATCGGTGGCAATCTGGAACATGCATTCCTTAAACATGCGGGTGTGGAGCATGTGAGGAGCGATACCAGTTTCCCCTTCATAGGCGGGGTTTTCATCATTGGTGGCGGACGCATACAGCGCAATGTGTTCGGGCGTGACCAGGAAGTGTCCACCGTCGTAGCGCTTTCCAATCGGCCAGGTGCGCGGACCGTCTGTCTCGGCAGCTTCAGCAGCGGGAGCATCGGATTTGAAACCCGCAGCTTCGGCGATCTTATCGAAGTCGAAGGCCATCCCCATCTTCATAAGGTCACCGAAATCGTCGGCAGAAGCCTTACCCGTCATAAAGACTTTTTGAGGGTCCAGTTCACCCTTAAACATTGAAATCAGAATGTCCTCGGGAATCTTGATGGTGGATGTGGGAACCCCGTCGAGGCCTTCCTTGGTGGTGCAGACGCCGTCATTAATGTTGAGGGTCTGATCGGTTCCTCCCTTCACAATCCAATGCATATTGCCTGACCAGCCTGGTGCAGCGTCTGCATTGAAGCCCGCAGGGAAGTTGGAGAAGACCTTGCTGACCAAATCTTCAGCGCCGCCGGATGCGGCCAGTGCGGCGGCTACGGCTTCGAAGTCGAAGGCCATCGCCATTTTCATGAGGTCGCCCATGTTGTCGGCGGTGGCTTTGCCTGTCATGAAGACTTTTTGGGCATCCATTTCACCGGTCAGTAGAGCGATGAGGATGTCGGCAGGAATCTTCACCGTACAGGTGGCGGTGCCTTCGAGGCCTGACTTGACGGTGCAGGTGTCACCATCGACGATGATGGTTTGATCGGTCCCACCTTTGACGTTCCATTGAATATTGGCTGTCCATCCCGGTGCGGCCCCGGGCTTGAATCCGGTTCCAAAATGGCTGAATGCATCGGTGATCTGGTCGCCATTAGCGGAAGCGGGTGCGGCTTCTTCGAATGCACAAATGTCTGAGAAGCGGTCAGCGATTTCTTGGGGTGTCCACAACTCTGTACCTTCCTTGTCGACACCATCGTTGGTGTGGACTTCGTAAAGGTGTAAACGTTGCCCTTGAACACCGAATGTTCGACCTGTCACGCCCTTTGATAGTTCGGAGGCCAGGTACACCACGATCGGGCTGATTTGTGCTGCCGTCCAAGTGTCATCGACCATATCAATGTCATCAGTCATCCGTGTTTTGGCGACAGGAGCGATGCAGTTTGCGCTGACTCCAGCTTTGCGAAGCTCCATAGACAGAACACGGGTGAAACCGTAGACCCCAGCTTTGGCGGCGCCGTAGTTGGATTGTCCGAAGTTTCCAATCATGCCGCTCATCGAGGTGGTGTTGATAATCGCCGCATGTCCGTGTGCGCCGGCAGTCTCGACCAAGGCAGTCAGCGCGGATTTACAGATGTTCTTGGTACCGTTGAGGTGGACATCAAGCACTGCATTCCATTGAGCGTCTTCCATCTTCTTAAAGGTGACATCGCGCAAAATGCCCGCGTTGTTGACCACAGCATCGAGTCGACCCCACTTTTCGATGGCAGCGGCGACCATTCGGTCTGTCCCGTCACTGTCCGTCACAGAGTCGAAATTGGGGATGGCCTCGCCACCCATTTCGTTAATCTCTGTAGCCACTTTGGCAGCAGCAGCATCATCGGAGCCCTCTCCGTGGCGGGTGCCGCCGAGATCGTTGACTACGATGTGTGCGCCTTCAGCGGCACATGCCAGAGCGTGGCATCGGCCAATGCCGTTGCCTGCGCCGGTGATGAGGATGACCTTGCCGTCGAGCAGTCCCATTGGATCCCTCCAAAAAAAGTTGGCGGGGATCCTATGGCGCAGACGGGTTGGCGGCCACCAATAAAATGAATGGCCATTCATAACTTTCATGGGTCACAGATTCTCGCAGACCCGATACGATGAGGGTACCTCAGTATTTTGGAGTATTCGCTCAGTGCGGTTCTGTATTCTCACCCGCGGGGATTTGTTCCCCACCGATCACGGCGCTGCTGTGAAGATTGTTCGGACAGCTGAAGTGCTTTCACGGGTGGGTGAAGTCTGCTGCATTGTGACGGACGATCGAGATGCGTATTGGCGTTTTGTGGACGGCCGGGGTGAACGGGTGGCTTATCCCCACAAGCTGCGGGCAGCTGAAGAATGGCCGCTGATTAGGGGAGGCGGCCGATTGGCTGAGCGCCTATTGGCCAAGTTTGGCTACCCGATCGAAGAACATTTTTTGTACCTTCCCATTTTCGATCCGTCATGGTGGATGCGTGCCGTCGCTGTGGGTGAGGTCGAGAATATAGATGTGTTCCAAGCGGAATTTCCGGGGTACGGCGTTGCTGCCTGGCTGGCGTCAAGGTTTAAAGGGGACAGTCGGTCTTCTATCGTTCAACACAATGTGGAATGGGACCGTTTGGGTGAGTTTGGTCACGATGTTTCACGGATTCGGTCCATAGAGCAGTGGATTCTCGACAGGGTCGATGATGTGATCGCGGTCAGCGCGGATGACAAAGCGAGAATGGTGGAAGCGGGAACTCGGGCCGAAAAAATTACGGTCATTCCGCATGGCGTGGATTTGAAGCGTTTTGGATGGGGTGTGGGTGTGGACGTCAGGCAGCGCCACGAGATTGCGCTCGATGCACCGGTACTCTTTTTCCACGGGACGTTGCATTACTGGCCCAATACCGAGGCCGTCCGCTTTATTGTCGATGAACTCATTGAGGGTTTGCTGAAAACCATTCCGGATCTTCGGGTGATCATCGCCGGCCAAAATCCGCCTGAATATTATGAGCACCCGGCCGTGGTGACACCGGGCTCAGTGGACCGACTCGAGGACTATATTGCTGCTGCGGACGTATGCCTTTGTCCCATATTTGCGGGTGGGGGTACCCGAATGAAATTGATGGAGTATATGGCCGCAGGAAAACCCATCGTTTCGACAACGAAGGGAGCAGAAGGCATCCCCTACACAGCGGGTACCCACCTGCTCATTGCCGATGATGTGGCCGCCTTCAGCGCCCATATCAAAACCCTGCTCGCAGACCGACACCGTCGCGAACAACTGGGTGCGGCTGCACGGCGGTTTGCGGGTGCATATGACTGGTCTTCCGTGGGTGATGCACTCGAGTCGCTATACAAAGGAAAAGGGCGGGGAGAGGACTGGAACGCCAAGTTTGCGGCCAGCGTTCAAGAACCCATTGATGCGCACCTCCCAGAGATGCGCATTTCGAGTAAGCCCCGGACGATGCTTTTACTCATCAACCAGGGCTGCAATTTGAAGTGCAGCTTTTGCGATCTCTGGGAGCAATTTGAAAATATGGATGTTCAGGGTCGCCTTATTCCCTTGTTGGACGAGGCGGTGGCTATCGGAACAGAGACCTTGGTCATCACGGGAGGAGAGCCATTTTTGCATCCAGACCTGTTTGAGGCGGTGGCGGCTGCCAAGGCTCGAGGCATGAGCGTCAACATCACCACGAACGGGACCTTGATCAATAAACGCTGGGATGAGTTGATCGATAGCGGTGTGGATTCTTTGAGCTTTTCTATCGATGGTATGCCCGATACCCACGATGATCTTCGCGGGCAGAAAGGGGCATGGAAGCGCACGATGTCAGGTCTTCGCCGAGTTCTGTCTGAAGCTCCAGAAATGGCGACCAGCATTTACTTTGTGGTCACCAATAAAAATATTCAAGAACTGACCGCTGTCTACGACCTTGCACGCTCGTATGGAACAAAGTTTGATTTTTGGCCTGTCAACGATGCGCCCGAATTGTACCTCACCACACCCGAAGACAAAGCGGCTTGGCGGGATGCAGTTGAACATATCTCTATGCAGGATCTCGAAGTTGCTGCGCGTGCGGCCTATTACGAATCGGGGCTGGAATACCATGCCCAACAGACGACTCCCGTTCGCTGTCTCGGCCTTATCGACCAGTATGGAGTCAGCTATACGGGCGATCTTTTGCCGTGTTGCGTTTGGGGTGGAGAAGGGTTGGTCGTGGGCAATGTGTTTGAGACCCCCCTGTCCACGTTGTGGGCCTCGGATGAAGTCCAGGCCCATCGAGAAAAGATGTATGGAGACGGCTGTTCGGTGGGCTGCTACAACCACTCGCTATATGAGTTCGAGGTTGCAACAGGTGAATCCTTCCGAGTGGAGCAGAAATGAAGTGGATTGAGGCAGAGTTCAAAGGGAAGACGGTGTGGGCGCAGGTCCATGATACCGGCAATCTGGTCGTGGAGTCGGGACGCATCCCCATTCGATATTCGGATAAAGCGGGTGCCAAGGTTTACAGAGCTGGGCAGGCCAATATAAACCGTAAAAATGGAGACCCCGTCTCGCTACCGGATGGTGTTTCCGCGGACGCTACGCCCTCGCGCAAACCCGGCTCATCCGGCTTTGGTTCGGCTGGGAAGCGTACGCAGGCACAAGCGGCGGCAGCCCATGATTCGGCTCTTCGCCTGATCCAAGGGTTTGATCCGAAGGCTGCGGTCGCGTTCACAGATGGTGCGTGTAAAGGCAACCCAGGTCCCGCGGGAGCGGGTGCAGTGGTGAAGTTTCCTGACGGTTCGGTGAAGGAGCGTTTCGCTGCGCTGGGAATCGCCACCAACAATGTGGGGGAACTTTCAGCGATTGGTTTAGCTCTGGATGTGTTGGACGAAGCTCGTTTTCCTGATGCCAGTCGAGTCGAGATCTGTACGGATTCCAAATACACTTATGGGCTTCTGGAATTGGGTTGGAAGGCCAAGTCGAACACTGAACTGGTGCTTGAGCTGCGCGATAGACTCAAAACGAGAACGGTTCGGTTGCATTGGGTCGCTGGACACGTGGGCCTGACCGAGAACGAACGCGCGGATGAGTTGGCCAATCAAGGGGTGCAAGAAAGCATGTCGATGTAGGGCGGCTGAAGCAACGTTTAGAGAGGACACAAATGTATAGAGGTACTTGGCATGGCTGATGTTCGATTTAATCCCCGCCGGTTTTTCCGAAAGGTCTTCTCTGTAGCGACATTGTCGATGGCCGGATCTTCTTCTGCATTCGCGCATGGAATTTCAGAGGAGTCTCGCGAAACGATGGTGGATGGTGGTCTGCTTGACTACATCTGGCTGGGCGCTGAACACATGGTCACGGGCTATGATCACCTGCTGTTTCTCTTTGGTGTTTTGTTCTTTTTGAATAGCTTCCGCGATGTGGTTCGATTCATCACCGCATTCACCCTTGGGCACTGCATCACCTTGCTGGGTGCGACGTTGCTCGGCATCACGGCCAACGCCTACATCATTGATGCCGTCATCGCCCTAAGCGTCATCTATAAAGGATTTGAGAACCTCGACGGCTTCAAGAAGGTGTGGGGTATAGAAGCTCCCAATTTGCTCTCTATGGTCTTTATTTTTGGGTTGATTCATGGCTTTGGCTTGTCGACTCGGCTGCAGGAGTTGACGCTCCGGAGCGAAGGTCTGGTTTCAAGAATTCTAGCCTTCAATGTGGGGGTCGAATTGGGGCAGGTGGCTGCCCTTACGGTCATGTTGGTGTTTTTCAAGGCTTGGCGCTCCACTCCGATGTTTGAGCGGTTTGACCGTCTGGCCAATATGGCGCTCATTGGTGCGGGTATGGGTTTGTTCGGTCTACAAATTGATGGCTACCTCCATGAGGACGACCACCATCGACCGTCCTCAGTGGAAGGTGTGGGCCACCATGTCCACGGGTCGGAAGCGGTTCACCATCACGAGACCACTGAAACGCCCAAGTCCGAGACGTCGGTCCCGGTGGAAAGCGAAGCGGATACCGGTCAAGCACCCAAGGCTTCAGCGGAGAAATCCGCGGATTCCGATGCTGAACACAGTCATGGAACGGGGAAGCCTCACAGCCATGGAAAGAAGCACAGCCACGGATCTGGGAAGCCTCACAGCCATGGAAAGAAGCACAGCCACGGATCTGGGAAGCCTCACAGCCATTGAATGAACGGACGGGTTTCGGTCACCGTTAATAGAGGGCGTATGCCCCTGGGCCGAGGGGTATTCCGGCATAGACCCAGATCAGCAGCATGATGGTCCAGCCGATCAGGAAGGCGATCGAGTAGGGGAGCATCGAAGCCAGGATGGTTCCAATCCCCGCTTTACGATCGTACTTCTGTGCGAAGACGATGATGATGGGCAGGTACGGCATCAGGGGTGAGATGATGTTCGTGATGGAGTCCCCGACCCGGTAGGCCGCTTGTGTGGCTTCGGGGCTGAGTCCCATTTGCATGAGCATAGGCACGAAGATGGGGGCCATGAATGCCCACTTCGCGGATGCCGATCCCACGAGAAAGTTCATGGCGGAAGCCACGAAGAGGAAGGCGATCATCAGCATGCCGCCCTCCAGTCCAATCGATTGAAGGACTCCAGCACCTTTCACCGCGGTAATGGCGCCGAGATTCGTCCAGTTGAAATAGGCGACAAATTGGCCAGCGATGAATGCGAGCACGACGTAAGCGCCCATCGATGCCATGGTATCGCTCATCATTTTGGCGAGGTCTTTGTCGGATCGGATGCTTTTGGTGATGACGCCGTAGATCAGTCCAGGAATGATGAATCCAATGGTGACCAAGATCTCGATCGACTCGAAAAATGAATGCAGGGCGTTGACGGCCGGCTCTCCTTCGGCCACCGCATCGTGCAAGGGTGCGCCGGGGATGAACCCAAGCATCATGATGCCGACACCCATGACCAGCCCAGCGGCAGCGGCAATACTGAACGCTCGAGATTCCTCTGAGGTGGGGGTGTTGCCACCTTCATGTTGAGACCCGTCTCCCAAAGAAGGGTCCCAGTCACCGAGCATGGGTTCGACGATCTTCGAGGTTACGAAGGTCCCCAAGACGGTAATCAAGACGGTGGAAGCCACCATAAAGTAGTAGTTGCACGCAGGATTGACCGAGTAGGCGGGGTCCAAGGATTGAGCCGCTTGTTGGGTCAGGGCGGACAGCATGGGGTCGAGACCCGTGATCAGCAGGTTCGCACTAAAACCGCCAGAAACGCCTGCGTAGGCGGCGGCCAGTCCGGCTAAAGGGTGCCGCTTTACGCTGGCAAAAAGGAGTGCCCCAAGGGGGGTGAGTACGACATATCCAGCGTCGGCAGCCATGGAGCTCATCACGCCAGCAAAAATAACCGTGGCCGTCAGGAAGGAGTCCGGGACGCGTGTCACCAGGACTTTTAGTCCCATAGAAATGAAGCCCGTTCTTTCCGCGACGCCGATGCCGATCATGACGGTGAGAACAGGTCCCAGGGGGGCGAACCCAATAAAATTGTCTACCGCGGAAAGAAGCATCCAACGGATTCCGTCGAAGGTCAGAAGGCTCTTGACGGACAAGGCGACGACATCCCCAGTGCGTTGGACGACTTCGGCGTTGGTCCCCGCAAAGATTGCGGACATGATGGCAACCAAGAGCGCCATGCCAGCAAACAGGGTGAGGGGGTCGGGGAGTTTTTGTCCCCAGCGCTCAATGGCGCTGAACACCCGCACGAGTTTGGATTGAGATTGCTCTGATGGCTGTTCCATGAACCGTCCTCCAAAGTGGAAATGATGAATTCGACGGGAAACCGAACAGTCCGCCTAAGCAGGAATTCTCATTCGGTCAGTGTACCGGCTATAGCCTCTTTTCAAAAAGGAGGATCGATGAGCCAAAACGGTGAAATAGCAGTGGACTTAAATCCACCACCGTACCGAGAGTTGACGGTCGCTGCGGTGCTCTTTGGTGTGGCGATAGGAGCCGTCATGACGGCGGCCTTTACCTATGTCGCCTTGAAATTGGGTTTCACGCTGAGTGGATCGACCGTGGCTGCTATTTTGGGCTTTGCTGTATTGCGGGGGGCACTTCGGAAAGGCTCCATCGTTGAAAACAACATCAACCAAACCGTGGCTTCGGGCGTCAATACCGCATCGGCAGGAGTGGCTTTCACCCTGCCTGCCCTCTACCTGATGGGTGAGGACTTTAGCGTTCTATCCGTGATGCTGGCGGCGATCGCTGGTGCCTTCTTGGGCATGGTGGTCATCATTCCACTCCGAAAACAAATGATCGAGTTTGAGCGACTTCGGTTCCCCAGTGGAATTGCGGTAGCGAGTTTGCTGAAATCTCCGGGAGCCGGTGCACGACAGGCGAAATTATTGCTCGGCGGATTTGCAGTGAGCGCATCGATTCATTTGGGAGCCGGCTTCGGTGTGCTTCCTGACGCGTTGGACTTTGGGGCCTGGATGGGTTTGCCCAGTTGGGTGTCTTTGGCGATCGCCATTAGCTTTGCGAGCTTGGGTGCCGGAATGTTGTCTGGACGCGGAGGATTGCCCTTTGTGTTCGGTGGAATGCTGGCTTGGTGGTTGATTGCACCCATTGCCGTGATCGCGGGCTTGGTGCCGGGGGTCATGGAAATAAAGGGAATGGTCGCGGGCCCTGAATACAACGATTGGGTCACCTGGGACGTTCTTTATGGCCAGATGTTGAGGCCCCTCGGAATCGGGATTTTGATCGGTGGCGCACTGTCTGGTGTTGTGGCCAGCTTCCCAGCCCTCAAGAGTGCCATTGTGAGCTTGTCCAATGCTTCTAAGACGGGCTCTGGCGGGTCGGACGAATTGCCGGTTCAGGTGTTGTCGATCGGTATCGCAGTCGCCTTTCTCGTTCTTTTTGGGGCGGCGGTTATGGCTGACCCTGGACTTGGGCTGGGTCGGCAATTGTTGATTGCTGTTGTGGGTACGGTATGGCTCGCCCTAGCGGGCTTGATTGTCGCTCAGGCGACCGGAATGACCGACATTTCTCCCATGTCGGGGATGTCGCTTATCGGGGTCACCCTGATGTTTTTCTTGTCGGGTGGGAATGTGGTTCCAGCCATTATTCTGGGTGTGGCGGTTTGCATTGGCATCGGCCAGTGTGCGGACATGATGGGAGATCTCAAGAGTGGCCACCTGATCGGAGCCAAACCCAAACGGCAGCAAATGGCCCAGCTGATGGTGTGTTGGGTAGGCGTACCTGTAGCTGTGGGAACGATCATCTTGCTCTGGGGCGATGGAGGTGGTTTTGGCCCTGGCAATACGGAGTTGACTGCACCGCAAGGAACGGCGCTTGCAGCCATCATGGAAAGTCTTCAGGCTGGTGCAGCTCCCCTCGATAAATATGTCGCGGGAGCGGCTGTGGGCCTCGGACTTGGGCTGCATCCTGTCGGTGGGCTGGGTGTGCTGATTGGTTTGGCTATGTATCTTCCGTTCGACATTACGGTGACCTATGGTCTGGGATGCGCTCTCAATCTGATTTTGGTCCGGACGAAGGGTGAGCGCTGGATCGGGGACACCCTCGTACCGGTTGCGGCTGGCTTCATTATTGGGGAGGCACTCACCAGTTTGGGTGTCGTCATCTTCCAGCTGGCAGTGGGCTGAGGAGGCGGTATGAAAACGATCATAGGATTGGTTCTATTGACGGTCGGTATCGGTTTGACTGCGGGTTTCGGGGCGGTGTTGTCGCCAGAATTTCGCCGAACAACCATTAAGGATGCGGAGGTCAGTTTTGCGGATGCCGAAGTGGATGAACGGCGGGATGAGTACTGTGACTTGCGGCAAAAGTTCAAGCTGCCAGCCGCGGATGGTTGTTCCGGTTCAGATCCGCTGGTCCCTCATGCTTCGAATCTCAACACGATGGACTTACGTGCGGCGGAATTAACGGCCTTAAAGTCATCTGCTGAGATGGTGGTTTTGCCTGTCTCTCAAGCGCGAACGCAGTACCGGATGGCGCTTCGAAAAAGCTTGAAACGGTCGATCGAGCGTCGCGAGTTAGGAACCCAGGGTCCACAGTCTCGTCTGGATGGCTGGCTCGGTGAAGGCGGACTGGGCTTTGGAATCGGCTTACTGCTGCTGGTGATGGGAGCCTGGATGGCTCGACGTGCACATGCAGTGGATGCGGAAGCGACCGATGCCGGTCAGGATGGCGTTTTAGACTTTGGACAATTGCTGGATTCAGTCGCAAATAGTGTTGAAGAGCTTCATCGAGACATGACATCGACGGCACAACCCAATTTTTCGGATTTGGACGGATTCAAGGATCGACTGGAAGACGTACAAAAGGATGCGATGGCCCGCTTATGTGCCTCCGGACCTCGCGCCCAAGCGCGCTACGGTATTGAAGGTATGGCAGCCCTGTTTTCGCCCCTGAGTTCGGCGGAAAGGAAGCTCAATCGAGCGTGGGCGGCGTTGGTCGATCGGCACTGGCCTGAGGCGCTCGTCAGTGTGGCGTCCGCCAAGCATGACCTTGAGGGCACTCAGGAGGCCCTAAAACAGTTGGTGTAGCGACCTAGTCTATATTCTCGATCCAGCTTCTTACGACCTTGATTCGGTCGTATTCAATGGACCCAGAAGGTGGCATCACGTCGCCCTGTATGGTGCTCGCACCCTCCATCTTCTGAATCAGATACGACTGCGATGGATTTCCAGGGTCGATCAACTTCTTCCCGGAGATGACTCTTGATTCCATATCCAGCCAATCCGCTTCTGTTTGTCGTTCATGGACCCTTAGGTATCCGGCTCCCGAACCGTGACAGGAATCGAAGCCACAGGATGGAACCAGCACTGTGGTGAGCGCCTCTTCGAAACTCGCCACCTCAGAGGATCCATCGCCAGCGCTGTCGGAGTCGGTTTTGGCACAACCGGTTCCGAACAATAGGGCGCCAATAATGAGATGAACCAAAGCGCAGTGTGCATTCCTCGAGGACTTCAACACATGGTCTCCTGGATTCGGTGGGGATGACAATTTAGCATGGCGCACCCATCTCAAGTTGCCGGGTACGAGAACATGCACTCAAAGATGGAAACTGCCCAGCTAAGAAAGGATAGGCGTCGATTTTGCTGAAAAAATGGTTTCAGTTGTAGTTTGAAGCTTTCGAAACGGTGCGGTCTGCGTGGCCCACCGCGGGTTGGAGGGGCTTCATGGATTGGATGTCAATTTCCAGCGCGCGATGTTCCAAACAAATTCACCCACTGTGCGCACCTTCACCTTGCTCGTCCCCGCTTGTCGTGCTCGCATTGTGGCGGGATGCTGGTGAATCCTGAGGTCGAGCGCTTCGGCTTTGATGATGGTTTCGGCGTCGAGAAACCAATCGGTGGACTGTGGCTGAATGGCTTCGAACGCCGCTCGGGTCATCAGCTTTGGGCAGCCGTTGATGTCTCGGTCGACGATGCCCAAGGTTCTCATGGTAGCGGCATATGCGGATGTGGTGACTTGCCTTCGCAACCCATCTTCACGTTCGCGTCGCTCTACTTTGGCGAGGTCCGCCCCTGCTTTTAGGGCATCGTATAAAGAGGGGAGGACGCTGGCTGTGACTTGTCCATCCCCCCAGCACCAGCCGACAATATCGGGTAATCCGGCCTGTTCTAGGTAGGCCAGACCGGCAAGAATACCGCCGCCATATCCCAGGTTTTGTTGAAGGTGTACCACCTCGATTTGGCCGGGTTGGACCAACGTATCGACAATGGCTGAGGTGCCGTCTGTGCTGCCATTGTCCACCAAGACCAATGTGTGGTCGATTTTGGCTTTGTTGAGGCAGGCTTGCACTGAGGCGATCACTTCAGTCACCAGTTCTGCCTCGTTGAACAAAGGTATCGATAAACCCAACCGCATGCTAGAACATCGTCTGTTGGCGGAGGTTTTCGATGGTTCCCCAGCGAGTCCGGACACATGAGGGGAAGGCCTCACCCCGAGCGATAAACCCGGAGAGCCATCGACGAGTCACGGGATCGGAAGGGTACCCTGAACCCACAGGTCCCAGTTCCGCAATGGCTGCGTCGCGGTGGACTTTGGCGAAGATGCTTGCGGCTCCACAAATGGGAAATGTGGCGTCGGCCTTGGGCTGTATGGTGAATTTTGGAATGCTTGCATTCGCGCTTTTCAGTCGTTCGATCAATCGATTCGTAAAATTGGGAATCCCCCTTGGGTTGCAGGGTGCATCGATGATCACATGATCGGGTCCGGTAGCGAGGATCAAAGAAACAAACGCATCCTCTTCGAGGGTATTGATGTTTCCGGCATCGATTTGGGCAGGGGATACTTCGCGAATGAGGGCTTGCCCAAGCGGGCGCAATGCCTCGCGGACTTTAAGGCGCTTTTTGTGGCTGAGGCGTTTGGAATCGTCGGCCCCGGCATCGAATACAGCCTGGGCATTCTCTTCCAATGTGAGAAATCCGCCCACCACGAGAGGGCCCAACACACATCCACGCCCGGCTTCATCCAATCCAAGGGTTTTCATAGTCGGTGTGTAGCCAGACGGACCGACAGGGGCGAACTGTTGAGTGCTCCTTTGCGGAACTGAGACAGATGGACGATCGGTAGTTTCGGTCTTTGCGAAGGGCGCTTAGTCGCTCGATCGGATAGACTTTTTTACTTAATTCCAGACCCATCTGTTGTGTTTGCGGAAGCTGGGCGTTTTCGGCCGGTTTTCGTCGATTGCTACAGAGGGGTGAGACCACCTGGAGGAAGCCAAATGGGCGTCCACACTATTCGAAAAGGTCTAGACCTTCCCATCACAGGGGCACCGAAGCAGGAAGTTCACGACGGAACCGTTGTGGGACGGGTGGCATTGATGGCGGCTGACTACCCGTACATGAAGCCTAAAATGCATGTGCGTGTCGGGGACAAGGTCAAGAAAGGCCAACCTTTATTTAATGATCGCAAGGCCAATGCCGTGCAGTTCACCTCACCGGCAGCAGGAACGGTATCGGCGGTTAATCGCGGTGCCAAACGGGTGCTGGTTTCGGTTGTGATCGAGGTGGAAGAAACGGGTGGTGCGGAAGACAACCACAGTTTTGAGGCCTATCAAGCGGATGCAGCGCTCGATGGAGAGGCGGTCAGAGCCCTGCTGTACGAGTCGGGCTTGTGGACGGCGTTGAGAGCGCGGCCACACGATCGAGTGCCCTCATCGGACGAGGCTTGCGCTAGCATTTTTGTGACGGCCATGGATACGAGACCGTTGGCAGGCGACCCGGTGGTCGCCCTCGCAGGACGAGAAGATGACTTCGTCGCGGGTCTCGGAGTGTTGGAACACCTGACGGAAGGTCCTGTCTACCTGTGCAAGCAGGCGGGAGCCACACTCGGCATTGGAGACGCTCAGAAGGTTCAGGTCGCTGAGTTTGAAGGGAAGCACCCGGCCGGTTTGGTGGGGACTCACATTCATGCGCTCGATCCTGTCAGTCGAGGCAAGACCGTTTGGCACATTGGTGCGCAAGATGTGGCTGCTATCGGCCATCTGTTTAGGACAGGTACGCTCGATGTCAGTCGGGTGGTGGCCTTGGGTGGACCCTTGGTCAAGAACCCTCGACTTTTGAAGACTCGCATTGGGGCATGCACGACCATGCTGACCCACGATGAGATCGGGGATGGTGAATCTCGGATTGTGGCCGGTTCAGTACTGATGGGCCGCACCGCGATGAGCGCTGAAGACGGCTACCTCGGTCGATACCATACGCAACTCAGCGTACTCGGCGAGTATCGTGAGCGGGAGTTTTTGGGGTGGTTGAAGCCGGGGGGAAATATTTTCTCCACGACTCGGGCATTCCTTTCGGGCTTGTTTCCGAGCAAGCAGTACGACTTCAGCACCACGACGAATGGCTCCCATCGAGCCATGGTGCCCATCGGTATGTTTGAGCGGGTCATGCCGCTTGATGTGATGCCCACCTTCTTGCTCCGTGCGCTGGTCGTAGACGACCTCGAGCGAGCAGAAGCCTTGGGTGCACTCGAGTTGGTCGAAGAGGACCTTTCTCTCTGTTCATTTGTGAGCCCTGGCAAGGAAGACTTTGGCGTGGCTCTTCGTCGTAATCTCACCGATATCTGGAAGGAAGGCTGATGAAAGCGATTAGAAAGTTGCTCGACAGCCAAGCTCATCTCTTCGAGAAGGGCGGTAAGTTCGAGAAGTTTGAGGCCCTCTATGAGGCGCCGGATACCCTGCTGTTTACGCCGGGGCATGTCACGAAGGGCGAAGTCCACGTTCGCGATGGTTTGGACCTGAAGCGGATGATGATCATGGTGGTTGTGGCGCTGGTCCCGTGTGTGGCCATGGCGTTTTACAACACGGGATTTCAAGCCAATCTGGCCATTTCACAGGGCGCGCAACCCATTGATGCTTGGCAGATCGATCTGCTCTTGCTGCTGATGGGGGGAGCCGAGGCGGCCTTCAATCCCACCAGCGTGTTCGCGAATCTGATGCACGGTGCTGTCTGGTTTGTGCCGGTGTTTGCGGTCACAGGCCTCGTCGGCGGGCACATCGAAATGGTTTTTGCGATTGTCCGCAAGCATGAGATCAACGAGGGCTTCCTTGTGACCATGTTCCTTTTCCCCTTGGTTTTACCGCCGACCATTCCGCTGTGGCAGGTGGGTGTGGGCATCGCCTTTGCCGTCATCTTGGCGAAGGAAGCCTTTGGTGGCACTGGGATGAACGTATTGAATGTGGCTCTGATGGGCCGTGCGTTCCTCTTCTTTGCGTACCCAGCCGATATTTCGGGTGACCAACCTTGGTATGCGGTGGACGGTTTGGCTTCCGGTATCGGTAGCATCGATGGGTTGTCCGGAGCGACATACCTGGCGGGTGCGGCCGCAGGGAGTATCGATTGGGCCAGCCCAACGATGGCTTCTGGAGGGACGGCCTGGTTGGATGCATTCTACGGATTTGTACCCGGTTCGATGGGTGAGACGTCTGCATTGGCCTGCCTTATTGGCGCTGCGATTTTGATCGCGACAGGCATTGGGTCTTGGCGAACGATGTTGGGTGTCACAGTCGGTACCGGAGCGATGGTTCTTTTGCTGAACGGCATCGGTTCCGAGACCAACCCGGCCTTTGCGATGCCCGTCTGGTGGCATCTGGTCGTGGGTGGCTGGGCCTTTGGGACCGTCTTTATGGCGACTGATCCCGTGACTTCGGCGTTCACCAATAAGGGCAAGCTTATCTATGGCTTTGGTATTGGCCTGATGGTGGTGCTGGTTCGGGTGATCAACCCGGCCTACCCCGAGGGCATGATGCTGGCGATTCTGTTCATGAACATGTTCGCTCCGTTCATTGATCACTTCTTTGTGCAGGCCAACATTAAGCGGAGGATTGCACGCAATGCGTAGTACTCAGTACATCATTGGATTTGCAGCGATCGTGTGCTTGGTGTGTGGTGTCGTTGTGGCGGGCTCGGCAGAGTCGTTGAAAGAACGCCAAGAGATCAACAAACAACTCGATCAAAAGAAGAAAGTTCTCGGTGTTGTGAGTCTTTACGAATCCGGTGAGGAAATCACACCGGATGAAATCGACAAGCGCTTCGCTGACAACATTCAGGCCAAGTTGGTGGACCTCTCCACGGGTCAATATGTCGACATCTCGGGTGAGGAGATCGCCGCCTTCGACCAGCGTAAGGCTCGGCAAGATCCGGCGCGCAGCCAAGCGGCGGATTCCAACCCGGCTCAAGTCGCTCGGGTGCCCAAGCAAGCGCTCGTGTACTTAAAGCTCAAGAACGGCAAGGTGGACAAGCTGGTTTTACCCATTGAAGGGAAGGGCCTTTGGTCGACTCTTTATGGGTACATCGCGCTGGAGTCCGATACCAACACCATCGCGGGAATCACTTTCTATGAGCACGGCGAAACACCGGGTCTCGGCGGAGAAGTGGAGAACCCGAGTTGGCAGGCATTGTGGCCCGGACGCAAAGCATTCGACGGGTCATGGGTGCCGAAAATCAATGTGAAGAAGGGAGCTGCAGGCTCCGTATCCGCCGATCCACATAATGTGGACGGGCTCTCTGGAGCGACCATCACGGGTCGCGGTGTGGGCTATCTGGTGCAGTTCTGGCTCGATCAAGACCGGTTTGGTGCCTATCTCGGCAACTTCAGGAACAACTCGCTCAAGGGAGGACAGGGCTGATGGCCAAAAACAAAGAAGTCATCCTCGATCCGCTGTTCAACAACAACCCGATTGCGGTGCAGGTGCTCGGCATCTGTTCTGCCCTGGCGGTGACCACCAAGTTGGAGACATCCATCGTGATGTCGCTTGCGGTGATTGCGGTCATGATGGGCTCCAACGTCGCTGTGGCGGCCATCCGGGGCTTCATTCCGCCGAGCATTCGGATCATTGTGCAGCTCACCATCATCGCTTCCTTGGTGATCGTGACCGACCAGGTCTTGAAGGCCTTTGTCTACGACATCTCCAAACAGCTGTCGGTGTTTGTGGGACTCATCATCACGAATTGCATTGTGATGGGTCGAGCAGAGGCCTTTGCGATGCAGAACAACACGAAAGCCTCCGCGGCGGATGCGATTGGAAATGGCTTTGGGTACTCGATCGTACTGCTGATTGTTGGATTTTTCCGAGAGTTATTTGGTTCAGGAAAGCTGCTCGGCATGACGGTGTTTCCCTTGGTGACCGAGGGCGGCTGGTATCAGCCCAATGGCCTCATGGTGCTCGCGCCGGGTGCATTTTTCTTGATTGGTATTTTCATCTGGATTCTGCGTTGGCGTCGGCCTGCGTTGGTCACTGCGGACTAAAGGGAGGCGATTGTGGAAGAACTTCTTAGTCTGTTCGTTAAGGCAGTTTTCGTCGAGAATATGGCCCTGGCCTTCTTCTTGGGAATGTGTTCATTCCTGGCGGTGTCCAAAAAGGTGGAGACGGCCATGGGCTTGGGTGCTGCGGTTGTGTTCGTGTTGGTGGTCACCACACCGCTCAACAACCTTATCTACAACGGTTTCTTGAAAGAGGGCGCGTTGGTTTGGGTGCATCCCAGCTTCGAGACAGTGAACCTGGATTTCTTGAACTTCCTGACCTTCATCGCCACTATTGCGGCGACGGTGCAGGTGGTTGAGATGACCTTAGATCGATTCATGCCAGGCCTGTACAATGCGCTCGGTGTGTTCTTGCCCCTTATTGCTGTGAACTGTGCCATCTTGGGCTCGTCGCTGTTTATGGTCGAGCGCGACTATGGACTGATGGAGAGCACGGTGTTTGGCCTGGGCTCAGGCGTGGGCTTTTTGCTCGCCATCGTCGCATTGGCCGCGATTCGCGAGAAGATGCGGTACTCGAATGTACCCCCGGCCCTTCGCGGTTTGGGGATCACGTTCATCGTCACCGGCTTGATGTCCATCGCCTTTATGGCATTTGCTGGCATCCAGCTCTGAGACGGAGGAAGACATGACCACGATTCTGACCGGCGTAGCCGTCTTCATCCTCACCATCGTTGGACTGGTGGTGGTGCTGATGGTGGCTCGAAACAAATTAGTGCCCTCTGGCAGCGTCAAAATCTTCGTGAATGAAGATGACGCGAATACCATAGAGACTCAGGCAGGAAGCACCTTGCTCAACACCCTGAGTGCACAAGGCATCTTCATCCCCTCCGCCTGTGGTGGAAAGGGAACATGCGGCGTGTGCAAGGTGCATATCCACTCTGGCGGCGGCGCAATGCTGCCGACTGAGGAAGGCCACATCAGTCGCGGGGAAGCTCGAGAAGGCTGCCGTTTGAGCTGCCAGGTGAAGGTCAAGCAGGACATGAGCATTGAGCTTGAGCCGGAGATTTTCAGCGTTCGTAAATGGACGTGCAAGGTTCGCTCAAATCACAATGTGGCGACGTTCATTAAAGAACTCGTTCTTGAGTTGCCAGAAGGTGAAGAAGTCCCATTCCGGGCCGGTGGCTACATTCAGATCGAGTGTCCGCCTCATGTCGCCGAGTACAAGAACTTCGACATCGAAGACGAGTACCGTGGCGACTGGGACAAGTTCGGAATGTGGGGTTTTGTCTCGAAGGTCGACGACACGGTTGTCCGCGCCTATTCGATGGCCAACTACCCGGATGAGAAGGGCATCATCATGCTCAACGTTCGGATTGCCAGTCCCCCTTGGGATCGGGCAAAGAATGCCTGGTCGGATGTGCCCCCGGGCATCATGTCTAGCTATATTTTCGATCTCAAACCGGGAGATGAAGTTGTCATCTCAGGTCCTTTTGGAGAGTTCTTCGCCAAGGATACTGCGGCCGAGATGGTCTTCATCGGTGGTGGTGCGGGCATGGCGCCGATGCGCTCCCACATCTTCGATCAGTTCCGTCGTATCAAGACGGATCGAAAGGTGAGCTTTTGGTATGGCGCTCGATCGCTGCGTGAGGCCTTTTACATCGATCACTTCGATACCATTGCTGAAGAGAACGACAACTTTGAATGGCATCTGGCATTGAGCGAGCCTCTCGAGGAAGACAACTGGGATGGCTACAAGGGCTTTATCCATCAAATCGTTCTCGAGAACTATCTGGCTGACCATGACTCTCCCGAGGATGTGGAGTTCTATATGTGCGGTCCGCCCATGATGAATCAAGCGTGCATCAATATGCTTGAGGACTTGGGTGTCGAGCCCGAGAACATCATGCTCGACGACTTTGGCGGCTAGGAGCATGGGACCCCGGACGGACGGTCCTCCCCCGATAAAGAAGATGATTTTGCCCGCACTGTTTGTGGGGGCGCTCTTCTATGTCAGCTTTACGCGAACGCCTGATGGACCCCAACAGATGGTCTTGCAGGGGGAGGCTTTAGGCACCACATGGACACTCAAAGTGGCGGGCGAGTCTCAGCCGGATCGTGAAGATGAACTGAGGGCGGTGGTAGAGAAGGCGCTTTCCGAGGTGGATGTGTCGATGTCGACTTACCGTGAAGATTCGGAATTGATGGCATTCAATCGTTCGGATGGGCTGGAGCCGTTTGCGGTTTCGGACCTCTTGGGAAAGGTCCTTGGAGAGGCGGTGGATATTGGGTTCACTTCTGGCGGCGCTTTTGATGTCACTGTGGGCCCTCTCGTGAATGCCTGGGGGTTTGGGCCGGACAAAGAGCGGACGCAGCCCGATCGGCAGACATTGGAGTCTTTACAGAGCCGGATCGGTCACGACAAATTGGAACTGACACCGAATGGCATCACAAAGGACCACCCGGAATTATCTGTCGACCTATCGGCGATTGCGAAGGGTTTTGCGGTTGACTTGGTGGTGGATCGCTTGGTGGCCGCGGGTGCGGAGAATGTGTTGATGGAGGTGGGTGGCGAGATCGTAGCTCGGGGTGAAAACCCAAACGATCATCCTTGGCGACTCGGAATAGAGACGCCCACAGAGACGGGTCGAGAGGTTCACCACGTGGTTGCGTTGCGCGATGCGGCCATGGCGACCAGTGGCGACTATCGGCAGTACTACGAAGTCGAAGGTCGGCGTATTTCCCACCTGATTGACCCGCGTACGTCCCAGCCTATCGAACACCGTTTAGCCAGTGTGACCGTGATCGCGGACCGGTGCTCGACCGCCGATGCTTGGGCGACTGCGCTCAGTGTGATGGGTGAAATCGATGGCTTTGAGTTGGCAGAAAAGCTGCAACTTAAAGCCTATTTTATCGTTCGAAATGACACGGGTGGATTTTCGACTCAGAGCACGCGGCGCTTTAATGAACTGCGATAGCCTCACGAACCCGTTGGCGGTGGGTTAGGATGATCATGCCATGATCTTTTTGTTCACCATTGTTGCCATAGCGATCCTCATGTCATTGATGGCTGTGGGCGTATTGATCGGTGGACGACGACTCCGCGGATCGTGCGGCGGTGTGGGCGGCGAAGACTGCATCTGTGATGAGACGGGCAAGCCCATTCTCAAGCCGGATTGTGACGAAGACTTTTATGCGTGTGAGAAAGATCATACGACCTGTGCTTATGCCACCAAGGCCTGTGAGTTGAAGCATTCGCATGAAGGTGGAGGCCTTTTCGCTGCGGCGCTTCGAGCGGTAGCCAACGAGACGAAGGCTGGTCCAGTAGAGGGCTGCTCTGCCGACGCGCAGTAGATGACGAAGACGACGAATACTGAGCTTCGAACCATGGTTCGAGATCTGGCCAAACGTCGGGATTCGATCGATAGACGGCAACTGTATTATGCGCTCATCAAGGCGGTGGTCTGGACGCCGGTGAGCGCATCGTCGGCTTCGGGTCATATCGAGCCTGGCGATCTGCACCCGTTGGATTGCGAAGGATTGGCCGGTCGGGCTTCGTTTGCATTCTTTAGTCATGAAGCGGCTGCGGAGACGTGGCAAGACGAAGAGGGGCAGGGCGCATCGCTTCGACTGGAGCGGATTGAGTTTGTGGATTTGTTGCCGCTGCTACTGGGGGCTGGAGCCGGCTCGGCGTACATCAATCCAGCGGGTAAATTTACGGGAGAATTTTATCGGCACGAGTTGGAGACGATGCTGGATGGGGCTCGAAAATTGGCGAACCGCTCCGCTGTGGTGGTGAAGCCTCAGCCAGAGGAAGCCTCCCAACCCACATTCTGGCAACGCATCCGTGGGTGGTGGACGTGACGGTTTTGGTGACCGGTGCCGGAGGGCTCGTGGGCTCTTCTTTGATGAAATGCCCAGGAACATTGGGCCTGAGTCGCGCCGAACTCGACATTACGGATGGGGATGCCGTCCGTGCAGCGATCGTGGAAACTAAGCCCACAGCGATCATCAATGCCGCCGCTCAGGCGGGCGTGGATCAATCGGACGAAGAACCGGAGTGGACCTGGAAGGTCAATGCTGAGGCACCGGTGGTCATGGCGCAATGGGCCCGGCAAGCGGGTGTACGGTTTGTACATTTGTCGACAGACTATGTGCTCGATGCGCCGGAAAAGGATCGGCTCGATGAGGCCGTGGAACCAAATCCATGTTCCACGTATGCACGAAGCAAGTTGGCTGGAGAGGGCGGTGTCTTGGAGTCGGGCGGAGTGGTGGTCCGCTTGCAGTGGGTTTATCAGCCAGGGCCGCATGGTTTTTTTAATCGCGCCTTGAATGCGATGCGAGGTGGAGAGCAGGTCCGCTTGGTTACCGATCAAGTGGGTTGTCCGACTCCAGCAAGCTTATTGGCTCCCGCACTCATGAAAATTGCGGAACCGGGACCATCCGGATTGTTTCATTTGGCCACCGCGGGAGAGGCGACGGCCTTTCAGTGGATCGAGTCGGCAGCGCATGCCGCAGGGGTTTCCTTTAAAGGTGTTCCGGCTCTTCGGTCGGATTTTTCTGGGGCTCATAGACCGGCTCGATCGGTGTTGGATTCGTCGAAAGTAGAGGCGATGTTCGGTATTCGACTTCCACTTTGGGACGTTGCACTCAAGACGGTGATGACCAGTGGTGATAGACTGGGGGTAGGGGCAGTACCTTGAAGCATCGTATCGACAATCTTGCCGGCGTGGCAAAACGTGATGGGGCACGGATCGGAATCATCTCTACGTGGGACGTAGAGAACAATGCCGTGCGGATTCTTGCAGCGTGCCTGCGCGAGGCGGATCATCACTGCGCGGAGATCTACTTCAAGGATTGGTTGTCCAATCACCTTGAGCCCGCCACCGATGTACAGCTCGACAATTTGGTCAAGGTCATCCGACGTGAGCAGCTGAACTTGGTGTGCATTTCCATCCGGGCATCTGCCTACGCTCAGCAAGCACGAGTGTTGACGGAGTACATCCAAGAAAAGCTGGATATTCCGGTTCTCTGGGGCGGTATGCACCCGACATTGGTGGGTGACGAGTGCATCGAACATGCCGATATGGTTCTCCAAGGAGAGGGAGAGCACGCCCTGGTCGAGTTGGCGGATCGCTTGCGTGATGGTGTGGATATTTCAGATACCCAGAACATCTGGGTACGCCGTTCCAAGTCCGACATCAGTAAAAATGCTTTGCGTCCATTGGTCCAGAACCTCGATGATCTGGCCTACCGGGACTATACGACCCACGAACATAAATACTTTATCAACGGTAACTCCTACACCATCGGCGATCCGATGAAGGGAGACCCCGTCTTTCAGATGATGGGCAGTCGTGGCTGCATTTACAAGTGCAGCTATTGCTACAACTCGACCTATAAGAAGGACATCTACCCGAGCCAAAAGTGGTTCCGAGTCCGGTCTCCTGCATCGATGGTGGATGAGATCAAGAAGGCTCGCGAACATTGGCCGATGAAGCGGATTCGCTTCGACGATGAGGTCTTCAATTTTCAGAAAGACTGGGTGGCAGAGTTCTGCGAGATTTACCCCCGAGAGGTGGGCCTTCCGTTCGAGATCTTCATCGAGCCGAAGTTGGTCAATGAACAACGCATGACGATGTTGAGGGACGCGGGGCTCGTCAGTGTCTATATGGGCATACAGTCTTCCGAGCGTGTGACAGGGCATCTGTACGATCGTCGGGTCAAGAATCAAAGCATCGAAGACATTGCTCAGCTGTACCATCGGCTTGGCGTCAAGCCCCACTTTCAGTTGATCTACGATGATCCGGTCAGTACGGGTGAAGATAAGAAAGCGCTTTTCGAAATGATTGCGAGCTTTCCGCATCCCTACGATTTGTACCTGTTCTCGATGACGGTTTTCCCGGGTTCAGAGCTCAACAAGAAGCTGTTGTCCAACGGGCTCATCTCGAAGTACGACATCGAAGGACTCAATACACGAGTGTTCTACCAGCATCGGGTCAATTTGCAGTATCCCAGACCGGTAGAGGACACCTTCTGGATTGCCTTGACGCAGATGCTTTCGAAGCCGTTTGTACCCAAACCGCTGCTGAAGGCCTTGTCCAAGTCTGAAGTCCTGAAAAAGCATCCCTGGCCGTTGATTCAAATGGCACACGCATCCAACTACGTGAAGATGGGCACCACCTGCGCCAAGATGATCGCCAAAGGTGAGATGACCCCGACATTGTTGCGCCGATGGATGTCTTTTGATCGGGTAATCACGACTTAGCTGAATCGCTGGGTGCCGAAACAAGTGGGTACGCCTGGGCTTTCACCGGTGGTGACGCCATCGACGACGGCTTGAGCGGCACGCAAACTCAGGCTCGTGCTGTAAGCACCGAAACCTCCACAAGCGATGATGCGCGGCCTACCGGGTAAGGGTCCGATGATGGGGAGGCCGTCACAGGTGAACGTCATGATGCTTGACCATTGATGGGAGATCGGGATCTCTCTCAGGCCGGGCCAATGCTGATGCAGAAATCCCTGGAGTCGAGCGTCGACGCGAGGGTTGATCTGAGTATCGTCGGTTTCTCCGACCTCCATATGCGGTGTGGCCCAACGGCAGCCAGAGAGCATGACGGAACCGTTGTCCAATTGGCGGGCTGTGGTGTAGCCGTATTGAATGTGCATCGGAACCGGGATGCAGGGCTCGACAGGCGCTGTGGCGATGGCTTGATGCCGAACAGGATGGAATTTGTCCTGCACCCAGGGGGTGATCTGCGCACCGCCAGCCATGATGACCATGTCTGCTCGAGTTTTGTGTCCACTGGACAGGACGACAGCCAAGTCCAGTCCGTCGTCTTCAATGTCGACGGCATGGGCTTGAGTAGAGATGTTGAGCTTGCCGGTCAACTGCGTCGCCACTGCTCCGAGATTGAGGCTACCGTCACTGGGCATGACCCATCCGGGGCCGAGGTCCGTCGTGTGCTCGAATGTGCTTGGCGTGCCTTTAAAACCCATTTTATCGAGAGCTCGGAGGTTGAGTTCGACCTCTTCGGCTTCGGCCGCGCCCTTGGACGCATAGGCGATACCCGTTGGGTTGAGAGAGTCTCCCCAGCAGGCCACTCCCTCGGCACTAAAGCTTAGGACCTCCTTGGCTGTGGATAGGCCGAGGGCTTGGACGAGGCGGTGAGGGGGGTCAAGCAGCAGTTGGGAGGCCAGGCCCATACCCCGAGTGGCCATTCCCGAGGCCACGGAGGAGCATTTTTCAAACAAGTGTACGCGGGCACCAGCATCCCTCAGACCACTCGCGATAGAAAGGCCGGTCAATCCGCCGCCGATGACGGCGACCTGGACCCTGGGGGGAGGTTCGACCGAGTGGATGTTCGGAGGAGAGGTCGGAGGGCTATGGCTCATGGCTTCAAAGTCGCTGTGGTGGGTGCGGATAGGCCGAGGTATTGTTTGCTTCGGTAAAGTTGAATTGGGCTGGTCAAAGCCATTTTAGTGTTTAGCTTGCGGACTCTCAAAAAGGGAAACCGATGACGTTTTTTCGGTACATTCTAATGGCGGGGGCCCTGTCTTCTTGTGTGCAGGGTTTTGAGTACCCGGATGAAAAGGTCGAACGATACGAGGCGACGGACGATTCCGACTCACCTGGTGTCGGGGAGTCCGATGCGGATGCGGATGCAGACGGGGATTCTGACGCGGATTCGGATTCTGACGCGGATTCTGACGCGGATGCGGATGCGGATGCGGATGCCGATGCGGATGCCGATGCTGATGCCGATGGCGATGGCGACGCGGATGCTGATGCCGATGGCGATGCAGATGCGGACGGCGATGCGGATGCGGATGCGGATGCGGATGCGGATGCGGATGCGGATTCGGATTCGGATGCCGACTCGGATGTGGACTCAGATGCGCCATACCACCTCCGTGTGACGCCAGAGATCATCAATTTCGGATCAGTGAGCATCGATTCGTCGGCGACAGAGTTGCTGAGGGTCGAAAATATTGGAACCGAACCCGTTCACTTGAACGCAGTCGCGGTGTCGGACACGAGCATCTTTGATGTTACCCCAGATTTTGGACTGCCGATTACGTTGAGTCCAGGAATGGAGCGTACGGTTCGCGTGGACTTTGAGCCCAGTTCTAGCGATGAGTTTGTGGCGGAGGTGGCGTTCATCACCGAAGAGGTACTCGAAGAGGACGTGGATGTGATGGTCCGCGGGACCGGAGACACGGCACCGTGTGACATCTGTTCGCCCATCATCGATGTGAGCCCAAGGTCCTTGAGTATTGATGCCGTGTTGTCGTGTGAAGCGACGGAAACGGTCACCGTCAGCAACAATGGGGATCGACCGCTCAACGTGTCATCCGTCAGCATCGTGAATGATCCGGTGATTACCTGTGGAACGTTCACCCGTTCATGGGGAGGGTCGAGCATCTTGTCTCCGGGCGCCTCGTTATCCATATCGGTGACCTATCGGGCCACATCCGAGTGTTTTGACTACGTCGATCTCGACACGGATTGGAACACTATGCACATCTTCAGCAATGATCCGACCGATCCAGATTTCACAGTGGAACTGAACGGATTGGCGACCTGTCTGTTTTAGAACCTGTGGTCCGGACGGGGTTAAGCTACGACCAGGAGGTTTCATGCTGTTGATCTGCACCAAGACCTGAGGCACGTGTCGCAAGGCGGTCGCCTTGCTCAATGAACATGGCATTGCCCATACGTATCGAGAGTACACTCAAGAGCCGCTCACGGAGGCGGAGTTGCGAGATGTGTTCAGTAAGCTGGGCGTGAGTCCCAAGGCGGTTTTACGCAAGCGCGATGCGAATAAAGCCGGATTGACCGGGGACGAGTCGGATGATGCGCTCATCACCATGATGGCCGACAACCCCCGTTTACTTCAACGGCCCATCGGTGTCCTGGGCGATAAAGCGGCAGTGGGTCGCCCGGTCGAGAATCTGTTGAGTTTGGTTTGACGTCTAAGGTCCCATTGGCCGTTTCTGTATGTTCGGTCATGGCTGTGGCGTGTACGTCGCCGAAGGACGGAGGTCCCGAGGAAGACACGGCGACGCCAGTCGCCTCGGATGAAGGCGTCTGGCATGACCCATGCCCACGCGATGAATTTGAACAACGCATGATCGATGTGGGAGCGGTGTCCTTGAATGTGGCATGCCGGGGCTCGGGTGAGACCACGGTTGTCTTTTTGCACGGCTTTCCTGAGTTCTACTATTCCTGGAACGCGGTGATGGATGCCTTGGTCGATGACTATCGGGTGATTGCGCCCGATCAGCGCGGGTACAATTTGTCGGACAAGCCAGAGGATGTGGCCGACTATGAATTGCCGTTGTTGACCACAGACATTGTGAACCTGCTGCCTCTGGTGAGTGAGACCCCCGTCATCTTGGTGGCTCACGATTGGGGTGGTCCGGTGGGGTGGTCTGTCGCCCACACGGAAGGTGCTCACGTCGCCGGGTTCATGGCCGCGAACGGTCCGCACCCCATGCGTTTTGCCGAGTTGATCGCCAATGACCCCGAACAGCAAGCGGCATCGGCCTATATGGACCTCTTTCGGGCAGACGGTGCCGAAGCGATCATGACGCCTGAATATATCGCCACGAAAATTTTCGATTTCTTGAATGAGGACGAGCTGAGTGTGTACATGGATGCGTGGTCGCAGCCGGGTGCCATTACAGGTGGACTCAACTGGTATCGGGCCAATACGCCCCTGGTCCCCGAGGTGATCGCGGAGGCGATGGATTCTCTATTGGCAGAAATTCCGGTTCCGGTCTCGGTGTTTTGGGGCTTGGACGACACGGAGGTGTTGAGTCAGAACGCAGAGGGTCTAGAACCTTATGCGCCCGACCTGGTGGTCGAGACCTTCGAAGATGTCGACCACTGGATTGAACACCGTATTCCAGATGAAGTGGCCCGTGGGGTTCGCGAATTGGTGGCGCGTACGGACCGCTAGTCGGTCGGACGCGTCCAGCTCACGCTGCCGTCTTTTCCGATCTTGATGCCGGTCTCCGGAAAATCCGCATCACTCAGTTCCTGAACCTGTTTCCAGGCGGCCCCTGAAGGGTCGGGCCGGGGTCGAGCCAAATTGTCGAGTGCGACGGGATGGATGCGTGCGGATTGGAGGGTGCCCGCTGGGTCGAGTTCAGCTTCTACGATCATCGACGTTCCGCCGTAGCCACCGCGTGTACCGAATTGGTTGTAGCCACAGAAATTGCCCATGGAGTACACCACCAGGCGATCCTTGTAGACTTCCATGGCTCGTAAGACGTGTGGCCCATGCCCGAGGACCAGATCGGCTCCCGCATCGATGGCGGCTCGGGCCATGGCTTTGACATCACCGCGTTTTTCCCCCCAGGCAATTTCAAGTTTGCCCGGTACGTGGCGATGGCTGTAGCCCTCGGCACCGCCATGAAAGCTCACCACCACGATGTCCACTTGTTCGTCCAATTGCTTGACGGCAGATTGGACGGCTTCAATGTTGTTGATGTTGATGCAGCACCCGCTTGTGGCGGTCGCGACCATACCGATTTTGACGCCATTCCGTTCGACAATGGCCACCTCGCCGGGAAGCCCAGAGTGGGCGATGCCCACCTTGTCGAGTGCAGCCATGGTGGCGCGCATGCCCCGCTCTCCTGCATCGAAGCCATGGTTGTTGGCGAGGCTGACCATATCGATACCCAAGCCGGTCAGCGCTGCAGCGTAGCGAGTGGGTGTGATGAAGGCGTAGCAGTTTTTGGAATTGGGACCGCACTTGGTCACGGGGATGTCATCGCCCAGTGGGCCTTCAAGATTCAGAAAACTCACGTCGACATTGGACATGATGGTTTCCAGTCCGGTGAACAACGCTTCGCCATTACCTTCTGCGAGGCCTCGGGGGCCTTTGCGTGTGGCGGTTCCCATCATCGTGTCGCCGGCGGCGGCGAAGGTGACCGTTTTGGTCGCTGTGGGCGGAGAGGTCGCGAGTCCTGAAGCTGTCAGGAAGAAAAGCATGAGCATCAGCATAAGAGCCATCCGGAATAAGATGTTCGGGTTTGGTGGAGAGCGTGGAAATTCATAATCGCTCTTTCGGTGGTGCGGCTATATATGAAGGGTCGAACCTTTTGAGTATCTAAGGAAGAGCCCATGCGATTGTTGTTTCTGAGTTTTCTGTTGGCCAGTTGTGGAGGAGCCTCGGACAAGGATGCGGATGCGGATGCGGATGCGGATGCGGATGCGGATGCGGATGCGGATGCGGATGCGGATGCGGATGCGGATGCGGATGCGGATGCCGATTCGGATAGCGATACAGACGAAGACGATTGGTGGACCGAAGATGACACCGGGAAACCCGACGATGACGACGACGATAAAGCGCATGAGGGCTGGATGGGTTTTTACTCCCCGGGCACCGACTTTGCGTTTCTGACATACGCGGATGAAGGCTGTGAAGGGGGCTACTCACT
>Ga0163180_10000063_pt1 | contig 51665 bp, 44 predicted proteins | sample AtlANTMetagenome_2_FD_109647 | JGI IMG/M metagenome (GOLD analysis project Ga0163180, IMG submission 109647) | Marine eukaryotic phytoplankton communities from the Atlantic Ocean - Atlantic ANT 4 Metagenome | ecosystem: Environmental > Aquatic > Marine > Oceanic | place: North Atlantic Ocean...
CGTCGGCATCGGCATCGGCATCGGCATCGGCGTCGGCATCGGCATCGGCATCGGCATCGGCGTCCGCATCGGCATCGGCGTCCGCATCGGCGTCCGCATCGGCGTCCGCATCGGCATCGGCGTCGGCATCCGCATCGGTGTCGGTATCCTCAATAGCATCCGGCATCGAGGCATAGTCACCGCGAGATTCAGTTTCTGATTTAGGATCCGCACAGGCCACAGAGAGGCCAAGAAAAATGAAGTGGATTCGTTGCATGATGGCAGCCTAACCTGCCAAGCTTTATCGCTTCCAAAAAGCGGGCACAAAGAGGCTCAGTAGACTGAAGAATTCGAGTCGTCCCAGCAGCATACAAAAGCTCAACACAAGCTTCGAGGCATCAGAAAAGAAGCCGTAGTTATCTGTGGGTCCGACTGCGCCCAGACCCGGTCCCACGTTGGCAACACAGGCCAGAGATGCCATCAGGGCGGTAGTCATATCAATGGGATCGATGGCTGCGATAGTCAATGCGCCGAGCAAGACCGTGCCCATAAAGATCAATGCATAAGCGAGAGTTCCTCGAACAATGTTTTCCGCCACGGGGTTTTCCCCCAATCGGATGGGTGCCACGAGTGTCGGGCGGAAACCAATACGGATTTCGTGAATCACGACCTTCAGAATGATCATGATTCGTATCAGCTTCATTCCTCCGGCAGTGGAACCGGCCATTCCACCACAGAAAAAGAGGATCAGAAGCAAGGTGCGCGAGACCGTCGACCATTCTTCGAAGTCGGCGGTTCCAAAACCTGTTGTGGTCATTATCGCGGCTACCTGGAACGATGAATACCGCAGTGTGTCTAAGAAAGAGAGCGACGAATTGAAGAGCATATCGGTCGCAATGATGACCGTGACGCCTCCGAATAGCAGCATATAAAGTCGAAATTCAGCGCTCGCCCAGAACACACTGACCCCTTCAGTTTTGTAGCGATGGAACAGGCTGAAATTTGTGCCGGCCAGCAACATGAACACCAAGATCACCATCTCGACGCCCACACTGTTGTATTCGGCAATGCTTCCATTCTTGGTCGAGAAGCCGCCTGTGCCGAGGGTCGACATGGAATGGGTCACGGCATCGAACCAGGGCATTCCCACCAGCTTCAGAGCGATGATTTCCAGGCCCGTGATGGAGAGATAAATCCATAGCAATGCTTTGGCCGTATCTCGAATACGAGGTGAAATACCTCCAGTTTGCGGTCCGGCGGCTTCGGATTGGAAAAGGCGTTTTCCTCCTGCTCCGAGACCCGGCAATAAGGCAACGAACAATACGACGATCCCCAGGCCGCCCAGCCAGTGTGTCGCCATTCTCCAGACGTGTATGGGGGCGCTCAAACGACCCTCAATGTCCGTTAAAATCGTTCCGCCCGTTGTGGTCAGTCCGGAAAAGGCTTCGAATATGGCATCGGGCCAACTCATTTGTGCGCCGACCACAAAAGGAATGGCCCCGAACAGACCCATGGCAATCCATATCGTGGACACCACAAAGAGAGCTTCTCGACGCCCCAGACGGACAGGCACACCCCAACTGGCAATTAAAAAGGGCAGTGCAGAACACGCCGTAATCCCGGCTGCTGTCAGCATGTGTTCAAAGCCGCGCTTGGTCTCATCAACGTTCCACCCGTTCTCCGGAATGGCGAGGAATCCCAGTGCGCCGCAGGCCGCAATCGATATGGCCAATACCAATAAGAGAAGGCCCAATGGCCGTGCGGTCATTCGGGCGAGTGAATAGTGCTTCCCATTGGAAATGGAGCTCAAAACAAGCTCCGCTTGAACAGCTTAGATACGGCTTTTCGTTGGCTCTCCAGAGCCAAGACCACCACGGTATCACCGGCCTCAATAACGGTGTCTCCATTCGCGATTTGCACGCCATTGAGCCCAAGTACGCCGCCAATGGACACGCCTTTGGGCACGTTGACCTTATGAATCGGGCCTGCTGTGATGGGGCTGTCCAATGCCGCGATGACTTCCAGAATTTCAGCATCGCCATCATCCAGATGGACGACGGTTTCAATCTGTGCGGGGCGCGAATAGCGGAGAATATGGTCCACAGCGACTTGGCGAGGGGAGATGGCCATATCCAAGCCAAGTTGCCGGTAAATTTCAATGTATGCGTGCCGGTACACCACGCTGCATACCCTTGGAGTGCCCAGACGCTTGGCCAAAAGAGCGCTCATCATATTGTTCTCGTCATCGTCGGTGACGGCGAAATAGAGATCGGCTCTACCGACTGATTCTTCGGCTAGCTTTTCATAGTCGGTGCCGTCGCCGTGCACGATATTGACCCGAGATAATTCCAAACTGAGGCGCTCCGCCTGGCTTCTGTCCGGTTCAATGATTGTGACATCCACACCCACTTTGGCCAGTTGGCGAGACAAGTGTGTCCCGATCACGTTGCCGCCAAAAATAATCACTTGTTGAGCGGACTCTCCATGAACGAATAAGTCTTCAACGGCATCCATGCTTCCAGTCAAACCAAACAGATAGACGCGGTCTTCCGCCTCAAGGGTGTCCTCCCCGCGGGGTACAAAGAGACGATCGCCTCGGATAACCGCGCCTACGCGGGTCTGGTCGGGGAGTTGCAGGTCCTTTAGTGGTATGCCGAGTACAGCAGAATCATCAGGGAGTTCAACCTCGGCCAACTCGATCTTATTGTTAGCGAACATGTGGACGTCGAGGGCACCGTGAGACCGGGCGATGTCGAACATTTCTTCGGCGACGAGAATATGTGAGTTCACGACCATGTCGATTCCAAACATGCCGTAATGGAGGCCTTCTTCGTCTTCGGAGAGCTTGTCCTCGTATTCGCCAGACTGAATTCGAGCGACCGTCCGGGTCGCCCCGAGACGTTTGGAGGCGAGCGCGGCGATGAGATTCACCTCATCAGAATCTGTGGCGCAGACGACCAAGTCCGCCTGGTCAACGCTGGCTAATCGCAATGTCCGGGGGTTCGCGCCATAGCCCTTCAGTGTGGCGACATCCATCCGCTCGCTAATCTGTTCAATGCGGGCCGAGTTGAGGTCGACCGCCAGGACGTCATGCCGGTCTTTCGCCAGAACCTCGGTGATGTATGCCCCCACCTCGCCCATGCCGATCACGACCACTTTCATCTCTGGCTCCGTATGGGACTCGTCTCGGTCCCTTGGTAGGGCCTCATCATAGACTGCTTGGCGTCTCGCTGGAAGCGGGAGCCAGACGGACTGGCCAATCAATGGGGTGAGAAGGCACATATCCCAACACCTCTTGTGCCCTTCGACCATCGAGAACCCCGGAGTAAATGAACCATCTGCGGTTCATTCCATACCGAAAGTCATGGCCTGTGAGGCGACGACGCAATCGATACAGCGGCGTCAATATCGAGTCGATCGCGGGTAAGCCGAGACGCCCCCAGCGTTGGATGGCGATACTGAGAGGCAGAGTGTCTGCGCCCGGAATGTTGAAGATGCCTTGTTCGGTTCCATCGATGGCTGCCGTGAGGGCCGCCACGGCATCTTTGTTGCTCATCAGGTTGATCATCGGGTCAAAGCCTGCGGGCTGGAAACACACAGGGCTTTGCAAATAGTCATACAGTTGAGAACCCGTACCGGGTGCGAGCACTTCCGCCATACGGAGGACCACGATTTGCAGTGGGCTCATGCCCATTCGCACACAGGCTGAGAGGTCGGCTTCGATACGGTCCCTCACCCACTGTGGCGCCTGGCCCGCCATATTGAGAGGATGGTCTTCACCGATAAGAATGGGGAGATCGCGCTGGACCTGGTATACCGCCGATGCCGAACGGAGCACCAATCTCTTGATGGTCGGATGCCGCTCACACAAAGCCATCAAATGACGGAGGGAGTCCACATTATAGGCGTGGACGCGGTCACCCTCATCCGTCGCAGACAAGTGCATGGCCGTATGAACGACCACATCGATTTTGAGTGCTTTTGCTTTTTCAAAAAGGAGCTTGTGCACCTGTCGACTTCGGCTCAGGTTCACCTGTGCAACGGAGAGACGCTTCGACTGTGCGATGGGAAAGGCGTCCTCTGGGTAGCCCGATACTGCGAGGATGTGTCCGACACGAGAGTCGTCTATGAGGGAGCGAACCAGCAGTTCTCCGATCGGCGCACCTGCACCCGTGATCATCACTCGGTATTTTCTCCGGCTCGGGCTCATACAAAAATGCCCTCTCGTTTCTTCAGGCCGTCTTGAATCAGTTCATCCACTGCTGTTTTGACCCGCTCGGCCACCTCTCTGACAATCGCGGGATCATCGGCTTGGTCAGGGGTGTAGTCCAGGTGGACGGGGATCGAGGGGCCGTAAAACAAGTGGTAGCGCACGGGAAGGGGTACCGGCACGGCGGGAATGGGGAGTATCGGAACACCCACGAGTTTTCCGAGTCGTTTCGAGGTGAATAATGCCGGCATTTGCTCCTCACCGCCGACCACTCCGACCGGCACAATGGGGGCGCTGTGACGTATGGCGAGTTCGGCGTGACCTTCACGGAATTCCTGCAATTCGTATGCCTTCGAAAAGGGCTTCACAATGCCAGGAACACCTTCAGGAAAGATCATCAGAATCTCTCCCGCATCCAGAAGAGAGCGTGCATTCCCACGGGAGCCACCGACCAGGCCGCCACGTGAAAATAGCGTACCCAAATACGGAAGCGATGGAACAAAGTGGTCTGCGATTGGGCGTGGGACTCGCGGTGGCGTGGTGTTTCGAAGCACGTCCAACCAAATCATCATTCCGTCTACCGGGACACTCCCACTGTGATTGGCGGCCAGAATGGCAGGCCCGGTAGTTGGTATGTGCTCATGTCCCTTGCTCTTGCATCGGAAGTATTTGTCGTACAAGGGGGCAACGACTGTTTCTCCCAAAGCGACAAAGCTGGGATGCATACCGAACGGGTCGTATCCGTGCCCCGCGTCTCGAAATAGAACCTCTTCGGCACGCGCGCGCCCCTCTTCTGTCCCAAAGAGGGCGTTCAAGATGTCAGCAAAGGCAGATGAAAAGGCCATATCTCTGTCTAGTATTCTACCGCTTTTATACTTTTGATCAGCCGTTCTACTTGTTGCGCTTCTGTGTTGCGACCCAGTTCTTGGAGGATCTCTACCTTGAGGCGCAATAGTTTGAGGCGGCTGGGCATGTCCGTTGCGAACATGGGAAGGATGGCTTCGAGTTGAGCGAGTGCCTCAGCTGCATTGCCATTGCCTTTCAATCTCTGAATTTTTGGGTGCCAATAGTCGATCGAGGAGTGGGCCGAAGCGGGCTCGGCTGTTTCAGTCACACCCTCGGCCATGTCCCTATCTGCTCGGTTTCGTCCTCGACTCTTTCGAGAATCTCGTCGACTGGTTGCACGGGGCTCGACGGCCGCTGCGGGTGGTGCCCGTGGAATCGCGAAGGCTTCAGCCGACTCGGTTTCTTCGGCAGCACCCATATCCTCCAACGGTATGGACTTCGCATCCATAAGGACTGGAGGATTGGAGGATTGCTTTTCTGGGGGAAGCAATTCTGCGGGTGCAGCGGAGAGCGCAGGCGAGGGCTTTCGTTTGGGTGCTTGAGCACGTTTCGCAGTGTTGGGGGACACTTTTCGTGCCCTCTTGGCTTTGGGCTTTTCGCTGGCGCTGGCGGGGGCGGGTGGGCTCATCCCTCCGGGTTCCGCGGCATCGAAGGTCACGCTCTGAAGCTTGGGCGCATCGGCGATGGCGCTGGAACCATCAAATGGAGAAGCTGCCGTGATGACGTCCTCTGAACCCGGATAAATGACCAGTAGCGCGATGGCAGCCATCGCCATGGCCCCAATAGCGGGACCACCCAATCGGAAGGATGAGGAAGCCTTTGTCTGTGGAACGGGTGCGGCCTCAGTATGCAGTCTGAGAGGCTCAGATCCAGCATGCGATGAGGATGATTTTTGGGCGAAAGGGCCTTCGGTGACCCCGTCGAGAATGTCATCGATACTCAAACTTGGGCCAGGCGCCATATCGGGTCGAAGAGCGTAGGTTGCTTCCACCACCCCGATGGGCAGCAGTCGAGGTGGGGGCGTGCCGGGACCTGCTTTAAGCCAGTTCCGCAAAGCATTGGCGACGGCAGGGTCCACCAACGGACCTTCAAGGATAGACTCCAGAACCTCGTGAATGGAGAGGCTGTGTGGCGGCGCCATTTCGGGTTTGAGGGCGTAGATGGTCTCCACCACGTCCTGATCGATGGATGCAGGCACAGGAGCCCCCGGTACGCTGTCGAGCCAGCGCGCCAAGTCATCAGCGTTTTGGACTTCACTCATGGGGGGTAAACCTTACGGAATGCTTTGGCAGCGCGATGGAGAATGACATCGAAATTGCCGACGGCCACGCCGAGCGCTTCGGCACACTCCTCTCTATCCTTGTCCTCTATGAGTCTGAGACGGAGTGCAGATGCATAGCGTGGATTGAGTTGCCCGAGAGCGGCTTCTACGGCTTGTCGAACCTCTTCTATTTCTGGAGCTCGGTCGGGGGCTGGCGGTGGGTTGGACATGGTTCGTTCAATGGTGACATCTGGATTTTCAATGGCGCGTCGGTCTCGTTTTCGAGCCCGATGGACGTCAATGGCTCGGTTGATCGCGATGCGACGCAACCAAAAAAAGATGCTCCTGTCCTGATCCGTGTACTTTTCGATCTTTTCCAGTGCGATGCGAAAGGTGTCTTTTAAAACATCCTCTGCCAGCTCGGGTACCGGAAGGCGCGGCAAGATGGCACGCCGATACAGGGCGTCGGCAAACCATTGAAACAGCACGCCTGCGGCCTCGCGATCGCCTTGGCGAATGCGTTCGATGACGGCACGCTCTTCCGCTATCGGTGGAAGATCATTGGAATCGGTTCCGGACAGGGACGCCTCCTTTCGTCCGTCATGACAACGGAAGTAGGGATAGAAGTCTTACACAATCGAATGCCTTTCGGAGCGATATGGCTGTGGGCGGAATAAGGTTTCCCTATGTTGGATGTACGGACCACAACGGATCAGGATGTGATCGCAGGGTATCTTAGGGATGCCTCAAACACGGTGGGGCATGCTGAATGCTTGGCTTTGCCGAAGTCTGCTGAAGAAGTCGCGGAGGTGGTTCGTTATTGCCAATCTCATGCCATTCCCCTCACGGTGACAGCGCAGCGCACCTCGACGACCGGAGGTCCCGTTCCTCATGGGGGTTGGCTGCTTTCAATAGAGGGCCTCGATACGGTTTATGCCCCGGACGATGTGGGTTCAGGTGTGATTTTGGGAGAGCATCAAAATCATCTCGAAGAGCAGGGGTTGCTGTTTCCACCCGATCCGACCTCTCGTCATGAGTGCACGATTGGCGCAGCCATCGCTTGTAACGCCAGTGGAGCCCGGAGTTTCAGATACGGCCCGATTCGCGATTGGGTGGAGGGCGTCCAGGTGGTCCTCCCCACTGGAGAGATTCTGTGGGCGGATCGTAAAACGCCTATTCCGGAGGATTGGCCTCGTGCGATGTGGGCTGAGCCAGACGTCAAAACTGCAGCAGGCTTTTACCCTGCGAATAATCTTCTGGACCTCATGATCGGCCAGGAGGGAACTCTCGGAATCATTACGCGTGCCAAGTTGAAGGTGATTCCGTGGACTGAAGAGGTGTTGGGCTTGCTGGTGTTTTTCTCGACGCTGGAAGACTGCATTGGGTTTGTTGAAACCGCTCGTGCGGGTGCCGCACGCAGGGATCGCCCAGTTGTGGGTGGGTCGCTGAATCCCCTGGCCATAGAATTCTTCGATTCTGATGCGCTGGAGATGGCGAGAGCGCGCATTCCAGATGTCCCTCATAGTGCGAAAGCCGCGCTGTTTATTGAGATTGGACATTCTGGAGAGCCCCCACTCGAGGAGTGGTGGGAAGCCATTGTTGAGGCGGATGCACTGGCGGAAGACACCATCGTGGCTGACGACTCGGCGGGTCGTAAACGGCTTCATGCGTTGCGGCATGCGATTCCAGCTGGAGTCAACGAAGCGGTGGTCGCCAACGGGATGCCGAAGGTGGGCACCGATTTTGCGGTGCCCGATTCCGCCCTTCGGGAAATGATGTTGGCTTACGGTGCTGTCGAGATGCCGTCCATCTGTTTTGGCCACATTGGAGATAACCATCTTCATCTCAACCTATTGCCTCGAGATGAGGCTGAACTCACCGCGGCTCGGGTGCTCTATCGAACACTGGCTTTGAAGGCCGTATCCTTGGGTGGAACCGTTTCAGCAGAGCATGGCATCGGAAAGATTAAGCGTGCATTGCTGAGTGAAATGGTGGGTCCTGAAACACTTGCGGCGTTTAGAAGCCTCAAGGCCCACATTGACCCCGCTTGGATTTTGGGACGAGGAACCATGGTTTCTGCGAACGAATAATATCCAGATCACACTCCCCATTTGCCTCAAGATTCGCTATAATGTGGGCAGGGAATCGGGGAGAACCCAACAGGGGTCTCGACCAACATGGCATTTATAGCCGGCACAATACAGCGGCATGAGCAACGCATGAAGCGTTTGCAGTCGTCGATCGATGCTGTCGATAATGGATTGCAGATCGCAGTGGCAGTCGATCAGCGGCAGGCGCTCTGGCGCACTCTGGCGATGCTGGTTGGGATGCCTACGGGTGCGGCGGGAGTGCTTCTTTGCGGGTTTCTCTTCAATTTTTGGGATGGTATGGGGCTGTGGTACGGAGTGTCTTGCATCTTGGTCAGCAGCATGACGATTCGACCGGCTTGCTTCCCGATACAAACCCATCAGGCACAGCTACAGGAACGATTGCTGGAATTGGTTTTACAGCGGCAACGGCTGCGAGAAGAATTGGCTGATTTGTACCAACTTCGGGACTCCAGCCCTCTTGGGAAGCCCAAAAACCCCATAGAGGTCAAATCCGAGGCTGCTTAAAGGGCTGGCTTATCGATCCCGTTCGTGGATGGTGATGGTGGCATGTTTCCTTTTGAGGTCGTCGATAGACACTGTTGGATTTTCGTTTGAAAATCGCCGTAGGCGGCACACCAACTGCGGTGTGCACTGCTGCCACACGGAGCGCTCTCTTCTGCCCAACCTGTACTGACAAATGCTCCCTTTTCTTCTTTCAAAAAGAAAATTTGTTTGAATTTGGGCATTGATAAGAAGCGTACCCACGCGGCTGCAGCGCTTCCCCCTGGGTCCAATTGGAGCCGCCATGCAGGATCTCTCGCCTGTCCTGAGCGTATAGAACCTTTGAAGACGGTAGCTACGATGCCTGTGGATAGGGTTTTGTCCAGTTCACTCTTGGGCGGTGCCCATTGTTTTTGCCGGTGGTCTTCCGGGTAGATGGCGACCTGATCGAAAGCGATCTCAATCACCAGGTCAGCGGCTTGGATTTTTTCGCAAAGGGGTCTGTGTTCCCCAGCAAAGGCAGAAAAGGCCATCCCCATCCACAGCATAAGGACCTCCAGCTATAAGCCTATCGTGTCAATTTGAGTCTTGTGAAACAACTTGTGTGCGTATTCGCTCAGGTAGGAGTCCGTTTTGTGCGATATGGACACTGAGATGTCTATTTGGATGCTTACTTTGTTGGGATGTTGGAGTGACGCACCGGTTGCTGGTGCCGCTTTAGGTCCAGGGTCAGAACGACCGGTCTGGATGTTTCGTCACGGTCCTCGAGGCTGGGAGCGACATTCCGATTCGATCGCTCACAGTGTGTCCAGTCTTGGGCTCGGCATCGTTGACGGCCAACTCGTGCTCACGATGCAATGCTTTTGGGGGGATTGCGGGTCGGAGATTAAACGGAAACAGATTGGCCCTCCCGTCCATTTACTGTCCACATCGGACTTAAAGACCTTTGAGCCCGGCATGATTCGTTTGGTAGATCCGGAAGACCGTGTGCCTATCGATACGGAGATGCGGTCTGAGGCAGGGGCGTCGGTGGTGTGGTACTACGGTACCCAAGCGGGCATGACGGGTGACCCGGCAGAACACGCAAACGCACATGGAATCTATCGCGCCAGAGTTCAAGACAATCGGCTGGTCGATCCTGTCCAGATGATCAGCGGGCCAGGTTTGGCGGATCCGGCCCCCATCGAGTTGAGCAATGAAACCGTGGTGTTTCTGACCACTCTGCCCGGTCGTCAGATCGGTATGGCCAAGGGGACTCCTTTGAAGATCCAACGCACCTGGTCTGGAGTCAGCGTGCCTCACGCCATGGTGGTAGGAACGGAATTATGGTTGTGGGCTCAAACTGTTCGGGAGGGCCGCATGATTCCGGTGAGGGCAAAGAGCCGTGATGCTGGGCAGACATGGACGGATTGGGAGGCTCCGCTTCCACTGGAGGGTTTGGACGGATGCGGTAATCCTGTGGGAGCCGTTTTTGCTGAAACGCCGGTGGTGTTTTGTGTCTCAGAACCTTTAGCGGCACCCCGCCCATGAAACTTGCGCTTCGAATTTTATGGGGTCGACTTCGGTGTTGGATTCCTTTCTTGGTGGGTGCTGCAGTGCTCATCTATGGAATGTCTACGACGGCGCGTCTTCCTACGGGTGATGCACCACACATTTTGGCTATCTCAGACAAGTTGGCCAAAATGCTCGGAAGAGGCGATTTTTTGGAGTTTTTTGAGTCGTGGACGAGCTTGGTGACTCCTCATCCACCCGCTGGATACCTGTTTCCAACATTTTTTCGATTGATGGGGGCATCGGGGTCCATTCCGCTCTTGGTGGGTCTGTCGGGATTAGCGATGTCCTGGCATGGCATGATCCTTTTGACTCGGCGAGTGGATGAAGGTTCTTGGGGCCCTTGGCTGGGATGGCTGTTGATGCTGTCCACTGCGGCCACATGGCTCGCGATTGAGCAAATGTACTGGGACATGCTCGCTGCTGGTTGCGTCGCGGCATCTGTCGGTCACCTTCATGCTTCTGATGGGCTTAGAAACAGTGGTCATGCCATATGTTTTGGCTTGTTTATGGGACTAGGCTTTGTGACCAAGTACACGTTCCCGGCATTTCTTTTACTGCCAGTAATGTTTGCAGGCGTTGCGATTCTACGTTTTCGAAGCTTTGGTGGGTTGTTGATTTCCATTTGTGGCTTTCTATTGGTCGCTGGCCCTTGGTTGTTCACATATGGGGATTCAGTGTGGGCCTATGTGGCCCAGTCTTCGACTCCGTCCATGAGTATTTCAGACTCTCCTGCCTCCAGTTGGACGTATCGATTCACGGCGGAGAACTTGCTCTATTACCCCACAGTGTTGCGTGACATGTTGGGTTGGCCGGGCCTTGTTTTGGTGGGGATAGCGTTTACGCGAGGCTGGGGCACCTATGGTGGTCGCTGGGCGGCTTGGGGTGCTTTGAGCGGTCTTCTCGTTCTCACCTTCGCAGGAGAAAACCAGTCTCGGTACCTGTTGCCTGCCCTTCCGCTCATGGGAGCCCTTGTTGATGTGGGTATTCGACCTGGATTGGGTCGGGCAGTGTCCCGGTTCGGTATGGTCGTGGGTCTTAGCGTCACTTTGCCTGCCCTTTGGGGGGCATGGTCGTTCGTGAAAGCCTCGGACGCTGCGCCGGCCTCGAGAGACCAGACCCATGCCGTTGAAAGTTTCCTGGGATGGGGAGCCTGGCCGTGGCCAGCAGAGCCGTTTCGTCCTGTTTCCAATCCGATGAAAGAATGGGATGTGGACGAAGCCATTGTGGCCATTTCTGAGGTCACCGGCACCGGCGCTCATCAGATCGGTTTGCTCTTGCCACGAGACGTTCGTTTGCCTCCTGCATCCACCTACGCTTGGAGAGCGGGAAATCGGGGGTTGGAGTGGGATGTGGCCACGATAGTGAGTCAGGGTCCAGGTGGTCGGCCGATGATTTTTGTGGGTCCGCTGAAACCGATGGGGCATCGGATATCCCGTCGGTTCAAGGTTGCTTATGCGGTACATGGTAAGGGGCAATTCCCATCGATATTACGAGAATTGGCTGCAAAACGCGTCTGGTCTCACGATCTCCATTCTGGAATGCAGGGCTCGGTCTTTACCGTCCCGGATGCAGGCTGGGGGACGCCCACAGGATTGGAAATACAGAAAGATCCCATCGATGGTTGATGGTGATCACAAGGCGTAAATACCTGGATACACCGGAGATCCCAACTGGGCTTCGACGGCTTCGATAGAGGGCGTCTTTCCAGGCCCTCGATCAATGATCACGACGTGACTGTAGCCCAGTTGTTTGAGCCGAAAGGGCAGTCGGGGCTGTTTTTCGCCTGCAGCCCAGCGTTCGACCCGTTCGAAAAGGGATGGATCTATACCGGGCCTGGGCTTTGAGCGGGGGTGGAAACCCGACAATATGGGTTTTCCATGGAGCGTTTGAAGGCTCAATGCTTCCATGCCCGAGCTGCCCAGGTCCACGACTCCTGTGCTGTTTTTGGACAGCCATTGCGCCTTGCGAAACCCGGGTATTTCACTGGAGGCTGACCAAGCTGCTGTGTTGTCTATTGTGCGCCATTGGGCCAAGCTCAAACCGATTAAAGCGAGCGCCCAAATAGCTCGTCGTCGATTGAGGACCAAGACTAGAGCGGTGGCGAGTAAGGGTGCGGCCAGCATGCTTAAACGAATGGGGTGATGCATGCGCGACAGACCAGGCAGGTCAAATATGAAGCCCACTGGAGATGTCCACGACGGAGTGGACCCGCGCTGAAATAGAACTTCGGGGCCCAGTGCCATCAGAAGGAGAATAAATGCTGCAACCACAATTTTGCGACGCAAAGCTAACAGGCTCTTATTGCCCCAAAACCAGGCAGTAAACCCCATCAAGAGTATGGGGTGGAGTCTGATGTGGGATTGGCTCGCCATGCCCCAGATGGCATCCAAGGGTAACCCTGTAAAACCATCGGGTGGTCTCACCGCGCTCGCGGGCTCCAATTCTGGGATCAGGAACATCAAGTAAGGAGCGCACAGTAACGGCGCTAAGATCAGACCCTTGGTAGGCCGTATGATGAAGGCCACGAGCCCTGTAGCGATACCGGTGTATAAATACGCTAATCCTTGAACCCCTATCCAAAGTCCAGCAGCAATACTTCGATTTTGGAAAAGAGCCGAAAGTCCGAAAAGAGCCGGCCATATGGCCGCTGTGAGTGTATGCCCCATGGCGTGTTCATGGAGCATGATGGGGGTGGCTGCGATCAGGGCCCCTCCTGCACTGGCGTGAAGGAGGCGTGCCCCGGCCGAGCGCGCAAGGCATACCGTGCCAATCACGTTCAAAAGATGGTGTCCCAACATCATGAGATTCCACCCAAGCGGGAAATCAGCTTCTGAAAACAGAGGGCCCAAGAGCCAAGCATCAAACAGATTAGGAAAGTTCGAAATGAGTGTCGTTTCTCCCCACGGCCAATTGAGTAGTGCGGTGGGATCGCCGGTTTGAGCGAGGGCCCAAAACAGCCAATGCGCCCCCAGAAAGTCGCCATTATTCCAAGGATCCGCGGGGCCCCAGATGGCGGTATCCATGACAGAAATGGGCCTGTATAGAAGCACGATGGCCGCTATGCATGCGGGCACGATGGCCAGCAGAATTTGGGCGGGGTTGTTTTTCACTCGCTTAGGGGACCACGAATTGCCCGATGACGCCACCCCCGCAGTACCATACTGAGGTGCACCTTGTATCTTTCGCTGCTTTGAGTACTCCGGCCCGAGTGGAGGGCCTGAGGCGAGCTGTCACCCTTCTGGTGGTGGCGCTCCTGGTTCGGGTCGTGGGTGCGCTTATGCTCGGCGAAGGCGCGCCGTTTGGTCCGGACGGTACAGGGGCAGAAGCATCGGTATACCTGGGAGGTCATCCATATCCTCTGCATATTCTCTTGCTGAAGTTCTTTTCAGCGGATGCTCGGGCACTGAGTATGTTTTGCGGTGCGGTCAACTGCCTGCTTCTATGGAAGTGGGGCAGAGATGTGGGGTTAGGCGGAGGAGGAGGCTGGCTTGCTGTATTCACGCCATTGTCGGTTCTTCCCGGTGTGTTGGCGGCTGGGGATGCGCCAGCGCTGACCGTTGTTTTGGCGGGTGCTGTCTTGGCCAATCGAGGACGCCTCGCTGCCGTGCTGGGCGGCGCATTGGCCGGCTTGTGTGTGGCGGTGAAGCCCATTGCTTTGCCGGCCTTGGTGTTGTTCCTTGTGCGACCGGGCAGTCTCCTGGGGCTTGGGGCGACGTTGCTCGTCTTGCGGCAATACACACGCCCCCTGTGGGCACCCATGACGGATGGAGGACTCCTTGGAACCTGGTGGGTTTCTTCCATGGGGGCCCCTCCGGAAGACTGGCTGTCATGGGTATTCTCTGGCGGTCTCCGACTCATGCAGGCGGAGGGTTGGGCCTTGCTCTTCTTGATTCCGCTTGGTGCTTTGGTGGGAGTTTGGCATGGTCAGGGTTGGCGGTCGAAGTGGGTTGCTTTGGGCCCAGTGCTTGCGGCCTGGATGGTGAGTGCGCTGTTTGGTAGCCGACTGGAATTGCGGTATTTGTCTTCCGCTTTTGTGGCCGCTTTGCCTTTTGTTGGGCTGATTCTCACCTCTCGACGAGCGCTTATTTTGGTCTGTATGGCCTGTGCCTGGCCGACGTGGGCATTGCTCAGTCAGTTGGGTGCAGAAAGGAGTCGATTGGACACTGAAGCTCAGGTGCCATCATGGATTGTGCTGGAGTGGCCCTTGGTCGAGACTCGTCCGCTCTTTGATGCCTGTAGTACGGAGGACGCAACCCGATTGAGAAACCTCGCATTTCAACTGGCCGAGGTGGCACCCGAGGGAAGCACGATCATTACAGAGCCTCGAGCAGATGGGCGCGAAGGCGAACTGTTTTGGCCACTGCGAGTGTTGAGGCCTGACCTCAAGGTGGCTGTGCGATAGAGCACACCAGAAGGGGAGTGTTTAGAGGTGACGTTTGATCCGGATGGTCCAGGAGATGGAGATACGCTGTACGGTCTCGACCCACATCCCAATCCACTGATCCGAGTGATACCGGTCCCTTGGGAGGCGACAGCATCGTATGGGCGCGGGACATCTGCGGGACCCGATGCGATAGGCCAGGCCAGCCAGCAGGTGGACTTAGAAGACATGGAGTATGGCGCGATCTGGCGTGCTGGGATCGAATGGTGCTCTGCGGACGTCGACATCTCATTTCTGAATCAACAAGCTTCGGCGCTGGCTGTTCCGATCATTACTTCAGGAGGTGCCACTCGAGGTCAAGGGGATGCTGCAAAGGTCGATGACTTAGCAAAAAGGCGCGACCGCGCTGTTTATGAAGCCGCTCTCCGTATCTTTGAGGCGGATGGAATACCCGTTGTTCTGGGTGGGGATCATTCATCTCCGATAGGGCTCATTCAAGCCGCTAGTGAAAGGCATGATGGATTAGGAATACTGCATATCGATGCCCATGCGGACCTGCGTATTGCATATCAGGGTTTTGAGAGTTCCCATGCCTCCATCATGCATCGTGCGCTGAGTTTGCCCGGTGTGGATCGTATTGTTGGGGTTGGCTATCGTGATCTGGGTAAAGCAGAGTTGCAGCGAATCCATGACGAATCGGACAGGATTCGGGCTTTTCCGGACCATGAAATTGCATACCGATTGGCACAAGGCACGCCTTGGCAACGGGTGGTGGACGATATCGTAGACGCGCTCCCTCCGACGATTCATATAAGTTTTGATATCGATGGCTTGGACCCATCGCTATGTCCAAATACGGGTACACCGGTTCCAGGCGGCCTCCAATATCGCGATGTTTTGGTCCTCTTATGGACGATATCTCAGCGACGTAGAGTGCTTAGTTTTGATTTGTGCGAGGTTTCACCCGGTCCAGTAGGCGAATGGGATGCCAATGTGGGTGCCCGTATTCTTTACAAACTGGCAGGCTGTGCATCGGTATCGAAACTAAGCGAGGTCACACCTACCCACGATCCTTCTGTATAGTGATCTCGTGGAGAAGGCGTGACTTCAGTTCAGACCCAAAACATCAAGGTTGGCATCTTTGTCGTTGGTCTCTCGCTGACGATACTGGTGTCGGTATTTATCCTCGGTGGGTCCTCAGATTTACTGGAGGGCCGGTACGTTCTGAAAGGCCAGTGGGAAGATGTGGCTGGACTTAAAGAAGGCGCGGTGGTGCGTCTGGCTGGTTGGGATGTAGGAGAGGTAAAACGCATCGAGTTTTCTGAAGACTTAGAACGGAGTGAACTGACAGTTCAGTTGAAGATTATGGATCGCTACCAGTCTCGGATTCGATCCGACTCCGTTGCTCGGATTGATACTGTTGGGGTTTTGGGAGACAAGTATGTGTCCATCTCGATGGGCACGCCATCTGCAGATGACCTTATTGGCGGTCAATTCATCAAAACTCAGCCTCCATTGGACTTTCTTGGGTACACCAACAAGTTTGAGGATATTTTGGCGAACACCGTCAACATCACAAAGAAATTTGATTTGATGTTGGGGACCGAAGACGACGCCGCCACGGCGGAGGTCGGCAAGAGCATGGCCCACCTTAAAGGACTCTTTAAAGGGATTCGCGATGGCAAGGGCATGATCAACGCGCTGGTACACGATGAAGAAATCGCCAACCGGTTTCGCAGCACCATGCGAAATGTGGACGCGAGCACTGCGGGAATGGCCGATTTGATGAACGAGGTGAAGACTGGCGATGGCCTTGCCCATGAGTTGGTCTACGGGAGTGAAGATGGCCTGGCTCAACAGATGAAGGAGTTGGCAGGTTCTTTGGCTGAACTGACCGAAGATATCCGTAGTGAAGACTCCATGATTCACGCATTGATTTACGATGCTGACAAGGCAAAAATTCTGGATGATCTCGGTGATACGGTGGCGTCGTTGAAGAAGACCAGCGCGGCATTGGAGAACGGTCAGGGAACCCTGGGCCTGCTGGCTCATGACCCCGCCCTATATGAAGATCTGCGTGCCTTGGTGGGGGGAGCACAACGCAACAAGCTGCTTCGGGCCTACATCCGAAAGACCATCGAAAAAGGAGAGGAAGTCAACGCCAGTTCATGGGCTTCTGAAACCGAGTGACCATGGGTGGGTTGGGTCGTTTGTTATCCCCGCGGATTCGGGGATTGTGGAATCGATGGAAGCGCGCAGAGGGTGGCATGCGTGCCGCCAGTGTTCTTTTTCTCCTCTTTGGTTTCGCCTTTTGGGTGGGGCTATTCTTCCTTATGCATTGGCTGATATCTGCCTTTCATGGTGTGGAAGTCTTTGGGCCCATATTGACGCGAAAGTTGATGGAGTTGTTGCTGCTGGGGATGTTCGGGCTCTTGTGTTTTTCCAACACCGTCACCGGTTTATCTACGTTTTATCTGTCGGATGACCTGGAGCTGGTGCTCAGCCTTCCCGTCCCCCGTTGGGAATTTCACTATGCTCGGCTGATCGATACGATGGCCCAATCCAGTTGGATGGTTGTCGTTTTTGGATTGCCCGTATTTGTGGCTTACGGTGTGACCCATGGCGCGGGGTTGGGGTTCTATTTGCTGTTGGCAGTGGTGTTGCCATCTTTCGTTGCCATTCCCGTCTCAATTGGGGTGGTCGTGGCTTCGATGTTGGTCACCGTTTTCCCGGCGCGACGAATTCGGGAGTTGTTGGTATTTGTCGGCGTTCTTGCCATGGTGTTTGTTGTGGTCATGCTGCGCGTCTTTAGACCGGAGCGACTGGTGGATGCGGGTAATTTTGAATCTGTGGCGGCCTATGTGGCGGAACTTCAAGCTCCAGTACCTTTGTTGGTTCCACCCCGCTGGGCTGCCGATTTACTGATTGATAGCCTTCAGGGCCGGCCGTTAAGTTGGATGTCTCTCGGGTTGCTAGTTTCGGGTGCAATGGCATTCACGGGTGTGGGTCGGTGGATTACCGCCGCTGTTTATGACACGGGACGAGCCCGTTCCCAAGAAGCTCAGAAAGCACGGTTTGCCAGAGCGGGGTGGCTGGATGGTGCGCTCACGATTTTGACGGCTCCACTTGGCCGTGAGCAAGCGGCTGTGGTGGTAAAGGACGTCAAGACCTTCATCCGAGATCCGGGGCAATGGAGTCAATTGCTGCTTGTTGGTAGCATTGTGGTCATTTCATTGGTCAGTGTGGCTGCTTTACCCGTGGATGTCGTTCGGGGGCCATGGATGGGCACTTTCCGTAATGTGCTGGCTTTTGGTGTTTTGGGTCTGGTGGGCTTTGTCATGGCGGCTTTGGCAGCCCGGTTTCAATTCACGGCGGTGAGTCTGGAAGGTCGAGCGTGGTGGGTCATGCGTTCGAGCCCCATCACGGCCAGACAATATTTATGGTCCAAAGTTCTGCCGGGACTGATCCCCATGATTTTTGTGGGTGAGTTGTTGGCTGTGGCGTCGACGTGGATTTTGGGTGCTGGCCCGTTTTTGACCGCGGTAGCCTCGGGCACTGCATTTTTCCTCGCCTTAGGAATAGCGGGGATCGCCGTTGGAATGGGCGCGATGTTTCCCGATTTCAAGGTGGATAATGCGGCCCGTGCAGCAGCCGGACCTGCGGGTGTCCTTTTTATGGTGACCAGTCTCTGTTTGGTGGGAGTCGTGATTGGTTTGCAGGCCTACCCCGTGTACGTGGTGTTGGCGTCTGAAGTGAAGTCTCGGGCGATAACGGACGGTCAATGGTTTGCCATTAGCGGATGTTTTGCTTTGGCGATGGGACTGTGTGTTCTGTCTTTGTTGTGGCCATTACGCATAGGAGCGAGACGCTTGTGGCGCCGAGAGTTGATCAATGGCTAGCGCGTTTCTTTGGGGCTTCATGGCGATTGTCGGATGTTCACCGATTCGGAGGATTCCTGCGCCTGAGCCTCCCCAGTCGCGTTTACCTCCGACGCAAGCGCGAGCCCATTACGCTCGAGGGCAGATTTGGCTGGCCAAAGGTGATCTCAATCGAGCTCAGGCGGCTTTAGAGCATGCGCGAGTTTTTGCTCCGGACGCACCTCAGATTCTCGCAGCTCTGTCCCAGGTGGCTCTCAATCGAGGGGATACGGATGAGGCGCGTGCACGCGCGGCAGATGCTGCATCTTTGTCGGAGACAGATCCCAAATATTGGCTCGGATATGGGCGTTTAGAAATGGCTTTCGGTGATCGTTCAGTGGCTCGTCATGCCCTGAATCGGGCTTTGAGTATGGGGGGAGGGTGGCAAGCTCGTGCAGCGTTGATTTCGGATTCTATACGTCAGGGTCAAGAGTCTGAGTTGATCGATGAATGGATTTTGGAAGATGTCCATGACGCCATCGAACTGAGGCGAAGGGCTGATTTTCGTCTGGCCTTGGATGACACTGATGGGGCCATGGAGGATTACTTTGATGTGCTCCGATTATCAGGCCGCGATTTATCGCTGGTGAGTCCCATCGTGAGTGCAGCGAGCGGAGGCGGCCGTTTGGCGTGGACATTGATAGAGGCCGAAGCGGTCTGTGTAGACCAGCCGGATGCCAGTGCCGCGTGGCTTGTAGTCGGTCTTATCAGTGGTCTTTTGGGAGACCCGGATGCCGCGATAGAGGCATTGGAACGGGCTCAAGAGTTGGGTGTGAAATTGGGCTCTGGGCCTCGCACCGCATTGGAAAAGGCGAGGTCCGAAAAAGCAGTTCCTGTTGAGCCGCCATCGGGTCGATCCTCCGTTCTTGATGATTCGATCCATGACGCTATTGCCTTGGTTCAGCAGAAGCGGTGGGAGGATGGAGAGAGCAAAATTAGGGCGGGCTTGGAGCGTTCGCCCGACGATCCTCGGTGGCTATATATTCTCAGTGATCTGTATCTGAAGCGAGATGGTCCGGCTGCCGCAAGAGAACCCGTAGAGAAGGTTTTGGCTGTTCAACCGTCTTATGGTCCTGCCCTCAATATGTGGGCCTGGATTCATGCTGAACAAGGCTTAGCCTTGGAGGAGGCGGAGAAACGAGTGATGGAAGCGCTCCATTTACAGCCCCGGGTGGGCAGCTACTGGGACACTTTGGGATGGATTTTCCATCTGCGAGGTCACCACGCTAAAGCTCGAATTGCGCTGGCTCGAGCCCTCCGATGGTCTCCTGATGACACGATGATACGAGAGCATCTCGATGCGTGCCTCTCACACGGGATAGAGGGCGTGCCGTGAAGTATTTGTGGATAGCAATCATGGTTTCAGTGGGTATGGTTGGCGGTTGTGCCAAGCCTAAGGGCCCGCTGGTGCCTGCAGCGGTGGGTGATCCAGATGTTGTTGTGGCTCTGGCGCGGAGAAAAAACACTGTAGACGTTCTACAAGGCCGATTTAGCGTCAAGATTGATATGGCTGGGCGTAGCTTTACGGTGCCAGCAGCTGTACTGATGGACCATCCGAATCGCTTTCGGTTTGAGTTGTATACCCCCCTGGGAACACCCTTGGCGACCATGACCAGTGATGGCCAAAACCTTCACGTTTGGTCTCAGCGAGATCGCATTTTTTATCGGGGTGATGCGGCCGGTGCGGTCCTAAAAGGTATTGCGGGTGGAGAGGTCGGCATCGATGATTTGCTATCGATCTTTACCGGCTCGCTCCCCATGGTGGACTCCGAGATTTTGCATGTGGGACGCACCGTGTTTGATGAGGGTGGTGTTGCGATTGTCATGCTGGGACCGGATGACATTCGGGTGAGGGCCACGATTGATCCGCGTCTGGGGGTCGTTCGTCGGTTGCGAGTGGATCCACCCTCTGAAAACGTCGGGTTTGAAGAACCTGACGCCCCGCCCTTGTTGGAAGTGTTGTACGAAGGCATCGTTCGAGAAGGACGTTCAGCCCTCCCAGAAACGATCACGATCACCCTGCCGCGGCTAAACTGGTCGATTCGCTTGACCAGCAAACGTTGGCGTGCACTCAATGAAGCCCCCGATGCATTTTCTTTGAAGCCGCCACCGCGGGCGCAAATCAAAGATTTGGCGGAGACTCTTGAGAAGATGTCTCAATAAATGGCTTCGCATCAGAAATCGTGAATCGAATCGTTCGCCGTCCACGCCAATTGTTGTAGCCGAGTGTCCCTACGATGGACACCAGGCCATCGGATAATACGTGGCTATAGACCCTTCCGTTCCACCATACGGCGTCGATATCCCCTATCTGCATTCGGATGTGCTTTTCACCCATGGGTCGGATGCCTTGGACGCGCACACCATCGATTTGGAGACGCGGCGACGGGTTGCCTTTACCGAAAGGCGCGAGATCAGAAAGCCCTTGAGCCAAGATATTGGCATCTGGAGTTCGGAGTGCATCCGGTGAGCAAATGGCATCCACTTCGAGGGTGGCCGTCGTGGCGACATCTTGAGTGACGGCCCATTCGCAGAGTCCATCACGTAGGCTTTCCAGATGTTCTTTTTTGAGACTGAAGCCAGCCGCTGCCGGATGACCACCATGGGCTAAGAGCAGGCTGGAAACGGTGTCTAGGCCCTCGACGGCGTGATAGCCCGGCGGAGACCGTACGCTACCGCGTGCGTCTTCTCCCGAGATGGCGATGATGGCAGTGGGGCGATGGACAGCATCCCTAATCTTGGCGGCCACGATACCCACGACGCCTCGATGCCATCCATCGCTTTCTTCGCCCCATACGACCACGAAGGGTGGAGGTGGATCAGCAATAGACTCGAGGGTCTGTTCAACGAGACGTTTTTGTATTTGTTGTCGCTGAGTATTGAGTTGATCCAGAGCTTGAGCTTTGGCTCTGGCACGGTCTGGGTCCCGCTCATCAAAAAGTTCGATAATGGATGTGGCCTTGGCCAGTCGCCCAGCGGCATTGATGCGTGGCCCTAAGCGAAATCCGAGATCTTCGGCCGTAATGTCGCCCTGAACACCTGAGACCTCCAAAAGGGCGTGTAAACCGGGTGCGTGGACTCCGGCGCGAAGCCCTTGTAGCCCTTGAGCCACAATGCATCGGTTCTCTGGCGTGGATAGATCGACGACATCCGCAACCGTACCAATCGCAGCCACTTTCAACATCGAACGCAGAATAGCGGCTCGTCGAGGGTGTGAATCCAAAAGCGCTTGCGCTAACTTCAGCGAAACGCCGCATGCGGCGAGAGCCTTGTTGGGGTAGCTGCATTCCTTTTGGGGTGGGCAAAGGACGGCGACTGCATCCGGGGGAACGCTGGCACCATCGGGGAGGTGGTGGTCACAAATAACCACATCCACACCGTGCGATTTAGCGATTTCTACTGCGGAATGATCCCTCACGCCGATGTCGGCCGTGATGATCAATTGGATACCATCCTCGGCAGCACGCTGAGCCGCTTCGACTGAAAAGCCATAGCCCTCACCGAAGCGGTTCGGAATGTGGTAGTCCAGTAGCTCTCCGGCCCCAAGAATCCGAAGCGTGCTCTGGAGAATAAGGCTTGAGGTGGTTCCATCGACATCGTAGTCCGTCACGATGCGGATGCGTTCTTTCTCACTGATCGCGCGTCGAATGCGCTTGAGCGCAATATCCATACCTGCGATCAGATGAGGATCATGCATGTGGTCCAGGCTGGGTCGAAGCCAGATCCGAGCCTGTTCTGGATCGGGTGTTCGCAGCGCCAAACAACGGGCAACAAGGGGATGAAGTTGTAATTTGTGGGATAAGTTCTTCACCGTTTCAGATGAAACTTCCCGAAGGATCCACGCTTGTTGTTTTAGAGAGAGGTCGTCCATGAGTCGTTGCTATCGCATACTATCTCGGACACAAACTTTGAAACGGACGAGACTTGTCCGGAGGCATTATGTCGGACTCTGAAGGGACATCGACCATCAATCAAATTCGAGATGCCGTCATTGATCGAATTGGTGCAGCGGTGATCGCTATCGACAGTCACGGTTCTGTGGTCTTGATCAATCAAGGCGCGTCGCATTTACTGGGAATCCCAGCTGGTTCGCATATGGGTCAACCTGTGGAGTTGCTCATCGGTGAGACGGCCCCAGATGATCCAGATCCGATGCTTGATATCGAGTACTGTGTCAGTGATGATGGCGAAGATCCCCGTTGGATTCGGGGTCGATGGGGACTTGTCGGCGGGGCCGATGTCGATGATGGAACGATCCGGCTATTGGTCGCGACGGATTACACCCGTGAGCACAACTTGCAGCGGGACTTGGTGCGATCGGCTGCGCTGGCCGAGCTGGGTCTAATGGCTGCGGAGGTTGCTCATGAGGTGAATAATCCCGCGACCTATTTGATGACCAACCTCACGATCCTCCGGGACGATTTGAGTGCCGAAGTCATCGATGTCGAAAGCGCAGCAGAGCTCATCGAAGAGTGTTTGGATGGCGTGACTCGAATCACTGATGTCGTAAAACGAATGCGTTCTTTGGCGTCGTCAGGGGGCGAGAAGATGACGGATGAACTCATCGACCTGTCCACTGTGGTGCGAGATGCATGCCGGATTGCGGGTCTTCGGGTGAAATACAAGGCCGATCTTCACATTCACGACGAGGCCACCGTTCATGTGCAAGGTTCACCCAAACGATTGGGACAGGTGGTTCTCAATCTGGTGGTCAATGCTGCCGACGCTCTGACCGGTCAATCGGATCCCCTTCCTCGAATCGACGTATCCGTAGAAAAAGAAGAGGGGTTTGGGGTGGTGAGCGTTCGAGACAATGGGCCCGGAATACCGGATGAAAAACAGAACGCAATCTTTCAGGCTTTTATGACCACAAAGTCCAATAATGGTGGCACGGGGTTGGGCTTGGCCGTCAGTCGAACCATCGCTGAAGAGCATGGCGGGAGCTTGGTTATAGAGCGTCATACGGGCATCGGCGCATGGTTTAAGCTTCGGTTGCCCCTTTCTTGAGGCCAGCGGGTTACGTGCCGTGCCAGTTTGGAGGCACATGATGCACCCCCTCATTCCTTTCTGGGATCGCGTTGCTATTCCCATTGGTCCGCTAGACGTTCACGGCTTCGGAATTTTGGTTGCTCTGGGCGTATTGTTTGGAGCGAAAGTCGCGCAGGCCAAGGCAGCTCGAGATGGACTCGACCCCGAGCCCATTAGCCAAGTTGTCGGTTGGATTGTAGCGGGCGTATTCTTGGGCGGGCACTTGGGGCACCTTCTGTTCTATTACCCTGAAGATATGGTCGATGATCCGGCCAAGTTTGCCGCTATGTTTGCCGTGTTGGCCAGTGGGTCTTTGCCAAAGGTGGATGACCTGCCAGAGCTTCTGAAAGTGTGGCGTGGATTATCCAGCTACGGCGGATTTATCGCCTGTGGCATTTTGGTATGGGTGTTTTTCAAGAAGCATAAGTTGGATTTTTGGGCTTATGCAGAGCCGATTTCATATGGCTTGATGACAGGCTGGATGTTGGGTCGTTTTGGTTGTTTTGTCGCCCACGATCACCCCGGTGTTGAAACCGAGTTTTGGTTGGGTGTCGCGGGAATATGTCCGAGTAGCTACGGAAACCCCGCTATTGCATGCCACGATCTGGGTCTGTATGAAGCGTTCTGGTCGGGAGCGATGGCGATTTGGTTCTCGATACAAGACAAGGTGCCGCGGCACAGTGGCTACTACGTGGGATGGATGTGCACATCCTATGGGCCCGTCCGTTTCGTCATGGACTATTTCCGGCATATTGAAACCGACGTTCGCCACTTTGGGCTGACTCCAGCTCAGTACTTCTCTGTGGCCATTACCCTCTTGGGTATATGGATTCTTCGAAGCCGAAAGGACATCCCACAGATCCGTGGGGACTGGAAACCTGAAGAAGCGAAGGCTTAATCGCTCATTCTATTGCGGCTTGTTGGGAATCAAATCCACCACAATGGGAGATCGTATCTGTTCTTTAGATGGCAGAACGTGGCTGGACTGGACGTGCCAGTCGCGACCGGTCCATACCTGATCCAGAGCGTGTTGAGTCCAGAACGGCACGCCTTGGATGTTAGTGGGCCAGTTGGGTGCAGAGGCCGCTACAGATAAACCTGCTGCCTGTAGGGGTTGAGCGAGTGCCAGACTGCTGGGTGGAGCGCCCATATCGCCCAAAAGCACCATTTTTTTACTGCCGAGGGTCCGAACAGTCTCTCCATTTTGGGTGGCGCTATCGACTACGCGTCGTCCCCAATCTGGCCAGTCTAAGGGGCCTTGGGGCTGATCCATTCGAGTGATCAGTAAGGGGACCACACCGATGTCTTCGACGTGTGGAAAGCCTAAGATGGCCTCAGCGGTACTCTGTTGATGCGCCGGCAGTTCCATACGCCATTCGTCTTGCTCGCCGCCGCAGTATTGGAAACTCCCGCGGACGACGGCCATCATTCCATGAGAGGGTTTGTGGCTCTTAAAAAACTTGGCTTCGCCGCCCAAGGCTTGTTGTAAACGGCCTCCTATCTGCGGGTCATCGCTTCCATTGATGACGATGATGTCTGGCCGGACGCTCAAAATCGTGGATAGTCCTTCGTCGACTCCGCGTCGTCCATCGATGGTCCAGGTCACTAGGCGCACCGGTCCAGTGGTGGGCTTTATCAGTAAGGTGCACCCGCGAAGGTCTCGCAGCCATGAGGGTCCGGGCAGGAGCGGGGAGGGCTCCCCATGGGGCTCGTGCAAGCTAAAGGTGCCTGCCACGAGCGATGCGATGGTGGCACCGGCCACCAGAGGCTGTTTGGAAAGAATACTCCATCCCAGGATGTACAAGCCCAAGCACAACAGCAGCGGCTCGGCCATCACCACCAGAAGACCCCACTCGCTATTGGCGATGGCTCCAGCGGAAAACAACACCACCGCAGGCAAGATGGTCAGAGCGATATTTTTGACTATCGTTCTTGATGGGGCAGGCGCCGACATGAGTACAGACTACATCGATTAGGCGGCATTGAGTGCATCGAGTGCCCACCTAAACAGGCTGGGCCAGCGTTTGAGAGTGGGCACGATACGTTTACGTAGTCGAGGTCTACGGCGAATAAAGAGCAGACCGGAGGTCAGCCACCAATAGCGGCGGGTCAGTCGGCGCCAACGCCGTGTGTAATGGGATGCTTCGCCTTCGATGATGGTATCGATGGCCGCTTCCGCAGACTCCAGTCCCAATCGAATACCTTCACCGGTGATGGGGTCTAGGTAGCCGGCAGCATCGCCTACGAGCATAATTCGACCCGAGTGTACGGCTCGAACGCGCTGTTCGAATGGACCCGCCCCCTTCAGTTTGCTGCACGCAGGGCCAAGGCGTTTGGCCAAATCCGGAAAGAAGGCGAACCAGCGCTCCCACGCATCTTCTCCTTCGGGCTTTTGTGCTTCCTGATTGTAAAGCAGGGCGACGCCGACTTGAGTGGCGCTGATCGGCGTCACATAGGCCTCGGCTTCGGGACTCCAATGCACCTCGACAAAGGGGCTCCATGGTTTTGTATCGAAATGACGTCGAATGCCCACTCGTCTCGGGCCACGCGGTGCCAAGGCAAGACCCAATTCCTTTCGGATGGGAGAATGCAGCCCATCTGCGGCGAGCATCCATCGCGCTTGGATATCTTCAATATCAACGGAGTCAGCCGACTGGGACCAGTGTTTCACACGGTCGGTTCGAAACATCACTCCCAGTTCGCTCGCTCGATGATGAAGCGCTTGGTGCAGGGTCGTTCGTCTGACTCCGAGACCAGGGCCCATGCTGAACCGTTCTTCGGCTGAAATGTCACCATCGATGTATCGAATGCCTTCGAACGGAACCCCCTCTATATTGGCGACGCCCAGGCGTTTGAGGGTCGATAAGGCCGGCGGCATCAATCCTTCACCACAGGCTTTGTCGATCGGGGCCTGTTTGGGTTCAAAGAGGACGACACTGAGTCCAGCCAGTCGTGCGCTGATGGCGGCTGCGAGGCCCGCGGGGCCTCCTCCCACAATGGCGACATCAATCACGAGAGTTGTGTCTCCCTACCCACTCAGACCAGGCACTTTTAGCCACAGCCCCTATCAGGCGGGTGGCAGAAACATCTTGAGGCGGTTCGAGCGTGCCCAGTTTCCACCGGTTTAGGGTTTCAGATCGCCGAATTTTGCCGCTGGATGTTCGCGGTAGAGTACCGGGATTCAAGAGGACAACTTCGTCGGGTGCGATGCCGGTGGCCGCTCGAACTTGCGTGGTGATTTGGGTGTGAAGGTCACCCGGTATCGGTTTCCGAGTTTCAACAAATAGCAGTATCTGCTCTCCCTTGTCGGACAATGAACCTACAGCTGCACTGCATCCAGTACGGACCCCGCTGAGTCCGTCGATGGCCACCTCGATGGTGGCGGGGTCATGGTTTCGTCCGCGAACCACGAGCACATCTTTGGCTCTGCCGGTGATGTACAGTTCTCCATCGTGTAAAAAGCCCAGGTCGCCGGTGTCCAACCATTCTCCATCTTTTGGAGGAGGACTGTTGTCCAGGTACCGTTCCATGATGCTGGGTCCGTGAGCCCAAATACGCCCAATATGGCGGTCGCCCAATACCTTTGAATCGTGACGAATCTCGACTGAGAACCCTCTCAAAGGACGCCCGACACTGGCCAACTCCATACCGGTGTCCGAAAGTGTTGCGATGCCGTTCTGTAAGTCCGAAGGACAGAAGCGATGGCTTTGAAATACCTGGTCGGAAGTACCGAAGGTCACCGCTAAAGCCGCTTCGCTCAACCCATACACCGGGGTCAGTGCTTCAGGACGAAGGCCATAAGGCGCGAAGCGTTCGCTGAATGCTCTCATCGTCTCTGGCGATGTGGGTTCTGCCCCATTCAACGCGAATCGCCAACCGCTCAAATCGATGCCTTCGATGTCTTCATCTTGAATGCGTTCTGTACACAGTGCGTAGGCGAAGTTGGGTGCGGGGGAAATGACTCCCCGGTATCGACTCAAGGCGCGCAGCCAAATCGCAGGATCCGCCAGAAAAGCTTCTGGCGGAATCAGGGTCAGCGAGCCTGGATAGAGAATGGCCGGGAAGATGCACCCGATCAGACCCATGTCGTGGTACAGCGGCAACCAGGTCACGCCTGCTGGACAGAAGTCCTTATCGTCGGGCTCGATGTCTAAAATGACTTTGGCATTGGATATCACTTGTTCATGTGTGAGGGCTACCGGCTTGGGCGGCCCGGTCGTTCCCGATGAAAACTGAACCATGGCGATATCGCTGGGTTTTGGCGGGCATGCCGGCACCGGTTCAGCACCTTCAAGGTCGCTCACGCGGACGATTCGGATGGGACGCTTGGTCGCGGAGACCAGGGAGCCCATCAGTTTTCCTGCCCGCCCGTCAGTGACCAATACCGAGGTTTGTGCTTGCTGAAGCATTTTGGATGTTCGCGAATAATATTCATCCAGCCGTCCCAGTCGTACAGGAGGGTAAAGCGGGATGGGAATGGCACCCAGATGAACAGCGGCGAAAAAAACGTCGGTAAAGGCCGGTGTTGTCGGCAAGACAATCGCTACGGTGTCACCGGGTCGAACCCCTGCCTCATGTAGACCCCCCGCGATTCGCGCTGCACGGTGGACAATGTCGGGGTAGGTCCGCCAGGTTGGAGTCTCCCGGCGGTCGAGGTAACGCAAACCGGTCCCATCTTTGTTGCGATCTGCGGCATGGTGTAGGGCTGCAAAGAGCGTATTGGGTGTCACGCTTCCTCCAGTTTTCTTCCGATCATGCGCAAGAGATCGTTCAAATCCCGGATCTGCTGTTCGTCATCAGGGTCGAAGCAAATTCGAAAGTGGTCTTCAATCGCCACGACAAGAGTGAGCCTCTGAACGCTATCGAGTGTGTCGGCCAACTCACCTTCATCCAAAGGACCGTCATAGCGAAGCTTTGTCTTCACCAACTGGGTCAGTTCTGCTTGGATTTCTTCAGGACTCATGACCATCCAGTTGCCTTAAAGCATCGTTCTCGCAGCGTATACGAACCGCCATCAAAAAGGCATTCGCGATGGTAAAACCGATGGCCGTTATCCAACAGAAATGCACCATGGGTAGCGCGATACCTTCCAACGCAACGGCGATATAATTGGGGTGTTTCAACCACCGGTAGGGGCCCGTGGTGATGCGCTTGGATCCCGGGACGATGATGACCCTTGGGTTCCAGTGCGGGCCGAGGGACCGAATGCACCACCAGCGGAGCGCTTGGGCAGATAATGCGACTCCCAGCATTAGGATGGACCATAGGGGCATCGGTGCCGTTGGAAACAGCAAAACCTCGCCGACCATGCTGAACAGGAAAAGAGTGTGCAGCGCGACCATCCACGGCCAGTGCCCTTGCCCAAACTCGACACCGCCCTGTTGCAGGCTCCATTGTCGATTTTTCTTGCCCACCCGAAGCTCGACGAGCCGTTCGATGCCTGTCAGTCCCACCAACAGTAAGAATAGGAGGGTTGTGTCAAGTGTGTCGATCAAGTGGAGTCCCATTTCATCAGGACAAATTCAGAACAGAAGCCCGGCCCCATCGCCATCATCAGGCCGAGTCCACTCGCATCCGTCGACCGTTGGGCCAATGTGTCTCGAAGCACAAAGAGCACGCTGGCACTGGAAAGGTTGCCGACCTCATGGAGCGAATCCCATGTCACGGATAAGGCTCCAGACGGCAGGTCGAGGCTCTCTTCAAAAGCGGTCAACACCTTGGGACCCCCGGGATGGGCGATCCAGGTTTGGATGTCGCTTAAGGATAAACCTTGTTGGGCCAGAAAGGCATCGGCATCGGGACGGATATGGGTTTTCACCACGTCGGGTACGGATGCATCCAATACGACCTGAAAGCCCGTGTCGCCGATATCCCAGCCCATCACGCGTTCTGTGTTTGGGTAAAAGCGGCTTTGACTGGCGACCACTCTGGGCCCAACGAGTCCCATTTTTTGGGCACGGTTTGTTCCAATTCCCACCAAGGCGGCAGCCCCGTCACCAAAAAGCCCGCTCGCAATCAGATTGGCTACTGAGAAGTCCCCGCGCTGAATCGTTAGGGAACACAACTCCACACTGAGCAGCACACCGACTTGGTCGGGGTGCCCTTTGAGATAATCGGACAGACGCGCTGTCCCTGCCGCCCCCGCCACACATCCCAGTCCAAATAGCGGTACTCGTTTGATGTCGGGTCGAAAGCCCAAGATGTTGATGAGACGCGCATCGAGTGATGGGGTGGCAATCCCGGTGACGGTTGTGGTGAAGATGACATCCACATCCTCCGGTTTGAGGTCTACAGCGGACAGAGCTTCTCGAATCGCTTGTGCGCCAATCTGGGTGCCCACGGAGATGAACGTATCGTTCGCTTCGCCGAAGGTAAGGGAAGGGTATTTCTCCATGGGTAAAGCGAGGTGCCGACCCGAGACGGCGACAGCCTGATGGAGACGAACCAATCGATCAGCGTTGTGATGAGCCTCACTCCAGTGCTGAAGGAAACCCGCGATCAGGGCATCTTGATCGTAGTAGTGGTCGGGCAGGGTCCCGCGTACGGCAGCTATGAACATGGTTTGATGTGATACCCTTTGGGTTGCAGTTTTGCGAATCCAGGAGACCAAATGACCCGTTCAATTGCTGTATTTTTCGCGTCAGCGTGGTTTGCCGCCGTCGGGCCGGCACACGCTAAGACCTATGCGTTTAGTCAGTCGGGAAGCAGTGTGAAGTTTTTCAACAAGGCTTCTCTGCACGGAATCGAAGGTAAGGCCAAGACGTTTAGCGGCTCCCTCGACACCGACTCTCTGACCGGTTCATTAGTGGTTCAGGCCACGTCGATGACCACGTCACTTGGACCACGAGACAACAAAATGCATAAGTTTTGTTTGGAGTCGGCCAAGTTTCCCACCATCACCTTCGATGTCAAAAGCATAGAAGGTGGAGAAGCCCTCCAGTCTGGTGAAGGCGATGGAAAGGTCACGTTGGTTGGCAGTTTGAAAATACGGGATGTGTCCAAACCGGTACGAGTGGCCACAAACTATTCATTTGGCGCCGATGGATTGTCGTTGAGCGGCCGATACGACTTTAAGTGGACTGAGTACAACGTGCCTGATCCCAGCATTCTCATATCGACCCTATACCCAGATATGAACGTTCAGTTTTCGCTGAAGGCGCAGTAGTCTCAGTCGAGGTTTTTGAGCGGTCCCCAGGCCACAGACTCTCCCGCTGTGATGGCCTTAAAATTCGCACGTCCAATGGCGGCTTCACCCGAGTCCACACAGAGTTCGTAGGCCCTCGCTTCCAGTTCAGCGCGCTCGTCCGCCGCCATCGAGAGGCTGGCGAGGACCCCTTTTTTGAAGGCTGCGGTGGCAGTGGGTGAACGCTGAGCAGCCAGTTGAGCGAGCGCGGTTCCTCGGGCGATGGCCTCTTCCTTAGAATCGAACAATTCGTCGATCAGGCCGATGCGTAATGCTTCCTCGGCGCTGATCTGTTCGCCCGTCATCCCGAGACGAAGGGTCTGGTTGGGTCCAACGATTCTAGACAATTCACTCGTTCCGCCGGCCCCGGGTAAGATACCAATGCTGGTCTCAGGTAGTGCAAATCGCGCATCCTGGGTCCCAATTCGGTAATCGGCCGCGATCATGAACTCAGTACCCCATCCGAGGGCAAGGCCGTCGACTATCGTGACATGAAAGACGGGCGCCTGCCGTAGGGCAGCCAGCGTTGTGCGTTGCCAACGCACGTGGGCTTTGACCTGGTCGGATGTCCATTCAGCGCGTTCCGTGACGTTCGCGCCAGCGATAAACACGCGCTTGCCGCTACGGGTGACTTTGTTGCTGGTAGTCAGCAATGCCCGAAACTGACCGTCGTTGAGGCGATCGGTGATCGACTCCCAGTCTCGGAGTTCGGTAGAACCCATTTCGTTCACGCGACCGTGTTCAAGGGTGATTTTGAGAATGCTTCCGTCTTCGGAAACGTTTGCGTGAAGTGAGTGCAGTTCTAAGGCTTTCATGGGGCAGCCCTAACCGGGATGTGGGTTATGTGGGGCACAGTGTTGGAGTCTCCGGTGTCAAAGCGCAGGTCTGCAGCCCCACAGGGCGACTATGATGTTCTGATCGTGGGCGGCGGCATCACCGGTGCCGGTGCCGCGCGAGATGCTGCGCGTCGGGGTTTGAGGACCTTGCTCGTTGAGCAGTCCGATATCGCGAGTGGGACGAGTTCACGCTCTTCGAAATTGGTTCATGGAGGCTTGAGGTACCTGGAGCAGGGCGAATTATCCCTGGTCTTTGAGGCGGTAGCGGAGCGCCGTGTCCTGACGGAAATAGCGCCTCACTTGGTGAGCCCGATGCCCTTTCTGTTGCCGGTCTATGACGACTCGCCACGGGGAATGTTTACCATCAATGTGGGCATGTGGCTGTACGATGGGCTGAGCTTGTTTCGATCTCCCAAATTGCACAAGTCGCTTCCGCGCAAGAAGGTCAGGCAAGTCGAGCCGTCCTTGAGAACAAAGGGATTGAAGGGTGCTCAGGTTTATTATGATTGCTCGACCGACGACGCGCGTCTCACGCTTGAAACGGCCATTGATGCGGAAATTGAGGGCGCAGAGATACGGACCTACACGCGATTGACGGACTTCCTGTTCGAGGGGGGGCAAGTGTCCGGTGCGGTCATTGAAAACGTCCTCACTGGGGATGTCGAAGAGGTGCGAGCCTCGGTCGTGGTGAATGCCACAGGCCCGTGGTCTGATCAAACTCGCGGCCGGCCGGTGGACCCCACTGCGGAACGGATGCGCCCCACAAAAGGTGTCCACATTGTGGTCAACGCGTCACGGCTCGGAATTGATCATGCTGTCTGTTGTATGCATCCGAGAGATGGTCGTGTGTTCTTTACGATTCCATGGGGAGAGCAAACGTATATCGGGACGACGGATACGGATTTTACGGGTGATCCCGGCGATGTTTACGCCGAGGCCTCGGATATCGAATATCTGCTCGAGGCTACGGACGTCTACTTTCCTGACTGCCAGATCACGGCGGATGACGTCGTCTCGACTTGGGCGGGTGTTCGGCCCTTGGTCAGTGATGAATCTGCCGCCGAAGAGTCGAGCGTGTCTCGAGAGCATGTCATCGTGGTGGAGCCTGAAGGTGTGTTGACTATTGCCGGAGGTAAGCTCACCACCTATCGCCGAATGGCTCATGAGTTGGTGGATAAGGTGGTCGATATCCTCGATGAGAAGGGAATCAGCACGGCTCATTTGACCGATCCTGAAACGGCCCTAAATTCTCTGGTTGGCGCCGTGGGGTGGCCGGAACAAGGGGGCAAAGAGAAGGTCGCTGAAGTGATTCACAGCCGGTCAGAGGGCCTGCTCACGGAGGCCACTTGTTTATTGTTGGCCTCCAATATCGGAATGCGTGGTATTAACCTCGCTGAGCGGGTGGTGTCCGATCCGGTTCTCGCTGAACCTCTGGTTCAGGGGCGCCCTGAAGTCATGGGCCAAGTGGATTGGGCGATCGATAAAGAATTGGCCGCTACTGTGACGGATGTGATGATGCGCCGCACGCAGCTTTATTATCGAGATGCCGATCAAGGTCTCACGGCTGTCCAAGCCATATCGGCTCGAATGGCCACCCGATTGGGTTGGAGCGAGACAGAGCGAGAAGAACAAGTCCAAGCCTATCGGGAAGAGGTAGAGCGGAGTCGGCGTTGGCGAAACGAATAGAGCGACTAAAGGCCAGACTCGGGTTGCCTGGTGTGGAGCAGACGGCAGCTTGCGCTCGGGCTCTGACCGGTCTTCATGGGCGCCTACCATCTATGGAGGTGCTTCCTGCATCTCGCATGACTCGGGCTGCACTGACGGGTGAGGTGTTGAGGAGCCAAAATCCTGTGCCTTGGCCCTCTCCGATGATGCGTCAGTTGGACCCATCAGATCCGGCCTATCTACCGCCTATGATGGGTATCCATCCGGTGTTGGCTGCTCGAGATCGCACCTTGGTCGGTGTGCCGGGACGTCGAGGGGTCGCCTGGGTCGATGCTCTGGGTTGGTGCGGTGTGGGAGAAGGACCGTCCGTCAGTGTCTGGTTTGGTGAGGGTCGCCGTGGGCAAGTCATCGGGCGTGAACCCGGTGTCCCGATGGGGGCGCTCGAAGGTGTTCATCAGCGTCGGGGTGACGACGGCTTGAGTGTGATCACGAGTTTTACCAAGGGGTTGTTGACTCTCACCCTTCATCATTGGCCGGTTGTTCTTCAGGGCGAAGTGGCCTGGGTGGTGTACGCCAAGCTTGAATTGGGTGGGCCGGCTCCCCGTCCTGTTCGTTTGGCCTTTGCGGTGCGACCGGCCTGCACAGAGGGTTCCGCTCCCATTTTTGAGTTGAGCCGATCGGAAGAAGGTCTTTGGAGTGCCGATGGTACACCCATTATGGCCATGTCGGGTCAAGGCGATGAGGTTTTGGATGGGGCCCATGGCCGTGCCGATCCCTTTCACCGTTTTGCCGGTTTGGTGCACAGTGGGCCCGCTGCCCGCCCAGGCTCTCTCCATGTCCGTTGTGCTGCGGGTCAGGCCACAGCGGCCGAAGTCTTTAGAACGACGCTCAGCCCGGACGAGCCCTTCAGTCGTTTCGTCGTGTTTCGGCCACCTCCGAATACGCCCACCACATTGATGCGGACCACAGGACAGAGCTTATGGTCTGGAGCGATGGCCGATCGGAAGGGTGTCCTCTCTTCTGGCGCAGAGCTGACGCTGGAACGTCATGCGGGCTTGTTTGTGGCTGCCCGACAGCGCATCCTCTTGGATACCGGAGAGCAAGGGCTGGGCGGAATCTTGGCTGCTGTGGCTTTAGCGCGAATGGGTTTTGTCCGACGCGCTGGCGCTCGGCTTGGCCGATGGATGGATAAGGTCAAACGCAACGGCGTGCTGCCTTCGGGCGATCCCACAGACTCAGCGATATTGGCTTGGGCTGCTGCCGAATATGTTCGATGGACTCAAGACGGATCGTGGCGAGATGAACACGCTCTGGCCTGGCGACGTTTGTTGGATCGCTTGGTTGAAGACCCTGGAGAGCCGGGGGGGCAGGTGTTTTTTGGTGCCGATGGTTCGGGACGTTGGACCGCGATGTGGCGTGCGGCAGCTCTGCTATCCAGTGCGGTTCAGATGCGAGGTTCGGATAGCAGCCACAGTCGGTGGGCGATGTATGGGGGTCAAGCGCGTGAAGCCTTGAGTTCGCTATTGGGTCGTCCTCCTTGGTCATCCGCCCCGGGTCGTCGACCCGATGGCGGTGCAGCGGCGATGTTGGCGGTGGCCTGGATCGGATTGTTCGATGTGCGAAAGCCAGCAGTCTTGGACACCTTGGACCACGTCAAGAAACACCACTGGCATGGAGATGGAGTCTTGCTGCATGGTGGGGCGCATCCGGCATTGACGGCATTATTGAGCGTGATCGAAGAGCGTGCCAGGCCCGGTGAATCTCCGGATCCCATTGATGTTTTGGCGCTGTTGTCGTCGCCCACTGGGGCTTTCCCCACGGCTTGTCACCCTCAACGGGGTGCGCTTTTGGAAGGTGATGACCTTTTAAGCGCTGCGATGTTTGCTTTGGTCGCATTGGACCGAGTTCGTGCAGATCGAGACACGCTTACCATCTTGCCGGACTTGGTCTCGTGTTCGGAACTTCCAACCCCCTTTGGGCGAATCAGCGTTGAAAATGGTCAAGTCACAGGACAATGGCATGGTCGAGCCCCTACAATCGTGTTTATGGAGGCCTAGTGGCGGACTTCGATTACATCGTTGTGGGATCGGGCTTTGGTGGATCTGTCTCGGCGCTTCGGCTGGCTGAGAAGGGCTATTCGGTTGCGGTGATCGAGATGGGTAAGCGCTGGGAAGCCGATGATTACCCGTCGACCAACTGGATTCTGCACAAGTATCTGTGGGCGCCACTGATTTCCTGCTACGGCTTTTTCCGTATGACGCTCCTGAAGGACGTCTTTGTGTTGAGTGGCGCCGGTGTTGGTGGGGGCTCGTTGGTGTATGCGAACACGCTGCCCGTCCCCAAGGATGAAGCCTGGGACGATCCGGTTTGGGCGGGGCTCGAGGATTGGAAAACCGTGATGCCCGATCACTATGCGACGGCGAAACGCATGTTGGGCGTGACCCGGTTTCCCTATCGGACCCCCGCAGATGAAATCATCGAGGATTATGCCCGCGAGATTGGAACGGCCGACACCTTTGTGCCGGCACCTGTTGGCGTGTGGTTTGGGCAGCCAGGCAAGGAGGTTCCGGACCCCTACTTCGACGGAAAGGGCCCCACTCGGACCGGGTGCATCCAGTGTGGGGGCTGTATGGTGGGGTGCCAGCACAACGCCAAGAACAGCTTGGATAAGAACTATCTGTATTTGGCAGAGGGTCTGGGTGTGCAGATTATCCCGGAGACTCGTGTAACGGGCATTCGACCCCATCCGGATGGCGGATATACATTGGACTTGGAGCGCTCGACGTCTCACTTCTTTAAGCGACGTCGGACCATGACGGCCGGTCAGGTTGTGCTCAGTGGTGGTGTTTTGGGGACCGTACCCTTGTTGATGAATTGCAGACACCAGGGGACCTTGAGCCATCTCAGTTCTCAATTGGGGAACTATGTTCGAACCAATAACGAAGCGATTGTCGGGGTGAGTTTACGTCAGGATGATGTGGACATGACTCAAGGGGTGGCCATTACGTCAAAGGTGGCCTTGGATGACAACACGCATCTGGAGCCGTGCCGATACTCAAAAGGACAAGACGCATTGTCTTCACTGTCGACGTTGCTGACGGATGGGGGGGGACAGGTGCCTCGGGCCTTAAAGTGGGTGGCCACATGCGCTCGCCATCCCATCGACTTTGCACGGTCTCTGTGGCCGTTTGGCTGGGCCAAGAAGTCGATGATCTTGCTGGTCATGCAGACGATTCCTGGGCACATGAAAGTCCGCATGCGTCGACCCTGGTGGTGGCCGTTTTCTCGGATGCTTACTTCCGATGCCCAGGGCTCTAAAGTACCGCGCTACATTCCAGCGGCCAATAATGCCGCCAAGCGCATCGCTGAGAAAATGGGGGGAATTCCTGTGAGTTCGGTGACGGAGGTCTTGCTCGACGTGCCGACAACGGCTCACATCCTGGGAGGATGTGCCATGGGGGCGACGCCTGAGGATGGCGTGATCGACACCCAAAATCGCGTGTATGGGCATCCAGGCCTGTATGTGATCGACGGGTCGATGATCGGTGGAAACCTGGGCGTGAATCCTAGCCTCACGATCACGGCATTGGCAGAACGTGCGATGACGTTTATTCCCCAAAAGGGTGAGTCCGGCAGCGCTTAGTGCCGCTCCAAATTGTGAGTCCGCTTGGTGGGCTTGCCGAAGTAGTAGGTCACACCGGCACTCATCATGGTGAGCGTGCTGCTGATGTCGCCGTTGCCAACCACGGGTCCTCTACCGATTTTTGTGCTGAGCGCACCATCGACGCTTTCGCCATTTATATTGGCCTGAATAGCATTTTGAATCGCCTCATTCAGGTCGATGGGCACCTGCAATTGCCTCAACTCGCTATTGCGAATCTTTCGGGTACCCAGAAAGCTTTGAGAGAAGCCAATATCGAAACTGAGTATCTTTTTGGCTTGGACCAAGTGGTAGCTAAATCCAATTCCGTACCCCACCTTGTTTCCATCCATGAGACTGACACCCATGTTTTTGTCGGGGATCGCTGAACGTTCATAATAGACACCGGTTCGGACGCTCACAGACGGGTTGGCGTCCCATTCTCCGCCCAGTCGATAGCTGACGCTGTCTCTGTACTTCTGTGGAATCCGAACGGGGCCATTGATGGGCACGGTTTCATCCAATTGGGCCAGGCCCGTGATGAAATCCGTCAGAACCAATGGGGCGCTCACGTCGGTGACGAGCGTTTCTTTTGTGGTGCGCCAACGTTCGTATACAGTCGCGAATTCAATCTCGAGATTGCGTATGGGTCGAAAGGCGATGCCTCCGCGGATGACCCACGGCATCGTGAGCTCTACTGTGATGTCGTTATCTTTGGTCTTACGTTCTTCGATAAAATTGCTGGTGTACAGCCAGTGTTCTTCGGAGAACTCGGCCTGCAGTGTTCCTTTGCCGCTGACACTGATGGGGGGCATGACACTCAGTCCGATGGACACCTGCTCATGGGGGTCAATCAACAGTCCGAAATTACCCGTCAGTTTTCCTGGGTCTTTCATCATCATAGCGATGATCAGATCGGTCTCTTTTCTTCCGCTGGCCGTACAACTTTGAGGCTCATCGGAGACCCCTTCGTAGCCATTACATACATTGATGGCCAACTCTTGGTTAGCGGCTGTCATATTCCACAGCAGGCTGGCTCCGATGGTGAGCCATGGCAGAGGCTGGTGTGCTGCCGATATTCCGGTGTAGAACTGGGTCACCTTCGCATCGATGAGCGTGTACCGTTGGGCGGATGTCGCCGTGTATTCCTTGTCGGGTGCGTACGGCGGATGCAGACCGATCGCGAACATGGTGTTGGGAAGCCCAAAATGATGGGCAATACCGAAGGAGGGGATTTTCATCGGTGCGGCGATGTTGTCCACTTTCCGGTATGTTTTGTCGATATCTCCGTCCTCATCCAGGTCCATGCGCGTGAATGCAGCGCTTTGATCGACGAGGGAGAAGTTGAGCATGATCTGGCCAGACTCAAGATTAATGAGCGCTGCCGGATTGTAATACTGGGCGGTGATGTCTCGGTTCCCCGCGACATAGGCGCCGCCTCGAGCCATGCCTCGCGTGCCTGCGTCGACGAAGTAATAAGCCCCGGCATGTACGGGTAGGCTGAGTGCCATGAGAAGCGATGCGAGCAACGTGCCCTCCAAGATCCGTTTATACCGCATGCTGGGCTTGGACTGAAGGGGCTGTCGAATATGGGTTTACCAGCTCAGCTTGATACCGTTCTTTATAGTGATGTCGGTGGGTAGCACTTCTGCGCTTCCTTCCGGTGTCATTGGCGGTTTCGTATCCCGACGGTAGCGAGCATCGGCGGTAAAAGAAATCGATTTGCTGATTTTCAGCGACAAGCCTGTCTCTCCCACCAATCGAAAGTCCGAAAGGGCATCGAACCGCGGTTGGAAGTAGAGCACAGTGGTCCAGCTGACCCCATCTTTAGGGGTGTATGTGGCCGTGAGATAGCTGGATGAACGCCAGTTCACGCGTTCAATGGCCTCGGAGGGCGCAATGAGTTCCGGATTGAGTCGTTCTTCTTCCACCATGGCTGCGGTACCCAAATAGACTCCGCCTTTTTCCCCGTTGGTCAGAGCCAGTCGTAAACCCAGGCCTCCGACCAAGCGCCGATCGAGTAATAAAAACTCGTTGTATTCATACTGTGTAAAGACTTCGAGCCACAGAGACGAGGTGAGTTCGTAGTTGTAGCGGAGGTGTTGGAGCATGAGGTTGGCGAAGCGGGCATCCTTATCCCAAAGGCCTACTTTCGGGTCGGCCACCAGATCGGATTGGGTTCGCTTGGCTGCGAAACGGGTGTTCATGATCCAAAAAGCGGTGTGCTTATTGGCTTTGAACTCTTTGTTGGCCGTCAACCCGAAGTCTGCGAACTGAATGTTGCCGTATGTGAACGCTGTGGAGAGGTTTGCGCTTCCGCTCAAGCCATCCTCCACACCATTGGAGCGAAGCTTTTCAACGTTGACCTGAGCCAAAGCCATGCTCGGTAGCCAACACAATAAAAGAAACATCCAGCGCATGAGACCTCCGGGAGGTCGATGTCTAATTCGCTGGGCTCGGGTCGCCCTCTCTGACTAGCGCAAACCAGGCTTTCATCGGCTTGCCTTTCTTGAATGCTTTGCCAATCACAGTGTGGGTAGAAACCCGTCGGACGCGGTCGATCATGTGTCCGTACACCAGTGTGCTCAGTCCAGAGGTGTTCGATTTGAGGGGTGGAAAGGCATCAAACGAAACGGTGGGTTCTTGGGTGTAATCAAAGAGCACTTCGGTTTCGTCTTGTTGCAAAGAGAAATGACCGGGACCAGTGAACCATCCCAATGTCTGGTGGTTGTACCCTTGCAGGGTTCCGTTGTTGTCGACCATGCGCTTTTGAAAAGCGTTGAAGGCGGGGAGTGAATTTTGGCCATGGTGAATCACCACCTCGCCTGGACCGCCATGAAAGTGCGATAGCTCGAGGCTTGGGCCACCATCGGCCAACTCATACAGAGTGCTCAGTTCTTTACCACTGAGACCTTTCAGCCAAGACAGGCGCTCATCATGACTGGCTGTATCGAGGGCTCCCGCAAGTGTGGCGAGTGTGACGACTTCGGTTGGGGATGGGATGGTCATGGCTTGGATTCCTTATCGCTGACTATGGGCGGAAGCCTACCACCTGGCAGGGTCAGTAGCGACTGTACTCGTGCCTCGATTTCGCGGACGCTTCGATAATGAAGGTCGTCGGCTCGAATAAAACCGTTGATATCGCCCAGAGGAGCTAAAGCTTGACGACCTCTGGCATCCCGTGTGGACACGCTACTCAGTGCCTTTTGTAGGCCGAGTATGGCTTTCGCGGGGAAGCCAGAGCGGACCACGTAGGCATCGTATGGGATGCGTTCTGTCCGAGCGATGACACGGAGATCGTTTGCGCCGGGTATTCGTCCTCGTCCCTCCGACAGGGCGGCATTGTAGGTCGCTCCGGCCGCAACTTCTCCGGATACGATGGCGCGGATCACCCGTTCATGGTTGCCGTAGAAGCGGCCCTTCACGTCGTTCAGTGGGTTGATGCCCTCGTCGAGCATTCGGCTTGCCGGGAACAACCATCCCGAGCTTGAACGTTCATCGACGAAACCAAAGCTCTTGCCAGACAGATCGGCCAGTGACCGGACGTCTGAGCTTTCTGGAACGAGTATGTAGGCGCCGTAAGATTCTGTTCCATTAGCAATGTGAGTGGCGATGGCGCGGATATTTGGATCTTTGGCCCGAGCTCGCACGTACGCGTAAGGGCTCATCACTGCGATATCGATCTGCTGTGTCAGCAGCAGCGTTTCAACATCTACGTAGCTTTCTCCAGCAATGACACTCATGGGGATAGAAAGCCGCTCCGACACGATATCGACGGTGGGTTGATAGCGTGTTTCCACAGCTCCATGTTCAGTGATGAAAGGCGTGACGCCCCAGGTCAATTGATTGATGCCAGCGGTCTCTAAAGCTTGTTGGGATTGGGCATACATCTGCTTGGCAGGTGTTTTGGCGATGGTTCCGCGTACCGCCTCGGGTTGATCCATGCATGCGACGAAAAAAACGGTGTAAATCAGACGGATCATCGGCTCGATCCTCCAGCCATCTTGACTTGGTCGCGTCCTGCTCGCTTGGCTTCATACAGAGCACCATCTGCAGCTTCGATAAGGGCTTTGGCTGATTTTCCGTGCATCGGCCAGCCCGCCATACCCACCGAGATGGTGATTTTTCCGCTGGGCTGAGATTGATGAGCCCCATCAAACTGGGTGCCTCGAACAGCGGTACGGACCTTGTCCGCCACTTTGGCTGCAAAAGACAGCGGTGTATCGACCAAGAGAATCGCAAACTCTTCGCCACCATATCGGGCCACCACGTCGGTGTTTCTCAACGAGTGTTTGAGGATGTTTGCCACTCGTTTGAGGACCCTGTCGCCCGCGGGATGCCCATGCGTATCGTTGTAGGCTTTGAAGTAATCGACATCGATCATCAGCAAGGTCAGAGGAGAGTCACTGCGCTCGGACCGCCGAACTTCTTCTGCTATTCGTTCTTGGAATGTACGGTGGTTGTTCAGTTGGGTGAGACCATCCGTTCGAGCCAGTCTCGCTAATTCGTCGACCGCCGAAGCCAGGTCGCGGTTGACCTTCGCTAATGAAGAATTGGCATCTTGAAGTTCGCGAGTGCGGTCTTCTACTGTGGCTTCGAGTTGTCCCGCATGACTGGCGACGCGGTCGGCCATCTCGTTCAGAGTGTTTCCCAATAGAGCAATCTCGTCTTTTGTGGTGGGCACAATGGCTCGGGCCGAAAAGTCACCTCGCCCAATTGCACGAGAAATCCTGGCGAAGCCTTCGAGGGGTAGGAACACCATGTGGTTCAACAAGGTCCAGATCAATATGGCCGTTGAACAGGCAATCAAGAAGGTGGAAATGAGTACGGTGAGCTGATTGCTAATGACGCGATCGTCCAGCCCGCTCAGGGAGGTGTCCGCAATGATGGTTCCCCATCTCAGGCCCGAAATGATGGGCATGGATACCTGAATCATTCGACCGCGTTCGGTGAAGAATTCTTTGGTCAGAGAACGTCGAGTGACCATGGATTCTCTGACAAAACCCGTGGTGTAGATTTTTCCGTATTCTCTGGGGTCTGTGTGGGCCACGACTTCGCCATTCATGTCCAACACGGCAATCGATGCAAAAGCGAGCTCCCCCGTTGAACGTTTGGCGTATACATCCAGCACGGCATCGATGGATTCAAACTCTCGGGTGGCCATGTGGAGCGCGGCAGGCGCAGCGATGGCATGCAGGATAGCGCGGCTACGGCGGTGAGCTTCTCTTTCGAGAAGGCTTGCATCCGAACGCACGACACTGAGGCCCCAGAACAGCTGAATAAGCGCCACGGCCCCAATGATGAAAGCGACGAGTTTGCCCCGAAGACTCATTAGGCTCCATCGTTAAGAAGTACTTTATAATCGCACATCTCGGCGCCACAAAAAAAGGGTCACCCGTGTGGGGTGACCCTTTTTTGTTGGATTGGGTGGGGGCTTAGAGCCAACCATCAATCATGGAGTCGTTGAGACGGCCTGGGTGGCCACGCCATACGATCTTGCCACCCTTCACCACGGCTGCGGCGGGGATGCCGGACACGTTGAAGTGCTTCGACAAATCGCCATTTTCCTTGGCTGTCGGGTAGGTCACTTTGTTGTCCTTGATGAACTCGGTCACCTTCTCTTCGGTGGCGCTGCGGCTGATCTTGGTCAGGCCGACCATCTGAATTTTGCCTTTGTATTTGTCCCAAGTTTTTTGAAGTTCAGGGACTTCACGGCGGCAGTGAGGGCACCAGATTTCCCAGAACACCAAGAGTGTGGGTGTGTCGGATGAGAAGTCGATTTTGCTTTCGCTGGTGAACCATTTCTCGACGTTGAACGCATCAGGGGAGGCCTTCCCAATCACCTCAAGCTCGCGCTCGATCTTCTTGGCACGGCGGTACGCAGTGGTGTTGCTGTACTTCTTTTTCATCTCTGCGAGTTTGGCTTTAGCTTCTGCCGTATCGCCCGAGCGAACAGCCTTACCGATGGCTTCGTAAAGTGCGGAGGCGGCCTTTTCTGCCTTCTCGTCTTTCGGAGCAGCTTTGCCGCCACTCTTTTCAACAGCCTCTACCTTCTCTTCAAGTGCTGTGACTTTCTCTTCGAGGGCTTTGACGCGGTCGGCGGTGGCGCATCCAGCAAGGAGGGCGAAAGCGCCCAGGGTAAGCAGACGATTGAGGTTCATAGTCCTCTCCTGTGTTCGAAATGCGGCTTAGCCGCGTTGAATTTGCCAAGGGTCGTATCATGGACGGCAAGGCCGGCAACCCATGAAACGCTCAATATGAGTTTCGGTGCCTTCACTACTTCTTGTCGGAGATCGCTCGGACCTGAAGAAGATCAATGTTGGCTTCGACGAATCCTTCCGATTCCATCGCCACTTCAACCCCATCGGACCAGCGGGACATCAGCGAAGGATCCAGCTTGGCCATCGACTCGAATAGACTTGTTGTCATCAACTGAGGCTTTCCGTCCGGCTCTTCTTCCGGTGGGCTGAGTGTCCCCACCATCACACCATCGTGTGCAGGGATAGGGCCCTCGATTGCGATTTCCTTAGTCTCGATAACGCGATCATTTTTGTCTTTGATCGTGGCTAAAAGTTTGATCGCGGTCATGGCGAACTTGCTCTTGTTTTGAAGCAAGAAGTGGAAATTGGTGACGTTTTCTTCGCGTTGATCGGGCAGTTGCATCCAGGAGCTGTTCTTGACGAAGACGTAGCGGTCTGGATTGTAGACCGGGTCGTATGACTGCCGGGTTTCTGCATCTGCGAAGTAATAGGCGGGAACAACGGTATTGGTTTGCACGAAACCCGTAGCGCCAGACTCATTTTGTATTTGATACCACTCGCCTCGCTTACCCAACAACTTGATGATGGAGTCCTTCGGCACATTTCCAACCGCATTGCCGCCCGCATGAGGCTCTGAACGAATGGTGACGTCGCTAGAGGCGATCATTTCTGTGAGCGTCATCCCCGTGTTTCCACCGAGTATGCCGAGATCTTGCTGGTTCGGAAGCTTCTGTCCGTAGTTGTACATGCCATAGGCGCCAAAAGCCAAGACCCCGAGAAGCAGAATGGCAATGGGCGCTTTGCTGCGGCTTGAAGTGGTCTTCCACTCGAGATCATCGTCGATGTCCTCATCACTGGAGGAGAAGAGATCGGACAATTCGGGGACTTCGCTAGCATAAAGCCAGTCGGAAGCACCGGGCGGTTGGACCATATCGCCGGCACCGATCTGACCGGACTTGGCAAGGTCCTTCAGTTCGTTGAGGTCGGCGGCGGAAAATTGGTGGTCGCCTTGTGTGACCAGCCAGCGTGGCATGATTGCTCCAGATACAGAAATTCACGTGGAATTGAGTCCGGTGTAGCCCTCACGATGACGCGGGGTCAAGCAATATGCCCCTCTTAGGCAGAGTCTTGACTGTCAACTGACAGTATCACCCCTCAAACCACTGAGAATAGCCTGGTTACTCACGGATACGAGGGCTTGACGTTCGGTGGTGTGGCAATTGCCGATCCACTCTTGGGTGGAGGTGAGATTCAGGTCTCCCTGCTGGGTTCCTTCCGATAGGCGCACAACTTGTGGAATGACTGAGATGAAACGCTGACGATTCGCCCAGGTGTTGACGGGATCATGCGATCGTCCTCCTTTGGTGCCTTCTGCGCTTTACGGATAGAGATTGCTGGGCTTCAGGTTTAGGTGTGGGGCGGGTGTGCGCTCGCGAGGAAATGAGGTCTGAGTAGGGTAATAGTGACGACCAGTTCAGAGACATTTGCCGCATCGTTGCGCGCCGCTGAGGACCGCTTGAGAGCGGTTGGTTTGTCCGGTCGGAGCGCCTATGCCGCGCTGTGTCGAAATTTGGCTCACAGGCTGAACATTCCGGATCACTTGTGGTTGGATGGTCCAGATGCCCCCTCAGAGGCTCGCCTCAATCGGATCCCATTAACCGCCGAATTAGACCTCTTTGGCCTGGCGTATGAACAATTTTTCCCGGAAGTCTTCAAGGCTGAGCGGGGTCAGTTTTTTACTCCGCGGCCACTGGTTGAAATGATGGCTGACCTGGCCGGAGTGGGTCCCCGAGATCGCGTCTTGGACCCCACATGTGGTTCGGGCACCTTTATGGTTGTTGCCCGGGGAAGGGGTGCGGATGTCGATGGGATCGAGGTCGACCCCGAGTTGGTAGCGCTATGTCGACTCAATTTGGCGCTTCATGGCGCCAATCCCCGCGCCGTTCGTCAGGCAGACCTGTTTCGAGAACAGCCGAACGAACAATGGGATGTGATTCTGGCCAACCCACCGTTCTCTGTGCGCATTGACGATCCAGAGGCGCTGAAGCGTTTTAGCCTCGTCAAAGGCCGCGGCCGCGTCGCGTCGGACACGCTGTTTCTCCAGGCGGCATATGACCGTCTTCGTCCCGGGGGGCGTTTGGCCGTCGTGCTTCCCCGCTCGATTTTATCCAACGATAGCTACAGTTGGCTGAGGCAGTGGCTGTTGGCGCGCTTCGTTCGGCGAGCGATCATTTCTTTGCCTGAGGGTGTTTTTCGACCTTTCGGTGGGACGACAGCCCGAGCTGCAGTTTTGGTGCTTGAAAAGCTGCCGGCGCCTGTGAGTGATTTTGCGATCGGTGTGGTGGAACACCCGGGCTACGACCCGACCCGAAAGCGTTTTCGTGCCACTGAAAAGGATGATCTGAGCGCCATTAGAATCGGATGGAAGCAGGGGGTCTTGACCCGTGTGCCTGCTACCGCCCGCGCTTGGGTGCCCGAAGAGATTTTGTCGCAGTCTACGATACCGGAGGACGTACCCGTTTTGACCTTGGGAGAGGTGGCTCCTTTGGCGGAACGACAGTCCTTCAGGCCGTCTGAGTCCGGGGATGAAAACTATACGGAGATCGACCTGGCGGATGTGGATAAACAGACCGGAGAAGTCTCTGGAGCGCGTTCGCGGGCGGGCAAGGAATTTAAGGGCAGTAAAACCCCTTTTGAGTCCGGAGACCTCTTGTTTGCCCGAATCCGCCCCAGTCTGAACAATGTTGTCCTCGCTTTAAAGCCGCATCCGGACCTTCCCGAATTGCTGTGTGGTTCCTCGGAATGGATACGTCTAAAACCCGAATTCGATAGGCACTTTGCTCTGATTGCGGCCCGTTCCAGTTTTGTTCGTGACCAGTTGGGCTCTACGGGTGGGCAGACACGCCCCCGTATTCGTGCCGAAGATCTCCCGGGCTTGTTTGTGCCCGATCCGGGAGAAGAAAACCGCCAAGCCATCGACCGCATTGTCGGTCGAGCCCTTACCGTTCGATATGAGGCTCGGCGTCAGTTGGATGGGGTGGCTGCACTCTATGAGGCTTTCGGTCGAGGTGAGATCGATGAAGCGGTTCTTGCCCAAGGCCTAAAGGCGCTGGAGTCATAGACCTGGGTTGGACTCGGTGCATGGAGCATCACCACAGAAATGCGCCACCTCGCCGGGTGTGAACCAATCATTGAAGTGAGCAGTTTGCTGCCGGCAACCCGGCCAAGTCCGCACATTGCTATGCGCTCCACTGGGGGTGCCGGGCGTGTTGGCTTCGATGGGTCTTTCGGTTTCTGGGTCAAACTGGGCCAGTGCGGGTCCGGTAATGGGGCCCAGGGAACTGTCGAGCCCCGGTACGGTTTCGACCACGGGTTCAAGATGGACTGCGTCCACCGCTCGAGCCAGCATCCGAGTGGTCATATTGGGTACTTGTTCGTCCCCAATGGCCTCTTGCCAAAGCACAGACCGTCCTTTCAGTTTGTCGACGTGATTCATGGGGTCGACGGGGTCCCAAAATAGCTGGCTCATAGCGTAAAATAGCTGGCGATTTCTGGGCGAAGGGATTTGGTCGATCATTAACCAGTCAAACGGAATCCACTGACTGGACCGTTCGAGCATGGTCGACCATGCACCGCCACCGACATTGAAAACGGCATGCCCGATTTGAGGGTTGTTGGCGATGGTTACTGCACCGGCAATACCGCCTAATGAAATGCCGTAGTATCGCAGTTCGCCATTGGCGTCGGGAAGTCCCATCAAAGCAGGGTCTTCGAGAATGTCGCCGTCCAAAATCAGTCGAGCCAGGGCAGAGACATTGGAAATTCCTTGGGTCAGTCGCTCTGTGATCTCGTGGATTCGACCAAAGTCATTGGCGATTTCGATGGCGTGGAGACGGTCGCTATCTTTAAATCCGCGCCAAACCGTCGCGAACACAATCGCTCCAGCTTCGTGGGCCAAAAGAGCGACTTTTGATGGGTCTTCGACTTTACCGAGGTAGGTGTCGGGCTTGCCAAACAGCCCGTGTCCAAAAATCCAGACAGGGACGGAGCCGGGATCCGCATCACGAACGCTTTCGGGAATGTAGATGCGAAGTTCTGCGTCCACGACACCTTGCTTGGTGGGATTTCCCTCATCATCGATTTCAGTATGGAGGTCGTCGATCAGCCAATTGTCGGTAGTATATGTGCCTCGGATTTGAATCCATCCGCCCTCTGGCATGAGAATCCCGTCCTCTGTTTTTCGAATGTCCTCAAAGGTGTATGCCGACGGGGTGGCCACCTGGCTGGTCACATGGCGTACTGGGGCTCCGCCATCCGCTACGGGGAAATCAAACGCGAGTTGAATCCCGTCCACACCCAGGCTGTTGAGTTGAGCATGCAGAGATTGGTAATGCTCGGTCCATTCCTCCAATCCGGGTTCCGGGCTGCCAGCAATCAGGTCGTGGTACCAAACAACCGGCTCTATGGGGTCACCGGATTCGGAACGCACCTCATCGGTGACCACGACTGCAATCTGATGACCCGGGGTCATGATGTCTTGTGGCCGGACGATCAGGGCAGGGTATTCCCCCGGAACAGGCTCTGCTGCATCCACTTCTGTGAAGGAGAGTATGGGCTCTCCATCGGTGAGGTCCCATAGCTGAACCGAACCCAGGGTCTCGGGGCTCGATTGAGCCGGCAGGGAGGCGGGATCGATGTTTTCATCGATGTCGATCACGGCCGATTGAACCACGGAAAATCCGTCGCGCCATTTGAGTTTATCGACGGGGACGGGCGTTCCACCCACGTCTATCGGAAAATCATTTGGCAAGGTGACCTTTCCATCTGTGATCATGTGCATGCTTGGAAATGGAAAGTGGGCACGCTTAGAGGTCGATGAGGTGGGGTCGCCGGAGTCATTGTTCCCGTCGATACCATGGTCGCCACCACTGTCTACGGGCAGTTCTTTTCCACTCCCGCAAGCCATCAAAAACAGAAGCCAGAATTTCATGGGGCGTATTCCTTGGGTTCTGCCCAGAGTCCATCAGAGAAGCGTTCGCGAATGCGACCTTCCGCATCGGGTGTATGAGCGATGTTCATGGCCTGTACCCAGTGGCCACCCGCGACGGGATCCGATGTGGCATAAGTCCATTGCTCATCCTTGGATTGTCGAATGTCAATGAACACGCGCCGAGATCCGCTGGAGAGCCCAACCGTCAGAGTAGAGCCAATGACCGAAGGCCATTTTGAGAGCACCACTTTCTTGGCGCATTGAAGAGGGCCTGTTGCTGTCTCAGGATCGCCATCCACCTTGGTTCGTGGCCGAGAGACTACGACAGTATCGGCGCCCACCCAGGGCGCCACCTTGAGGAGATCGGCCGAGACGGGGAATTCGAGAGTGCTCCGTCCCACGGATGGTTGGGAATCGAGAAGAGTGCACATCTTGATTCCGTATTCGAACTCTTCGATGTTCATGGCGGGTTGGGTCTTGAGACGCTGGACCATGGATGGAGTCACGGGATTGGTAAAGGCAACAGCGGGCCGATTCATCTGGTTCCAAACGTCCTTCATCGCGTGGATATCGCCCGTTCGCGCGGTGCCCAAAAGCATGGCTATTGTCCAGTCCGGATCGCCGGGTAGAGGTCTGGACTTGAGGAGCGGCAGACCGGCCTCAGGATTCATGAGCACGTTGGCCAGGGCGTCTCCAAGTAGGCGATCGAGTTGAGCGTCTTTACCTTCCCACGAGCCCGCCTTTTCTGCGGCTTGCTCCACTCGCGCAGGGTCACGTGTTGTCAGTGCTTGCGCCAATTCATCTCGTGCGGCGATCCCTTCTTGGGGTAGACCTTCGGGGATGGGTTCCGAGCAAGCGACAGTTAAAAGCAGGGTCCACATTGACCTTGAAACCTCCACCTTAGGGGTGTTGAAGACAAAGTTTGCCTCGCCCGAGCCGACCCGTCCACCTTTGGATTTCCGCCTAAGCGCTTCATTATCGGTAGGATGACAGGGATGCAGCCGAATTACGAGCGGTATGAGAGTCACGAGGTTTACGGTTTTTCCGAACCTGGCCCCCTTGTTGTGACGTGTGAACATGCGTCCAAGAGGGTGCCTGCGCCGTTACGGACCAACAAGCGGGATCGGGCTTGGCTGGACACCCATTGGGGTTGGGACATTGGGGCACGCACGGTTTGTCGTGAACTGATTCGACAAACGCGATCCATAGGCGTGTTTTCGAGATTTTCACGGTTGATTGCAGATGCGAATCGCGCGCCCGAACATCCGCACCTTATTCGTTGTGCGGTAGAGGGCGACGTGCTCAGTTTCAATAGCCGACTGACCATTGAAGAGGTGGATAGGCGCTTGGAAAGCTATCATGCGCCTTACCATGCGGCCTTGGATCGGATTGTGGAGAAACGGAAAGCAGCGCCAGAAGGGGTGTTGCTTTTGTCTGTTCATTCCTTCACCCCTAAATTGGGTGATGAGGTCCGGCAGATGGATGTTGGCGTCCTCTACGATCCCTTTGAAGCTGTGGCGAAGCGATTCCAAGAAGAAATCGCGGCCGAAGGATTAAAGGTCGCATTGAATGAGCCCTATAGCGGTAGAAACGGTCTGATGTATTCAGTGCACCGGCACGGAACAGTGCATGAAACGTTGCATTTGGAATTGGAGCTCAACCAGGCCTTGATCGCCACATCTACGGATGCTCGAAAGATGGGACGACTGTTGACTCGTGCACTTCGACGGCTCAAAGTCCGCGGTGTGCAATTTTAGGCCCGTCCATCCAAAACTTCGATTTTCATGAGGTTAGTGGCGCCACGCATAGGAGAGTTGCCCGCCAAAACCACGACCTCCGTCCCTGCAGTCAATAGGCCGCTCTCGATCAAAGCCCGCTCACCCGCCGCTATCATTTCGTCGGTAGTTTCAAACACAGGCATTCGAACGGCTGTGATGCCCCAAACAAGAGAAAGGGCGTCGCAGACTCGCTCGTCCGGGGTGAGGGCAAAAATGGGAGCGGACATGCGAGCCTTGCTGGCGAGCACGGCTGACCGGCCTGACCAAGTGAAGACGACCAAGGGTCGGTCGCCTTCCTGAACGGCCAGTGCAGCACAGCGGGCCACGGTGTTTCCCGGACCCGCCAGGGCATCCACTTTGTTCAGGTCCCGAGGTTTGAGCAGACGGCTCTGCTCGACGTCTTGCGCGATGCGTGCCATGACTCGTACCGCTTCAAAAGGATGTTCTCCAACGGATGTTTCCCCAGAGAGCATGACTGCGTCGGTACCGTCCAAAATCGCGTTGGCGACATCGGTGGTTTCTGCTCGGGTCGGACGCGGATTTCGCTCCATGCTGTCGAGCATTTGTGTGGCCGTAATGACGGGTTTCCCAGCGTTGTTGGCTGCTTTGATCAGTTTTTTCTGAATCACGGGTACCTGTTCGAGTGGCATCTCCACCCCGAGGTCCCCTCGGGCCACCATGATGCCGTCGACAACCTCAAGGATCTCTTCGATGTTGGTCACAGCTTGTGGTTTTTCAATCTTGGCGATCACGGGGGTGTCTTTGGCACCCAATGCATCCATGGCTTGTCGCAGGATTTCCACGTCATCTCGGCTTCGGACAAAGGATAGGGCGACCCAGTCCACTCCGGCTGTCAGCCCAACTTCCAGATCTGCGCGGTCTTTATCGGTGAGTGCCGGGGCCTGAATCTGGCTGTCTGGCAGGTTGATCCCTTTGTGGGAACCCAGCTTTCCGCCGACGTCGATTTGAATGTCGACCTCCTGCTCTTGGGTCCGAATGGCCGATACATTGCCCGAAAGTGCACCGTCTGCGAACAAGACCCGTTCACCTTCTTTGGCGTCGTTTACCATGCTGGGCCACGTGGTTCCGACCCTTGTGCCGCTGGCTTTAAAATTCGGGTCCATGACGACAGTGAGAGTATCGCCGGATGCCAACTCAATGGGTTCGCCGGGCCCGGTTCTGATTTTGGGTCCTTGTAAATCCAGTAGGATGGCAATGTGTTTTTCGAGACGTATCGCCGTCCGACGAATGCGAGAGATATTTTGTCGGATGCCATCTGCGGATGAATGAGAACAGTTCACTCGAGCGACATTGACGCCCGCATTGAACAATTCTTCGAGTTGTTCAGTGGAGCCTGTAGCGGGGCCGATGGTGGCGACTATTTTTGTGCGGCGAATGCTCATATTTCAAGGCTAACACCCCTCAGGCTTGTGGGTCTTGGAGGTTCATAGAACTGGCCTTGTCAAGTGCCGGAGCAACCTCCAAAATGGTGTGTTTGGGCCTGTATATTTTTGGTCCTTTTGATCTGTCTGCTGTTCAAAAAAAA
>Ga0163180_10000065_pt1 | contig 51227 bp, 50 predicted proteins | sample AtlANTMetagenome_2_FD_109647 | JGI IMG/M metagenome (GOLD analysis project Ga0163180, IMG submission 109647) | Marine eukaryotic phytoplankton communities from the Atlantic Ocean - Atlantic ANT 4 Metagenome | ecosystem: Environmental > Aquatic > Marine > Oceanic | place: North Atlantic Ocean...
GTCGGCATCCGCGTCGGCATCCGCGTCGGCATCCGCGTCGGCATCCGCGTCGGCATCCGCGTCGGCATCCGCTTCCGCAGGTATACAAATACCGTCTTGTTCAACATTGCCTTCCGAGCACTCATTTTTTTCGGAGCCACATCCCCACAAAAACTGAGCCAAAACCAAAGAACTTACCCAACGCATGCGCACTCCTTCTTTCAACGTCCACACGCCTCAGAATACTCTTCCGAAACCAATAAAGAGAAAAAAAATTCGTTTGTAGAATCTCCTCACATGCGGATCGGAAGATTTCTGTGTATAAGAAGCCAAATCCGGGAGGTTGGTATGAACGTGTCTATCGAAGTGCTCAACTCAATCCGCAGCTATGCCGCGTCACGACAAACAGTCGGTATAGACGACGAAACGCTGCTTTCCTTTTTGAATACGGATCCGTCCTTGGCGACCGCCATCGCTGATGCAGGCCGTGTCCATGAAGGGCTAAAAGCCGAATATGGTGATTTGCTCGCGCAAGATGAAGCGAGCGCTATCGCCGTTCTTCAAGAAGACTTCATCAATTTTTACCCTGCGAACACCGTTAATCCCTACATCGCGATGGCCGGTTCCGGACCCTGGATTGTCACCACTCACGGCGCGGTCATTCACGACAACGGCGGATACGGCATGCTGGGTGCGGGCCACTCACCTCAACACATCATGACCGCCATGGGTGACACCCACGTCATGGCCAATGTGATGACAGCCAGCTTCACACACAAACGCTTCTCGGATCTCCTGAAAAAGGAAGTCGGTCAAACCCGAGGCGCATGCCCTTTCGAGAAGTTCATCTGCATGAACTCGGGCTCCGAATCGGTCACGGTTGCATTCCGAATTGCAGACGTCAACGCCAAGAATCAAACCAGTCCAGGCGCAAAACACGCCGGTAAAACAATCAAAATGCTTTCCCTCGAGGGAAGCTTCCACGGACGGACGGACAGACCCGCTCAAGCTTCTGACTCCTGCCTGGGTAAATACAAACAATATCTGGCATCCCATGCCGCGAATGACAACCTCATTACCGTCGTTCCCAACGACACCAATGGCTTGCGGAATGCATTTGCTAAGGCCGATGCAGACGGTGTGTTCATCGAACTGATGTTGATCGAGCCCGTCATGGGAGAAGGCGACCCGGGACAAAGCATTACCCGCGAATTCTATGACGTCGCCCGGGACCTCACCTTGGCCCACGGCACCCTTCTTCTGGTCGACTCTATTCAAGCCGGTATTCGAGGCACGGGATACCTTTCCGTCGTCGACTATCCCGGCTTCGAAAGTGCTGATGGACCCGATATGGAAACCTATTCGAAAGCGCTCAATGCTGGCCAATACCCGTTGAGCGTCCTGGCATGCAACAACCGCGCTGCCGGGTTGTATGTCCGCGGGATTTATGGAAACACCATGACCTCAAACCCTCGGGCGCTGCAGGTCGGATGCACCGTTCTGGCCAATCTCAGCGACACCATTCGAGAAAATATTCGAGACAGAGGGGTTGAGTTCGTCGACAAACTAGGAGGGCTCATGACCGAGTTCCCAGGGCTGGTCACAAAAGTTCAAGGGACGGGATTGCTCTTCTCGGCCGAGCTCCACCCTGAAATTGAAGTGGTCGGTTTTGATGGCATCGAGACCTGGTTGCGCAAGCATGGCTTAGGCGTGATTCACGGAGGGGAAAACTCTCTGCGATTCACACCGCATTTCGCTATCACGAGCCAAGAAGTCGACCTCATCGTCGACCTCGTCCGGAAAGGCATTCGAGCCTTCTCAGGACGGGTCGGAACCCCCGCGCCCGAAATCGCATCTGCCTAAGTCTGCTACGCTGGGATCTCGCACTGTTAATGGAATGAATATAGATTCATTCCGTCGAGACCCCCGTGACCACAGCTGATCATCCCCAGTATCCACACCTGTTCCAACCGCTTGAGGTTGCCGGTGCCACCTTGCCCAATCGAGTCCTTATGGGTTCGATGCATGTGGGGCTCGAAGAAGAGTTTGGTCGGCTGGACAAACTCGCCGCCTACTTCGCCGCCCGAGCGAAAGGGGGCGTAGGCCTCATCGTTACCGGTGGCGTCTCTCCCAATCTCGAAGGGGGTGTGAAGCCTTTCGCAGCTAAACTCACCAACCGGTACGAGGTATGGAAACATCGCGTGGTCACGGATGCCGTTCGGAAAGAAGGGGGTCACATCGCCCTCCAAATCCTGCATGCAGGACGATATGCCTACGCGCCCTGGTCGGTCGCTCCATCCGCCATAAAATCACCAATAACACCGTTCAAACCTCGTGCTTTGTCCAGCAGAGGTGTCGAAAAAACCATCGCAGATTACGTGAACTGCGCGATGCGAGCCCAACAAGCGGGCTACCATGGTGTCGAAGTGATGGGTTCGGAAGGCTACCTGATCAACCAGTTCATCGTGGCGAAAACGAACAAACGAAAAGATCGCTGGGGTGGGGACTACCCAGAACGCATCCAATTCCCCATCGAAATCATCCGACGTATGCGGAAAGCAGTCGGAGATAATTTCATCATCATCTACCGCCTTTCCATGCTGGATCTCGTCAAAGACGGCTCCAGTTGGGAAGAGATCGTGGAGTTGGCTCGCGCCATCGAAGAGGCGGGGGCGAGCATCATCAATACCGGTATTGGATGGCACGAGGCCCGAGTACCCACCATCGCCACGATGGTGCCACGGGCCGCCTACACCTGGGTCACCGCCCGTCTCAAAGGCGAGGTCAGCCTGCCTCTGGTCACATCGAATCGCATCAATATGCCAGACGTGGCCGAACGGGTTTTGGCCAGTGGCGATGCCGACATGGTCTCCATGGCTCGGCCTTTGTTGGCGGATGCAGACTGGGTCAACAAGGCCAAAAATAACGCCCCCGAATCCATCAATACCTGCATCGCCTGCAACCAAGCTTGCCTGGATCTGGTCTTTCAAAACAAACGCGCCAGCTGCATGGTCAATCCTCTCGCTTGCTACGAGACCGAAGTCACCATCACCCCGACCCCCTCTCCCAAGCGCATTGCAGTGGTCGGTGCAGGCCCCGCCGGATTGGCCTTTTCGACCACCGCTGCGGAACGCGGTCATCAGGTCACCCTATTCGAAGCCGACGCGCAAATCGGTGGCCAATTCAATATGGCCAAAACCATTCCCGGCAAAGAAGAATTCTACGAAACATTGCGGTATTTCCAACATCGAATCGCCGAGACCCAGGTCGATCTTCAACTCAATACACGCGCGGATCTCTCGCAGTTATCGGAAGGTTTTGATGCTGTGGTTCTCGCCACCGGCGTCCTGCCTCGCGAACTGAGCCTGACCGGGATCGACCACCCGATGGTGATGTCCTACTTGGACCTACTGAAGCACAAAAAAGCCGTCGGCCACCGGGTCGCCTTGATCGGTGCCGGTGGGATCGGATTCGATGTCGCAGAGTTTCTCACCCACTCACACAATGACGACGATCCGGTCGATAGCTACCTCGAAGAATGGGGCGTGGATCGGCGCATGAGTACTCGAGGAGGGCTCAAATCAGCAGACGATCCGGCGCCTGCCCGGGAGGTCTATCTCTGCCAACGAAAAGCCGGAAAACTAGGGGCGGGACTGGGAAAAACCACAGGATGGATCCACCGCGCAGCGCTCAAAAAACGAGGCGTGACGATGCTCGCGCGATGCAGCTACGACCGGATCGACGATGACGGACTGCACATCACCATCGATGACGAGCCGAGATTACTCGAAGTCGACAACGTCGTGATCTGCGCTGGACAGGTCTCCAAACGGGACCTCGAAGAACCTTTGAAGGCCGCCGGTATCGACGTCCACATCATCGGTGGTGCTCACATGGCTGGAGAACTCGACGCTCGACGAGCATTCGACCAAGGAACCCGTCTCGCCGCTCAATTTTAGTGCTGCGGTTGGCTCAGGACTGCCCTGACTTCTTAGCCGCTTTGCGTTCGGCCTCTTTCTCTTTACGTTTCTGCCGTTTGCGCTCGCGCCGCTTTTCTCTTTCTTGTTCAGCCACCGCCTCTAAGTCCAGATGGTCCGCTCCAACATTCCGACCCAGGTATTCAGTGTAGCTGCCCGGAAAGTCCTCGATACCATCGGGTGTGATCTCAAGGATCCGCGTCGCCACCTGCTCCACAAACCATCGATCGTGAGACACGAATAAAATCGTACCTTCATAGTTCTTGAGCCCCTCGGCGAGCGCGTGAATTCCTTCGAGATCCAAGTGGTTGGTGGGCTCATCCAAAACCAAAACCGTGGGTGCCTCGGCCCCCAGTCGGGCCAAAAGCAACCGCGCGGCTTCGCCACCCGAGAGCACATCGACCTTCTTATTCATGTCTTCTTTCGAAAAGAGCACTCCCGCTAGGCGGCCATAGATGGCACCCACACCCTCACCGGGAAGGGCATCCCATAAAAAGCTCGTGATGTCAGCCTTGGGATCGCACAACACCTCGTGGTGATCCTGTGGGAAATAGCCTGGATCGGCCTCATAGCCCCATTCCGCTTCGCCCATATCGGCGCTCACCTTTTCCATGATGATTTTCAACAGCGTGGATTTCCCAATTCCGTTGGGGCCAATAATGGCCAACCGATCGCCTCGCTCAACCTTAAAGCCCACGTCGAGCAGGACCACCTCATCCCCATAGGCTTTGCTGACCTCTTCGACCCGAAGCACTTCTCGGCCGCTCGCGCGGCGCTGTTTGAACACAAAATTCGGGAATCGGCGTGATGACTGAGGCAAGGGCTCAATGATCATCTTTTCCATCTGCTTGGCCCGACTGTTCGCTTGCCGAGCCTTGGTGGCTTTCGCTTTGAATCGGGTCACAAAGGCATCGAGGTCGGCGATTTCTTTCTCACGCCGGCGAATCTCCAGTTCCTTTCGCTCGCGCTCTTCCTTCTTTGCGACCACGAACTTGGAGTAGTTGCCGCGATAAAGCATCGCCCGTTGGTAGTCGACATCGATGATGTGACTGCAACAACCATCCAAGAACCGATGGTCATGAGACACCACTAGCGCGAGCCCCTTGAAGTCCGACAGGAACTGTTCAAGCCACGCAATGGAAAGAATATCGAGGTGGTTATTCGGTTCGTCTAGAAACAGGATGTCCGGATCGGAGGCAAGGGCTTTACCCAGTAAGACCCGCAATTTATACCCACCACTGAGCGTTTTTAGCGGTTGCCAATGCTTCTCCGTGGGTATGTTGAGTCCCTCCAAAATCGATGAAGCCTTGGCCTCGACCTGGTACCCATCAAATCGGGTGACGATGTCCTCGAGCACCACATAGCGGTCTTCATCAAAGTGTTCGTGCGCGTTCTCAAGAAGCTTTTCTTTTTCTTGAATGGCGCTCCACAACACTTCATTTCCCGCCATGACCACTTCGATGATGGGGGTGTCCTCATAGGCAAAGTGGTTCTGTTCCAGCACTCCGATGCGCGCCGACTTCTGGCGCACAATGCTGCCCGTCGCCGGGGTCTCCAAGTCATTGAAGATACGCAGTAAAGTCGACTTGCCCGATCCGTTCGCGCCCACAATGCCATAGCAATTGCCGGCGTTGAGTTGGAGGCTGACCTGCTCAAAGAGCGACTGTCCTCCAAAATGCATGCTGATATCGGTAGCGGTAATCACGGCCGGCCTCTAACAGCCCACAGACTGCGGCGTTGATTCTGTTGGGACACTTTCCTTCTCTTTCGACGAAAAACGCCGAAAGCGTTCCGCAACGTTAGGGCACATCCCGAGGATAAAACCATGCCCTGGACCCCTAACGACATGCCGAACCTGGATGGGCAAACGGCCATTGTGACCGGAGCGAACGGAGGCATCGGCTTCCACACCGCACACATTCTGGCCAGCAAGGGCGCTCACGTGGTCATGGCTTGCCGAAACATGGAAAAAGCCGAACGGGCCATCGATACCTTGCAAAGCGAATTGCCGTCGGCCAAAGCAGAACTCTCTCCTCTGGATTTGGCCGACTTGGACAATGTGAAGGCCTTTTGTGACCGATTCAAACAGGACCACCAGGCACTGGATCTGCTGGTGAACAACGCCGGCATCATGATCCCACCGCATACATTGACCAAAGCCGGTCATGAAATTCAGTTCGCCACCAATCATCTGGGACATTTCGCACTCACCGGGCACTTGCTCGATCGTCTGGTTCAAGCGCCCGCCGCCCGAGTGGTCACCGTCTCTTCCTTGGCCCACAACTGGGGCAAAATTCGCTTCGACGATCTGCATTGGGAAAAGAAATACAACATGTGGGGCGCTTACGGCCAAAGCAAACTGGCCAACCTGCTGTTTAGTTTCGAACTCGACAAGAGGCTGAGATCATCCGGTTGCTCAGCACGAGCCTTGACCGCACACCCTGGCTTTACCGCCACCGACATCACCCGAGAATCGACCTGGATGCATAAAGGCATGCCTTTGGTGGCTCAATCTGCCGCGCTGGGGGCCTGGCCCACGGTGAGGGCTGCCACCGATCCGGACGCCGAGGGTGGAACATACTGGGGACCCCGTTGGTGCTTTCAAATTTGGGGTTCGCCCAAGCAGGTCGGCTGTACCCGTGCCGCAAGAAATCCCAATACCGCCAACCGCCTATGGGACGTCTCGGAATCGTTGACCGAAGTTCGCTACGCTTTTCCTGAGCCGACCGGCTGACTCCTCCACCGGCTTTGACTCCAGTTCATGCCGACAAATCCGTAAGAGCAATCATGAGGTTTCTTTTGATTTGGCTGTTCCACATCGCAACGCTCTCTTCCTCGGCACTGGCGGAGGACTTCAGCGTAGGGGTGGGCGAATCCATCCAGTTGGCCATCAACGCAGCCGCACCCGGTGACACCATCACCATCGCAGCGGGCACCTACGAGGAAAGTCTCTCGACCGAGGTCGATGGCGATTCTGACTCTCCGATCACCGTAAAAAGCGACGGTGAAGGGGAGGTCATCATCACCACATCGGGCGAAGTCTTGCAGGTGGACCACAGCCACTGGCGGTTTATCGGCCTCACCTTCGATGGCCAATACGGCACATCAGATGCCATCGACATCAATGATGGTGCACATTTTTTAGTCTTCGATCAGGTCGAAGTGCGTCGGAGTGGCCGAGACTGCATCGATATGGGCGCACCCTCCTATGTCGAAATCAAAAACAGTCTCATTCATCACTGTCTTCACTACGACGATGATGAAGAGATGCGGATGGATGCTCACGGAATCACCGGAGGAGCCGTCCAAAACCTCACGATTGCTGATACCGATATTCATACGTTTTCGGGGGATGGTATTCAGTTCGATCCCGGTCGCTCCGAACCGGGATGGAACAACATCACCATTCGCAACAGTCGGATTTGGCTGGAGCCCCTGACAGAAGACACCCATGGCTTTTCGGCCGGAGTCGTTCCCGGTGAAAACGCGGTCGACACCAAAACCTTCACCGAAGGAGATCGTGCCACGCTCACCATTGAAGATTCCGAAATGTGGGGCTTTCGAGACGGCATGGACTTCTCCAATCAGGCCGCGCTGCTCTTAAAAGAAAACGTTGATGTCACCGTGAGTCGAACCTTGATCCGCGATTCAGAAATTGGGCTCCGCGTCCGAGGCCCCACCGCACGGCCCGGCGCCCACGTGTCCGTGGACAACTGCGTGATCTACGATGTGACAGTGGGTGTTCGGTACGAAGATGATGTGGAGAGCCTATTTCTCACCCACATCACCATGGGAGAAGGCATCGAGACCGCCTTAGAAGAAGTCGACTCCGAAGGCGGCTCTCCGGTGGTCAAAAACAGTCTATTCTTTGGCGACACCCTTCCCGTCGAAGCCGAGACCGGCAGCAACGCGGTGGCGACCGCTGACGATTTTGAAGATGCCTCGAGCGGCGACTACCATTTGGTGGCCACCTCTTCCGCGATCGATGCGGGCGAGCCTATAGAGGGTATCGAGACCGACTTTGATGGGGCCGAGCGCACCCATGGTGAAGCCCCTGATCAAGGCGCCTTCGAGTTTGGGGGCGGGTTGACCGACACCGGCATGGGCGGCGACACCGGCGACACAGGGGATACCGAAGAGCCCTCCGATGATGATGATGACGATACCGACATACCCACGACCGATACGGGACTCACCTCCGATACTGGACTGTCCGCAGACGACGATGCTGCGCCGGGCGGTATCGGCGCCGCCGAGTCCGTGGGAGAAAAGGGCGGATGCGGATGCAGCCAAAGCCGTCTCTCGCCGCTCGCCTATGGGCCCTGGCTTCTGATGTGGGCGAGTGTGTTGCTGATGCGACGACGCGACTGACAATCTTCAGCCCCGTCGCCAGTCGCTCTCATCAGGCGAAATCATAAAAAAACCGTCGAACATCTCGAATTCTCGGCCGTTTCGCTTGCAGTGCCTACGCGTTCAGGCCACGATGAGACCTTGAGGAGGATCGATGAAGACACTTTCTGCTTCTACTGTGGGCCTAGTCGCCGCTACAGCCGGAATCGCTGGCCTGGCCGGCATTGGCCTGGTGGGCTGCGAGGCGATTGGTAAAATAGCACCGCCCGGAGCTGAGTTTGTGGGCATCGATTTGGTCGAACGGCCAAGCGCTCGAGAATTGGCTCGCTGGGGATGTTTTGAGTACCTCGGCAAAACCGCATGCAAGCTTGCCAACCTCAATAACGTGGCTGATAAAGATCTCCTGTTCTCCTTCGACATCGTGTTCGATCTCAGCAACAACAACGAAAAAATACCGATTCCATTGGTCGAAATTTTATTGGCCACTACGGTCTTCGAAGACGAAAATTTGGGTGCCGTCTGCATCAGTTTCTGCGACCCCGAGTCGGAGGAATGCAAATCCGAGACCAATGCAGAGGGTGCTTGTGACGCCGAAGGAGCGGAAGAAATCAAATCCGCAGCGGACATCGTGCCCACCGTGGATGAACTGCAAGAATTGGCCTCCGATGTAGCGAGCGGCGATTTTGACAACAGCGAATTTCGGACAATTCCAGCAAAGGGAAACATCGAGGCCCACATCCAGTTCGACTTCAACATCGACACCATGCTCGGCTTGATGGAACACATCCTTCTCGATCTGGGCGAAGACATCATCAGCGGACGCAGCCTAGGCGTGACCATTCCTTACAGCATGGACGGCACGCTCTTCTTCAACATTCCCTCCATGGGACGGCACGCCATCGGGTTCGGTCCGGTTGAAGACAAATGGAAGTTCTAAACTAAGACGCCCCGGCAGCGCTCTTTCGAGCATCCACCGGGGCGCGATCTTCCCCACCACGGGAAGAAAACTAGTTTTGCTGAGCAGTGTTGTCACCAAGGGCAGCACCCTTGAGATCGGTCAACGCTGAACGGCCCACATAGTACAGGCGAGCCAACTCATCGATGGTAGCGATGGGTTGTGCATTGGCGATGCTTTCAGCAGCGCGTGCATGAAGCGCCAAATCATCGTCCAGCTCGGATTGGCTCAACGCGTTGGTGAAGGCCAGAGTCGCTTCGGCCTGATCGACCGTAAAGGACACGCCATCATAAACGCCGAGGATGTCCTCAGCGCCAGGGACCCAACCTTGCTTGGACGCGTAGACCACCATGCGATCAATCGATTTCGGGCCGACAAAGCGGACCGCATCAATCTCATCGACGGTATTGTACACATCATCGTCAGTGGTGCCCCAAAGCCGATCGCCACCATCGCGGTGAGCAATCAGATTTCCGGCACCGCGTCGGTCCAAGCCAACGGTCACGTCCAACAGTTCGAAAGTCGTGGCTTCATCATTGATGAACTCCACCAGGCCGACACCCTCAGGGGTGCCTTCCCAATTCGACCGCGCAGGGCTGATCGCAGCCAGATCACTGTCGTGACGCTGGGCATCAAGATCGTCATAAAAGCCCGAATCACCACCCTCTTGAGAGCAGGCCGAACCAAAGACGACGAAGGAAGAAAGAATCGTGAGTAAAGACGCACGAGTAAACATCAGGAACTCCAGATGCGCATGGATTCCACTTTGGGAAGAGCCACACGATATTGAGAGAACCCGCGGATTAAAACCTTGGCCAGAGAGGGGACACCCAAAGTGCCGCCACGGACCCTCTCAGACTCGGGCCACCGTCTATAACGGCGTCAAGACTTGGCAAGGGTGAGAGAGAAAAAAACTGAAATTTATAAGAGGAAGATCCTCCTAAACCCGACAAAGCCCGATCATCCTCGACTCTCTACTCAACCCCTTTGATCCCTTCTGGCTTCCCCCCACGGGCCGCCGCCGGTCGACGGCCTTAGAGAAAAGATATGAGCGCTGAGATCTTGATCGTGGGTGCGGGAATGGCAGGGTGCGCCATTGCCGCACACGTTTCCCGATTCGCATCGGTGCAGGTCTTGGAGTCCAGCGATCGCATCGCACAGGAAGCCGCCGCTCAAAATGCAGGTTTGGTCCGACGATTGGATCCAGAACCCTGCGACCGAGCGTTGGCCCAACGCACCTTTGACTATTTGTGCGAGCGCAACACTGATCTCTCTCAGCGCACGGGTGCCGTGCTGGGCCTCGTCCGAGACCCCTCAGGCTTACACGATGCCTGCGCCCACCTCAAAGCCCGTGGAATCACCGTTGAACGCGTAGACCCGAGTCAGTTCCCTTTGTTGGAGGGAGCCCCCCTGTCCCAGGCATGGCATCTCCCCGAGGAACGGGTCACCAACGGACCTCAATTGGCACATTCATTGATTCAAGAGGCACAACGCCAAGGCGCTCAACTCCATACTGATCGCCCTGCCCATTCGCTCATCATCGAACAGGACCGATGCCTTGGCGTTCAAACGTCTGAAGGGCCGCTCCATGCAGACATCACCATCATCGCTTGTGGCGCCTGGTCCGGCTTTCTCGCTGCGGGCGCCGATCTGCATCGACCGCTCATCCCTCTTCGCAGGATGGCCGCCCTTTCGTCCCCCATCCACGGCATTGGCTTGGACCACCCTTGGTGCTGGCTCGACGATGTCGGGCTGTACATCAAGCCAGAAGCCGACGGCTTGCTGGTGAGCCCTTGTGACGAAAGACCCGACGTCCCCACTCCGGGCTGTTCATCCACAGGACTCCCCGATGACCTCCAATGGCAGCTGCTTCACGATAAAATTCAGGCCTTTTTACCCATCGTTCGCGACCGATCCATGGTTCGCAGCTGGACGGGCCTCAGAACCTTTTGCCCAGACCGCAAACCCATGCTTGGCGCCGACGGGGAGTGCAGGGGCTTGTACTGGGCCGCCGGCCTAGGGGGCAGCGGACTCAGCAGTTGTGTCGGCGTCGGCGAAGCGCTATCGGCCTGGATTCAAGGCCAAGACACCCCATGGTTAGACCCAGCAGGCGTCGCTCCCCATCGGCACCACTTGAGCCGTTGGCCCATCTACCCAGAAGGCGACCCCAGCCGGGCTCGATTGATCCGAGGAGACGCCGTCCTAGCGCTCTAAATCAAAGGTACCTTCTTTGTAATCATCCAAGGTGCAGTCACCATCGATCTCTGAGCCATCATAGAGCCCCTTAAAGGTCATGGCTCCCCACTGCTCCAACTGGTCTGTGGTTTTTTCAAATTCGAGGCTAAAACTCACCTCATCGCCATCCCATTCGCCGTCGATATCCCCACGATAAATGACATTCGAGGCATTGACCATTTGGCCTCCCCCATCGAGGGTTCCGTTCACCATCTGGACGATGTCCACCTCCACCTCGTAGGGCACATTCACATTACTCATCACCATCACGCATTCCCCCGTGTAGGTCCCATCCATCGATGTACAGGCAGATAAGGCAGACAAAAGGATGACTGTGCGCATCGGTAACTCCAGTATGAAAGCAGCATACATCACGCCCCTTTCCGCTGCTTGAACGATTTTTTTCACTTCGCCAAGAATCCGCTTTTATCTTTATATATATAAATACTGTGCTACTTTGCATTGCACAGCAGGGAGCGGGTAACGAATGAGCCGGAAAAAGACCTACGAAATTGGTCTGTATCAACGCGTGTTAGCGGTCGGCTCTACCCCTTTTGAGCGGCTTTCAACCATGTATATCGGTGCAATCCGGCTGTGTAAGCAAGGACTAAAAGCCGCAGAAGCCGATCAAATTGAACAGGCCAAAGCCAAAGCAGAGCGCCTCATTGCTGTGCTCCGACGCCTCGATCTCTGTTTGGATTTCAACATTGCTCCGGACCTGTGCAAGAACCTGAGTCAACTCTATGCGCATATGCAAGTCAGTCTTTCAGACGAGAAAACCGGTCATCGAGCCGAGACATTTAGAGAGTCGTTGCGCCTTCTTGAAACCTTATGGGATGGGTTCAAACAAGCCCAAGCGCAAACGGAAAGCTGAAATCCAACGACTTCTGCGCTAGTCTACGCCCATGTCCATTTCCTCCTCTCGCCGTATCCTCTATGGGGTCGCGGTCGCCCTGGGACTCCTCGGTGCGGTGGAGGCTGGGCTTCGGGTTCTACTCCCCAGCGACATCTGGCTCACCTCTTGGGAAAAAGAAGATGGGTTGTTGTTGTATCGAAGCCGCACCTATGTCGGGGGACCGGTCGACCCCAAAAGCCGAGCACAGTGGCGCCGAGGGGAGTTGATGACCCGCGCCGGCACAGACACCATCCAACACGATGGAACCGTGCCATGGGCCGTAAAAACCAATTCCGAAGGACTGCGAGAAAACAAGGATATCGATTCCTCACGGCAGGCCGAACGGCAGTTTTTAGCACTCGGGGACTCCTGGATGTTTGGGGTCAACGCACCGCAAGGCCAGTCCCTTCCCGCATTGCTCGAACGGTCCCTTCCCTCGGCTCTGGGCGTCAACAGCGTAGAGGTGGTCAACGGCGGAATCCCGGGCGCGAATGCTTGGCACATGCTGCGCCGATGGCACTATCTGCGAGACAGAATCACCATCGATGGCCTCATCCTTGGACTCCCCCACAACGCCCCTGATCCGGACGTGCCGGCCAAGCGCCAAGCTTGGTATCAACAAGCGAGAGGCATACCCACCGGAAGCCTCCGCATCTACCGCGGCCTTCGCTGGCTTCTCTTGCCCTACACGCGACCGCATTATCCGGACTTGCTGGATCCCACACGCGCAGCCGATGCGCGTCAGATGACCATCGCTGACTTGGGCACCATTCTGGATGATGCGGCCGAACGAGACATTCCGGTTTGGCTCACTCTATGGCCCAACGACATGATGGCTGCCCAGAATGCACAAATGGACTTTGGACGGTGGGTCAGCCCACTGCACGAGAAGCTAGAAGGCTACGGTGGGCATGCCTTGATCGAACGCCATTGCTGGGGCAACCAAGACACCTGGCACCCGTCCGCACTCGGCTATCACTCCATCGCCCAGGTGATGACCCAGGTCATACAGAACGGTGACCAAAAGGACACCTTGGACAAAACACCGTGCCCGAAGTTCATACAACCCAGGCCACCCTCCATTCCCGGTCAAGCGCCCCCCACTTGACCGATTCTGTCCGGTGTCAGGATCGTGGGTGATGCGGCGACGGATGCCATTCACAGGGCTTTATGAGCCGGAGGGCTGTCCGGATCTCATCCTGGATCCGATCATGAAAGCGGACCTCACGCGCGGGAGTCAGCTATGGGTGCGCAAAAATTACAGGCCGCTCTCGGCCTATCGGTATGCATAAGCCTGGGTTTGGGATGCAGCGATCATGGGATCAAGATTCACGAAGACCCTCCCACAGCATCTCTGCTGTCTCCGAGCGACAACACGCCCTTCCTGGAGGGCCAGTCGGTCGCTTTCGAGGTTCAGTTGGATGACAACGATGATGGTGTCGATTCTCTGGACGTCGCATGGCACTCCGATGCCCTTGGAACCTTGCGAGGTGAAGCCACACTGAGTGATGATGGCATTCAAACCTTCGTGACCTCAGAATTATCGCAAGGCCCGCATACGGTGACCGTGACCGCCACCGACCCGGATGGAAACAAGGCGACGGACGATGTGGCGATCGTGATGACCGCGAACACAGAGCCCGGGGTTCACATCGAAAGCACCGGTCACGATACCGACGACGGCCACTATGCTGAAGGTGCAGAGGCTGTCGTCAACGCCAAAGTCTGGGACGACGAACAATCCGTGGAAGAGCTGCGTCTCAGTTGGACAATCAACGGGATGCCCAGAACGGATGCACCCGACCGAACCGACGCCACTGCAACCACATCCTGGATTATCGCGGGCCTCGAACCCGGGACCCACACCGTCATCGCCACAGTGTCTGACCCCTTGGGTTCAACACAGAACTCAGAGACTGCGGTCATTGTGATTCCACTGGATGGGGACGGCGATGGCCAAACCACCGGAGATTTGGGTGGAGAGGACTGCGATGACACCGATCCCGACATCGGTCCTGGTGCTGCAGAAGTCTGTGATGGCATTGATAACGACTGCGACGGCCTGGTCGATGGCGAAGACGATGACCTCGTCGAAGCCGACTATGACGAAGTGTGTGATGGCATGGATAACGACTGCGACGGCCTGATCGATGAAGAAGACGATGACCTCGTCGATGCCATCACGGGATACCCCGATGCCGATGGCGACGGCTATGGCGATAGCAGCACCTCTATTTCTACCTGCGATCCTGATGACTTGGCAGAGGAAGGGGGCGACTGCAACGACTTGGACGACTCCGTCCATCCCGCTGCTGAAGAGATCTGTGGTGATGGGCTCGACAACGACTGTGATGGAACCAGCGGCCCATGCAAATGGACAGGAGATCAACTGGTGACTTCGTCCAACCACACCTCTTTTGGCGTGGGCGACGACGACGGCATCGCATCGGGTCTCGCGGGCGGTGACTTAAACGGCGATGGTTACGATGACCTCATTATCGGCGCCGACAACTATGGCAGTGACACCGATGATGGCGGCGTATTTATTATCGCTGGACCCCTTGAAGAAACGGTAGGCGGAATCGATGATCACGCGACCGGTATCATCACGGGCACCGAACCCGGCGGGCTCGCTGGAACCGCTGTGGTGACCTCAGATGTGTACGGCGATGGGGGTGCAGACCTCGTTATCGGTGCACCCGCTGTGACGATTTCTGGCATTGGGGCGAACGTCGGCCGAGCATACATCTTCGGTCACGGAACGCTCGAAGACACATCCGTCGATAGTGCGAACACCATCATCACCGGTGAGGCAATAGGCGATCGCTTGGGTGCCCAATTGAGTTCGGGTGGCGACCTCAATGGCGATGGCTTGGAAGACGTCGTTATCACTAGCCTAGGGGATGGTACATACGCATCCCATGCCGGATCCGTCAGCATTTTCCTCGGTGGAGACGTGCCCTCAGGAAGCAGCATCTCCGTGACCGACCGAAGCGCTCACATTGCTTCGAACGAAAACGAAAACGAATTTGGATTCAGCACTTCCCTTGTGGGTGACGTCAACGGCGACGGCAGAGACGACCTGCTGGTCGGCGCACCAGGAGTCAAAACCCACGGTACCAATACGGGTGCAGCCTTCCTCTTTTTAGGTCACGCGACAAACTTCGCGGAGGGATCAAGCCGACTGCAAACCACGGCCAACGCCACTTACACCGGTGTCGAAGAGCGCAACCTGGCAGGTTCAGCGGTGACAGGCCTGGGCGATATCGATGGCGATGGGTACACCGAATTCGCCATATCAGCACCCAAGAACAGCGATTACAACTCCAGTTCAGGGGCGGTGTACATCATGATCGATCCAGAGCGGAGTGGTACCCACGACCTGAACGATCACGCCGATGTGGTGTTGCACGGAGCCTTAAGTTCAAATCGGATTGGAGAGTCTCTTGTGGGTCAAATTGACCTGGACAACGATGGTGTATCCGACCTCGTTATCGGAGCGCCCCAGACAGACATTGGGGGCTCCAGCCATGGAAAAGCCTTTCTGATATACGGGCCATTAACAAGCCTCGAAGATGGCCTTTTGGGTGAAGAGGATGGCATCGAAGACGGCGCTTTCGTGGGCGAAACCAATCGAGATCGAGCCGGTGAAATCACCTTGGGTGGCTATGATTGGACAGGGGATGGAGTGGCCGATTTGGCAGTCACCGCACCCGGTACAGAAAGCCTCAGTGGCGTCTCGGATGCCGGTGGCGTATTTGTCTTCTTTGGCCGAGGAATGTGAAGTCAACGACAGTCTTCCAGGCTCTGTTCGTAGCCTGAAATAAACTCTCCCATGGCATCAAAACCACGCAGCGGCTCCACATAATCCGAGACCAACCTGTCGATACACTCAAGATCGAGACTGAACTCGAGAAAAGCCTGTTTGTCGTCCACTTCGATTCGGCTGCTCAACGCTTCCAAGTCTGCCGGTTCCGCCTTCTCCAAGGCCCGTCTTGCCCCCCATCGCTTGACCAATTCCAGGCCGTCCACAATCGTTCCTTTGTCGGGCGCATCACTCTGCCGAACCATGACCTGCAGCATATGCTGGAGGCGATTGATGGCGGCAGCGAGCGGAAGTTTGTCGGGGTGGGAGCGGTTCCGACCGATCCCTTCCGGCTCCGAACAGTCACTGGGAATAGGCACACCCAAAAGCGTCTCGTAAGTCGCCCAAAAACGATGGGAGTCGCCCAAAAACAACTCCATGGGAAGAACAACAGGCCTCACGCCACGGTCGCGCCAGATCTGTAAAAACCGTTTCAGGTTCAAGTTCTCAAGAACCACCTCTCTTTGATGGCTGAGAAATTCTCGGGCGGTTTCAAAACCACCCTGATGGATGGATTGAGCATGGCATGACCGAATCCAAGCCAAAGGGTCACGTACTAAAACGAGAACCGTAGGGCTAAGCTCGGCCAGCGACTGAGCCAGATGAGTCTGTTTCGGCCCAATCAGGCATGCGTCTTCTGGCGCATTGAGAAAGGAGTAGCTGAAACCCTCCGCCGATAAAACGCGAACCTCTCCCACGGGCGTATTGCCTTGGAGATTGAATTGAGGCATCTCTGTTAATCGATGACGATGCTTACGAACCAACTCATTGGCCGCACGAACAAGCGGGACACCGCTCTCAAAATGGGTATTCGATGAGCGCTGCCAAATGTTCTGCAGCGTGGTCGACATGCATTTGCCAAGGCCGACATGAATGAAGTGGTATCGCATTGCTCACCTTCGGGTAACGGGCCTGGATTCAGACCATCCCATCGCATGCCTTCGGGCGCTTAAAAGCCCGCCTGCACGCGAAAGAAAATGCCCTTATGCGGCTGCTTAGGGTCCGCTTTATACGTGATGTGTTCAAAAGTAAGGCCCAGAGAAACGTGGTCATTAAAGTGTCTGGTGACCCCAGCAATGAGCGTGTTTTTCTCGTCACCTTTATCGTCCTTATTGGGATCCCAAGTATCGTAACGGCCCACCACATTGAAGAGATCCTTGATCTTTCCCACCACACTAAACGACATCCCGCCGGCCTTAGCGTCTCCGGCATGGTCTAAAATATACTCACCCCAAATATTAGCGAACTCATGATCAAAGCCTAAGGATGCCATCAAGACCGTGTGTCCTTCGATGTCATCATGCGTATAGACGTCCTGACTGGCATAAATACTTATGGGAAGCTTCATATCCCCATGCAAGGGATCGACAGTAAACCGGACCTGAAGCGCCTTATCGTAATCCGTATCGAGCTCGTCGTAGCCCTCACCGTTGACCACAGCGGCACTCCACCCCAACAATCCATCCGCGTGTTCGCCGACAAAATAGACCCCCAAGTCTGCGCTCTGGACCGAATCGTTCTCATCTCCCAGAGACTTACTCAACCACCGATGGTCCCAAAACGTTGTCGACAAGAGATTCATCGGATTGTCGGCGGATCCAAATTGAAGCTTCACGTCGTCAACCAAATCCACCTGCAGGTAGGCATTCCTAATCAACACGCCCATCTTGCCAGACTCATCCCGGGCCACATCTGTCTGAAGGCGCACCGAAAAGGTGTCATCCAGCTGTGAACCGACATGGAAAAATGCACGATCGATATCCACCGCATTGGGTCGCGGATCCCCGTCGACATACCCTTCATAGGGGGTCGGCTTCATATCGTAGCCCCAATGAACGAAAACAGTGGCCCCCAGATCGATGTCTGAACTCTCCGATGCGTGAGCCAGCGGGGTGACAGCCAAAATGGCAAACCCACACAACACCAGTCGAGAGAATGAGCGAGAAGGGTAACGATTGGACATGCTGACTCCACAGCTATTGCGTCGTCAACACTATACCTACGGTGATACTTTAGTGCTACTGCAACAGTCTATGGGGCGACATGTCTGGGCTGAGTATCGTCTGGATGAAACCGATTCGAGACCCGTTGCCAAGCTGTGGCGTGATAGATTGTCGGTCTGGGTGAAGGAGATGTCGGGCTTTGCTTCGATGACAAGAGTACGATCCACATGGACCTTTCGTGGGCCGAATAAATGACGAAATCACACAGTTCACCCATCCGTGAACGAGGCTGAATCCAGATGGACACGCTCACCCCAAACGACAGAAATACTCTCAAAGGTGCACTCATCGATCTGGAGACGGAACTTCGCGCCTTGATAAGCAGTCTGGATCCCGCCACGGCCACAGTGGAGCTCGACCAAGGCCAACAGGGTCGCTTGAGTCGAATCGACGCCATGCAGTCCCAGAAAATGGCCATCGCACAAAAACGACGAGCTGAACAAAGACTCGAGCGGGTATCTCACATTCTATCCACAGCAAATGACCCCGATTTCGGTTGCTGTGGCGATTGCGAAGAACCCATCGCCATCAAAAGGCTCATGGCCCGACCCGACTCGGTTTTATGCGTCAGTTGCGCCGAGCAGAGGAGCGCCTAGCCGGATGGCGTACACCACACTGTGCAACCATCCACGGCTTGGTTTAGGATCGCATCCCGTGTACACGCGGACCCAAGGGAGATTCGGATGACACTGCTTTCAGTCATGATCGGAGGTGCAGTCGGCTCCGCATTACGGTTTGGAGTGAGCGAGTGGCTCAATCCCACCATAGGCTCAGGCATCCCCTGGGGAACCTTGGCTGTCAATGTGATCGGATGTGTATTGATCGGCTGGATCGCCAGTCTATTGGCGGGAAGCCACGAAGCACTTCGACTCGGGATCTTGATCGGTGTTTTGGGTGGATTTACGACTTTTTCCAGTTTTGGCCTGGAGTCCATCCGACTTTTTCAGGCTGGAGAATACAGTGCTGCCGCGATTTATATTCTGCTCAGTAATGCTGGGGGATTGGGCGGCGCGTGGCTGGGACTCCGGCTGGATCAGTGACCGAATCCACCCCCCGCTTTGACCGCGTCTCCGCCGTATCCATTCATCATCGTGAGCGCCTCGTGCAACACAACAGATGGGTCATAAGTAGCCTCTGGAGCTGCATTTCCACCCACTCCACTCACCGCTCTCTGAGAGAGGCTCACCAGGTTTTCGTTTTTCCCCATCGCCTCGGATGAGAGGGTTCGGGGTCGCTCATTCTCTTCGGCTGGCCGGGGTTGAATGTCCATCATTCCCGGCTGGCTCACGTCACCGATCATACCTATTGCCATGGGACCTCCACTGATCTCTAGCGTTTTCAGAATGAGATCGGAAGCGAAAATTGATCCACGACGCTGGAGTGTTACACCACCATCCCTAAATTTCTACACCCATCAGGAGCACATCCATGAGCATTCTCGTCGGCAAAAAAGCCCCCACGTTCACCACTCAAGCAGTACACGCAGATGGCGAGGTTGTAGGCGACTACGACTTCGGCGCAGCCCTCGAAGGCAAGTACGGAGTGGTCTTCTTCTACCCACTCGACTTCACTTTCGTCTGCCCATCTGAGATCTTGGCCATGGCCAACCGTACAGCGAAGCTCCAAGAGTTGGGCTGCGAAGTGGTCGGCATCAGCGTGGACTCCCACTGGACTCACAACGCTTGGCGAAACACATCGGTCAACGATGGCGGTATCGGCGCTGTGCCCTTCACCCTTGCCGCAGACATGTCGCGTAAGATCTCGAAGAAGTACGGCATTCTTTCCAAAGGTGGAAAGTCCTACTACCCAGCCGGCGTCTCCATGCGCGCCACTTTCGTCATCGATCAAAACGGCATCGTCCGTCATCAGGTCGTCAACGATGAGCCACTCGGCCGCAACATGGACGAAGTGGTTCGTATCGTCGAAGCCCTTCAGTTCTTCGAGCAGAACGGCCAGGTCTGCCCCGCAGGCTGGAACAAGGGTGCCGATGGCATGACCAACACCCCCGAAGGTGTGGCCAGCTACCTCGCAGAGAACGCAGAAAACCTCTAAGGGTTATCTCTTTTACTGGGGCCTCCGCCGCCATCTTGGTTGCGGAGGCCTCCCTGTTTAAAGCTCCATCACATCATTTATGAATCCCACACTCAATACATCAGGAATTCAGTTCCATCCTGTGATTTCGTTGCCTAAAGAGTACGAGTTGTACGATTTCTCATCGGGATACGACCCCGAACGGGAACTCGCTTACCCCTACGGCATCGGTCGATACGACGAGGTTCGTCCCGGCATGTACTTGGGGGAGCAGTTCGAGGGCATTCGCAACATTCACATGGGCATCGACATTGGCTGCCCGGCCGGCGAGCCGGTCCACGCCTTCTATGCGGGCACCATCTTCAAGCTGGGCAACAACGCCCTGCCCTACGACTATGGTCCCACGATCATCACGCGACACGTCTGGCTCGATCAGGTGGTCTTTGCTCTACACGGTCATCTTGCCAGCGCATCGCTCGCGCGTTGGCGCGAAGGCGACAGCTTTGATGCGGGTGCCGTGCTTGCCCATGTGGGAGAAAAGCATGAAAACGGCGGCTGGAATCCTCACCTTCACTTCCAGCTCTCCCGAATCGAGCCCGAGACCCATGACCTTCCCGGTGCCGTCAGCGCTGCAGACCGAGAGCAAGGACGGAGAGACTTTCCCGATCCAAGGGTTGTGCTGGGACCACTTTACTGAGTCCCTATAAAAATCCGACCGCGCTCACAAGATGCTCAGAAAGGTATCCAAAAGGATTTCCTTTGTGTTCAACCAAGGCTGTACTGCCCTCAAACGCGGCACATCAGCTGCATGCAACTGGCTGAGGTGACTGGGAGGCCCCACACCATCCAAATCAATCACCCGCACGGGCTTCCCTGACGCTACGGCATAACCCGCCTCAAAAGCGCAAAAAACAGATAAATTGGCCGATTTTGACGCCACAAAAACGAAAACGTCGCAATCCGCAAGATAGCGCTGGATTTCATCTTGCCACTGACTGCCTGAACGAATCGAATCGGAACACGAGAACACCGTCACGCCAAAATCTCTTCGCAAGGCATGAACCGCACCGACGAGTCGCTCTTCATCGGCAACAGCATGGGACAGAAACACAGCCGGTATGGGAGACATCGCTACCGGTGTCGGAGCAGCATCCAGAGCGGACACGACAGCGGACCAGAGCCGGCTGTCAGGTATTTCACCGACTGAAATCACCTCAAAATCCTCAAAAGCCAGTCGGGCCATTTTCGGTTCCAAACCCACAGAGATCAGGGTGCGGCGTCGAGCCGTCACACCGTCCAGGCGACCACGCAGACCGGGAATGTCCTGACCATCGGTGATGACCACCAGTCGATCAGCGTCCATCGTGGACACCGGTGAGTTCAGAGAAACACCCGAAAATTGATGGGCCAGGCGATCGGCCAGATTCTGTAGGGTCGTCGATGCGACGACCAGCATGCTGACGGTCTCCTTTTCACCCGGTGAACACGTCCACCCCGCGGACACATGGCTGCCGTCGCAAACCGGATACGTTTCGGCCTTCCCACAAATACAACGCTTCATCGGAAACCGCTCTCTTCACGATGTTGGTATCGGGAACTCAAGAGGTCGCACCCGTTGTCAAAGGGCCCACGGGGCAACTGACTCCCGTACCGCCCAGCCCACAATATCCACCGGGGTTCTTGTGGAGATACTGCTGGTGGTATTCCTCAGCAAAGTAAAACGGTGATGCATCGAGGATCTCCGTGGTGATGGAACCAAAACCGGCCGCAGTCAACTTCTGTTGAAAAACCTTTCGGCTGGTCTCCGCCGCCTCACGTTGGACATCGGAAGTGACGTAGATACCGCTCCTATACTGGGTGCCCACATCATTGCCTTGGCGCATGCCTTGGGTGGGGTTGTGTGATTCCCAGAAGACCTTGATGAGTGCCTCCAACCCGATCCGTTCGGGGTCATAGATCACACGGACCAATTCGTTGTGGCCAGTTTGACCGGAGCAGACCTCTTGGTAGGTGGGATTGGGCGTAAACCCCGCTCCGTAGCCTACGGCTGTACAGATCACGCCATCCAAGACCCAGAACTTCCGCTCTGCGCCCCAAAAGCAGCCCATTCCGAACTGGATTTCTTGGGTGTCGGGCCACGGTCCGGTCATTGTCGAATTCAAAACAACGTGCCGTTCGGGTACAACCATCACCGTGTCGCGCCCAGGCAAGGCCCGCTCCGGGCTCGTCATACGGGTTTTGAGCAGGTCAAAAAACATGGGCCACCTCGGTACAACCCGATGGTGGCCCAGAGCGAAACCCGTGTAAAGGTCTATTCGCAATCGATGCCGATTTCTGTCGTGCGGCAGGCATCGTTGTCGTCATCGTAGTCGGATGGCATCGCTCGGAGTCGAACATCAAAATCAAAGTTCACGCCATCAGCAGTCCCTTCCACCTCAAAGTGACGTTCGTTGACCTGATAGACGTTCATTTCAACACTGTACAAAGTGCTGGCATTGACCGACATCATACCGTCGAAGCTCACTTCAATCTCGTCCAAGTCATAAGCAACGGTTCCGTAGCCTTGGAGGTCGGATTCCCCAAAAAGTACACCATCAACCTCAACGTCGTACTCACCTTGATAATATTGAGCGAATGAGACCTTGGTGATCTCGACAGCGTCAGTCTGCAAGTAACAGCGGTCCTGTGGGACCCCGGGTTCACACCAGCTGTTGCCCATGATGTGAACCATCTCGATGGCCAAATCTTCCATATCCGCCAACATTTCATCCGAACTCTGTCCATCTTGATCGAGGGTGCTTCCGGTCCGACAGCCTACTGCAGAAAGAAAGAAAAGAATGAGAGTGAAAATACGCATGATGACCTCCTTGGTACACCCCCAAGATAGGCTCGTTCAACCAACCCGACAATAGCTGTTGTGCACATATCGTGTCCCAAAAGTACACTATAATGTGCATTTATGACATATATGCCTCACACGTGCCCCGAATTGACACATACCCCTGGGGGGTATGTTATAGTACCCCCAGGGGGTATCTTGTCGATTCCGGATCACGATAAAAAGAAGCTGCTTGCGAGGCTGCGCCGAGCAGAAGGACAGCTCAAGGCGATTGGCCGGATGATCGAGCAGGACAAAGACTGTGTGGACACCCTCGTCCAGATTTCAGCTATCCAGGGAGCGCTCAGTAAGATTGGAGGCCTGGTGTTAAGCGAGCATATCGAAGGCTGCGTCTCCGATGCTTTTGTCCACGGTGACGCAGACCAACGACAGGCAGCCATCGATGACTTGATGGACGTCTTCGGTCGCTACGGAGGTTTCGGCAGCCGATGATCACCCCATTCCTCACCCATCTATGGTCCGTGTCGCTGGAGCTATCTCCCTGGCTCCTCCTGGGTGCAATCGTGAGTGGATTGATTCATGTATTGCTACCCAACGACTTCATCAGCAGGCACCTCACGGGTCGAGGCAGCATCATGAAGGCGGTCGCTCTGGGCGTGCCGTTACCCCTGTGTTCTTGTGGGGTCATACCCGCTGGACTGGGCCTCAAAAAAGATGGCGCATCGGATGGCGCATCCGTAGGATTTCTGATTTCCACACCCCAAACTGGAGTCGATTCCATCTTGGTCTCCGCAGCATTTCTGGGTTGGCCATTTGCGCTGTTCAAGGTGGCCGCCGCGGCCATCACCGGCATGGTGGGCGGCATGCTCACCGAAACACTGGGCGGACCCAGAAAGACCTTCGAAGGCGATGCCACAAATGGAGGTCACACCCATCAAAACATGCTGATCGCCGGAATCGCACACGCCGACGACGTGATTCGAAGCATCTGGGGTTGGCTGCTCTTCGGCATCCTCATCAGCGCAGCCATCAGTACATTTCTGCCTCCCTCGACCATGGCCTCATTCTCAACTTGGGGCCCCATCATCACCATGCTCGCTGTGCTGATGATCAGTCTTCCTCTGTATGTCTGTGCCACCGCTTCTGTACCCATCGCGGCATCCTTGGTCGCCAGTGGAATGCCTACCGGTGCCGCCCTGGTTTTTCTCATGGCCGGCCCAGCGACCAATATGGCCACCATTGGTGCCATTCACCGAGCTTTCGGAGGCCGTATTGTTGCCATTTATCTGGGTACAATTGTCACCGGTTCCGTAGGGCTTGGGATTCTTTATGATGCATGGTTCGGAACTCAAGTCACGGGAGGGACCGTTCACGGTGACCACGACAGCATGTGGGCGGTGGCATCGGCCGTACTCCTATTCTTACTCTTTCTGCGCTACGCCACAGATGACTTTTGGCGCTGGCTAAAAACACGCCAAACCTTGAACGCCCCAATCTCTGCATCCCAGGTTGTTCTCGAGGTCCAAGGCATGACCTGTGGTGGATGTGTCTCACGACTGGAGCGAGAACTCAAAGAGGCCTCCGGTATCACGTCCGCGACCGTCATCCTGGATCCCGGTCAAGCCATCGTGGATGGTGAACTCGATGCTGCACAGGTGGCGAAACTCATCGAAGACGCCGGATTTAAAGCCGTCATCTAAGTCCGACGTGCTTGAAGCTTAGCCACAATAATTCCCGTCACAATACCGAACAACAACCCCTTACCGATGCCCAGTCCCAAGATGGCAGTCGAAAGTTCAGATGCGGTACTGGTCTCGAAAGAGGCCGAGTACCACGGATTGTTGACCCGATACTTCTCCATCAAGATCACTTGAATCGAGCCCGTGAGTAAGCCCGCCAAGGTCGACGCGAAAGCCATACGGCGCACGGGTGAAGCCATGTCCATCTTCACCCCGTAGACCACCCACAGCACATAAAAAGCCAGCCACAAAGCCAACTCTACCGCTGCCGGCAAGCCCACAAGCGAGCTCAGAAAACCCATAATGACGCCCGTCGATGCCAAGATGACAGTATCTCTCATACCCGCTCCAGAGTTTTGTAGGTCACACCTTCACTTTCTCGCCTATCCACTTCTCGCCATGCACCTGGATCATAAACCGGGAAAAAGGTGTCACCCTCAACATCCAAATGAACTTCTGTGAGAATCAGCTTGGTCGCCAAGGGCAGCGCCAAAGTGTAGATCGCCCCCCCTCCAACAATTCGGGGTTCATCATCCCCCCCCGCACGCGCCATAGCAATGGCCTCATCCAAACTATTGGCCACATCACACCCTTCAAACTCAGCGTCAGGATTGCGGGTAATCACAATATTTTGCCGCTTGGGTAATGCCCGTCCAATCGACTCATGAGTCTTCCGTCCCATGATGATGGCATGCCCCATCGTCACCCGTCGAAAGTGTCTCAGGTCTTCAGGAATATGCCACGGCATGTCACCATCAAGCCCAATCACCCGATCAGACGTCATCGCCACCACGAGCGCTAAAGGCTCCATTAGACACTCACCCGCGCTTTGATGTGTGGATGCGGGTCGTACTCCGACAAAGTGAAGTCCTCAAACCTGTACTCAAAAAGGTCTTTCACATCCGGATTCAAGATCATCCGAGGGCCTTCCCGTGGTTCTCGAGACAGCTGGAGACGAGCTTGCTCCAAATGGTCGTTGTAAAGATGGGCATCTCCCATCGTGTGAACAAATTCACCCGGCTTGAGATCGCACACCTGAGCAATCATCATCGTGAGCAAACTGTAGCTCGCGATATTGAATGGAACCCCCAGAAAAATATCTGCACTTCGCTGGTACAACTGGCAACTCAGGCGACCCTCAGCCACATAGAATTGAAACAGGGTGTGACACGGCGGTAGCGCGACCAAATTCGCCTCTTTTGGGTTCCATCCCGTCACAATGATGCGCCGGCTCCAAGGGTTGTTCTGAATCGCGTCCAAAACCCCTTGAATCTGATCGACACCGTCGTTGTCGTAGCTGCCATCCCCCAGCACCGTCGCACCAAAATTGCGCCACTGATGCCCATAAACGGGCCCTAAATCTCCTTCTTTTCTTCCGAATCGCGCCGTTTGTTCCGCGGTCGCCCAATCATTCCAAATGCGTACCTTTTTCTCCTGTAGAGGCGCCACGTGGGTGTCCCCTGACAAAAACCAAAGCAATTCATGAATGATGGAGCGCAAATGAAGCTTCTTCGTCGTCAGCAAAGGAAAACGTTCCGACAGATCAAATCTCATCTGATGACCAAAAACGCCGATCGTGCCCGTTCCGGTTCGGTCTTGACGAGGATTTCCGTGCTCAAGCACCCGGTCAAGCAAATCCAAATACTGCTGCACGCACGCCTCCGTGATTCTTGCCTAACCGGAGTGATCTCAGCGGCCACTCTATCGGGGTTCACGTTTAAATAATGCCCGGAATTATCGCGCGACGTTCTGCGGGATAATCATCAAATCGCTCTCGATACCAGCGATGGTGAATCAGGGCTCTAGGAACCAAATTGGCCACAGTCCATACCGCGAAAGTCCATCCCGCAAGCGCATCGATCAAGACCGCGAAGCCAATCCACTGGAGGATTTCACCGAGGTAATTGGGGCAACTCACCCAGCGATACAAAAATCGAACCGGAATATGGTACCCCGGGCCATTATCTCTCCGAAGATTCCGAAGAATGGAATCGGAACGAAAGTGGATGAAAAAACCCACAAAAAACAGCAGTAAGCCCACACACCCCCGCCAGGAGAGCAGGGGGGGATCCACGGTGGACACCATGAAAATCCATCCGCCCAAAATGGTACTATTGACCACATTAAATCCGATGGACGATGCCACGATCGATAGCGACACCGGTGCCGCCGACGGTGACGCAGCCAACGGATAGTACAGACTCCTATACAAATAGTGGCCCGCATAAAGGAGACCCAAAACTACAGCCCCATCCTGTCGGTTTGAGCCCAAGATAAAACAGGCGCCCATACCCACCAGGGTCACGATTTCCATCAGAAACCATCCCACCGGTGCCGGTACGCTGGGCCCCCAGCCGGCGCGCGAATGGCGACCATAAGGGGCTGTGATCCAGAAGAGCAGGCCAAAGACCGCCAACGCGAGCCCCATCCATGCCCACAACACGTCGGGCGAACATACCCAAGCAACCCAGCGCTCCATCAAGGCGAACCTCCGCGGCCCACACCTTACCAGCAGCTGTCGTTAATTTCCCTGGGCGTTCCACCATCGCCAAATGGCAGAAAAGATATCTGTTCACACCAGTTGGAAGCAAAATCGTTCGCTATAGGGCTGGTTCGATCGGTCCTTAATCCCATCGATTCGCCTTCTAGCGCAAAGCCTTCGCTGTAGCTAAATTCATCCAGCACCGCTCCCGTCGAGCTGGCCAAGATGACCTCATCCTCGGTATTCGACAGCGCAAAGCCTCCGCCCAAAGTCCAGTAATGGAAGGTGGAATCGCAATCGACACCCCCGTTCTCCCAATAGTCGGCCTCTGCACAGATGGTAAAGAGCCCGCCGGGCGCCACCATCATGGAACCGGTGTATGCGGCAACAATCTCCACGCCATCAACGCCCCGATCCGACAGAACGGCCCCAGATAGATCCAGCCAGTAGCTGGATACATTCTGCACCTCGACCCACTCTCCAGTGACATCGTCGGTGGCCACCGGGTTGATCATCAATTCGGTGATGACTACCTCTCCGGGCAGAGGAGCGCGCGGCGTGTGGCCTCCACTGCCAGTCGACGAGGACGATTCGTCATCCTCGTCATCCGGCCCCGTATACCCGTCGGGATCCGCATCCTCTTCATCGTCGAAATCGGCATCCGAGTCTTCATCGGGATCGCCATCGGGCTCCCCATCGGGATCGCCATCGGGATCGCCATCGGGCTCAGAATCGTTATCGGCGTCAGAGTCTGAATCCAGGTCAGAGTCGGGTTCATCCTCTTCCGGAATATCCGCGTCACCATCGTCGTCTTCATCCCCATCCGGCGATGGCGTATCGTCCTCATCAGGATCATCTTCGTCCACCGGATCGGCATCGATTTCGGGATCAAAGTCATCCCTATACAGCGCCGACGTCTCATCAAACCAAGACGATTCCTCTCCCTTTTCAACGGAAGAGAGTCCAGTCTCAGAACAGCCGAGGCCGAGCCATAAAAGAATACTGAAGAACATGGTGGGAAGGGTCCTTTGCATCTTTGTACACCTTGACCCTCCGCCTTCCAAGCAACGATTGAGTGACGCACCCGATGTCGCCGAACCGATCATTTCCGGTGTATACAAAGATATGATCTGGTTTCTCGCCGTATTCCTGGGGCTGATCTCGCCTGTCAACGCCGAGCCATGTACCGTGCCGAGCGACTGTGGTATCGCCACAGCAACCATTCCCGACTTCACGCTGACAGACGTCAACCCGCATTCCCCCACCTTTGGCACCGAACTGAGCCGGGCAGACGTTCTGGGCAGGGTGATGGTGATCTACTTTTCGTCCGCGACCTGACCTCACTGTCATGCGCAGGCTGCGCAGCTCCAAGACATTGTTGATCTCCACCGTGAACAATTGGGCAGCACTCAGTTTTTGATCATCAATTTGAACGGGACCGAAGACGGCATCCCCGATCTGACCGAAAACAGCCAGATTCCAGTCCTACAGGATACATCCGAGGACCAAATCGTCACCTGTTTTGGGGCGTCCAAGTGGTACGTCTATGTGGTCGACCGGTCGGGAGTCGTTCAGTACATTCACTATAAGATCGACCTGGACACCGAACGCGAACGGCTGCTGAGCGAAGTGGCGCTCCTGACAGGAGAAGCCAAATGAACCGGTTCGTTCTGATCTCCATACTCCTGCCGGCATGCTCCATGAGCCCTAAAAAAACGGACAGTAGTGCCCACACGAGTACTGAGCCTGCGAGTGATGAAGACACTCACGACTCCAGCACACCCGATTCGGATGATTCCAGTGAACCCATCGATTCTGGCGATCCTCCGGTGATCTCAGAGTGCGAAACCGGCCGCAACTCAGCACCCTTGGGTGATCTGACGTGCATGCGACAAGCCCCTTGTGTTTGGGGAGGCACCCAAAATCAAGGGAGCCGCGGGTACGCTCTCGACGTCGGAGGAGACATCAATGGGGATGGCTGGCCCGATATGGTTGTCGGCGCGCCCACCGAAGACATCATTGTGGATGACACCATCATCGGAACCGACTCCGGAGCACTGCACATCTGGACTAATGCCGGAAAAGCAGCGGAATCGGCACCCTTGGCTTCACTTTTTGGTGCTGTGCCCGGCGCATACACGGGGTATTCGGTAGCCATCGTGCCCGATATCAATGGTGATGGGCTCGACGACATTCTGGCTGGAGGACGAGGCCACAACGAACTGGGCGTCTTGGCCGGGGGCTCTGTCATGCTCCTCTTGGGTCGTACTGATGGCTGGGAAACCGATACGCTAACGGCCGACCGTACTTGGTCGGGCAACACTCCATACAGCCGTGTGGGAAGCCATGTTCGAGGAACCGAGGATATCAATGGCGATGGTTTGGGCGATCTCCTCATCGCCACACACCAAAAGCAACTCAATTCATCGGAATACGAAACCACATCCTCAGGACGCCTAGCCATCATCTTCGGCGCCGCTTCTGTGGATGAGCTCGCCACATTAGACGAACCGGATGCCGATATGATTGGCTCTGGCCTTCGCGATGCACTGGGCACGGCCTTTGCGACTGGAGACGTGGATGGCGACGGCCATATCGACATCATTGTGGGCAGCCCCCATGGCAATTCGAATGCAGGAAGGGTCGACATTATTCGTGGGCAAAGCACTCCGCTCAGCGGCACCTATACGCCGGAATTGGCACACCTGAACCTGAGCGGTTCCCTCGGTTCCAGCTTCGGTTACACGCTCGCTGCGGGGGATCTGAATGGGGACGGGACCGCCGAAATTGTCATCGGCGCGCCCACCGATGACCTCCAATACGACTCATCTGGAAGCGTATCGATCTACACCGGAAACACATCCCTCTTTGAAGGGGTACCCTCTCCCAGCTCACAGCTACACGGGGAGTTTGACGACCATCAGTTGGGACTCGGAATACACGCAGGTTCGGACCTCAATGGCGATGGTATCGGAGATCTCGTTGTAGGGGCCATCTTCGCTTGGCGTGGTTTGATCACAAAAGGCGGCCGTGTCTATGGCTTCCACGGTCCACACACCGACTGGTCGACGACCATCAACGCCAACTCCGCCCCCATCCAGATCTTTGGGGCCGCCACCAAGGACTACTTGGGTCGCGCCAACGTGGCCGCAGACATCAACTCGGACGGCAAAGCGGAACTGTTCATGGGGACAGGGTTTTCCAACGGTGTCAGCACATACGACTCGGGGAACGTCGCCATGTTCTGGGGAGAATGAAGGCTACTCCTCCATTTCTTCTGCGAGTTGCACAGGCACCTGCTGCTGCGGATTCCGTCCCCGAACCTGCGCATATATGGACCGGATTTCATCCATATCCCTCGTCACATCTCCGGTGAGATGAACCGCCCCCAGAAAGCACCCCACACGTCGTCCAAAATCGACGCTTCCCAAGACCAGTGGGACTTTGGCCGCAAGAGCCATATGGTAAAAGCCACTTCGCCAATGAGGCGCGTACGATCGCGTCCCACTGGGCGCTATACCGACCATCAAATCATCGTGCTCATCAAACAACTGGGCGACGGCCTGTACCGTATTTTGGCCACCAGTCCGATCCACAGGAAGGCCACCAAGGGCGCGAAATAACGGACCCGCGGCGCCGGTAAATAGCGACTGTTTTCCAAGCCATTTCGGCTGTATTCCCAGAGCCCAGGTGGTGAAAATAAAGATGGGGAAATCCCAGTTACTGGTGTGCGGATATCCCACCAAAATGGCTTTTCTGACCGACAAATCTCGGACCTCTACACGCCAGCCCAACAGCCACAACAGAGCGGTCCCTATGTATTTTTTCACCATCCGCATGGGTTCAAGCTATCATCCCGCCCATGATTATTCGTACTGTATTGGTAAAGCTGAAGGATGAGTGGGCCACATCAGAGGGGCGCTCCGCTGTGGCCAGACACAGCGAAACAGCACTCGCGGCCATACCCGGGGTGACCCGTGCTCGGTCTTTAATGCCCGCCGACGATGTCGCTCTATCCAGCTGGGATGTCATGTTTGAGGTCCAGTTTGAAAGCATCGACGACGTGGCCCCGTACGCCATTCACCCACTCCATCTCGAGTTCTTGGAAGATTACTTAAATCCCAAGGCTGAGGTGAAAAAAGCATGGAACTGGACGGCTTGAGCCCCACACTCACGGAGGGAGAGACCAGTCCACGGGAGAGAGACCCTGGGACTCCAGGTGCGCATTAATGGTCTGAAAATGACCACAACCAAAAAAGCCGCGATGCGCGGACAACGGACTGGGGTGCGGTGAACGAAGAATCCTGTGTCGTTGGCCATCGATCATATTCGCCTTCTTGCCCGCAGCGCTGCCCCACAAAACAAAGATGAGCCCCTCGCGACGCTCGTTCAACACTGTGATCACACGATCCGTAAACTGCTCCCAACCCTGATTGCGGTGGCTGTTCGCTTGATGGGCACGGACCGTCAAAACGGTATTGAGCAACAGCACGCCTTGTTCCGCCCAGGAGGTCAACTCTCCATGGCCGGGCAACGGCACCCCGAGTGCTCCGTGAAGTTCCTTGAAAATATTCCGGAGCGATGGAGGGACAGGAACGCCGCGCCGAACCGAGAAACACAATCCGTGCGCTTGCCCGGGTCCATGGTACGGATCCTGGCCCAAAATCACAACACGTACCTGGTCGAAGGGCGTATGAGTAAAAGCGTTAAAGATCTCACCACCCGGCGGAAATACCGGGTGTTTGGATTTCTCTTCAACCAAAAACCGACGAAGAGCCACCATATAAGGTTGATCGAATTCGGTTCTTAGGTGGGCCAGCCAGGACGGTTCAAGCTTGATGACAGGTTGTTCTCTCATGGACGAGACATAACCAGGCCAATAAATACCGGGCTCGGAGGTTTCTTATGGATGTGGAAGGACTGACCTCACTCACAACAGAGCACTTGAAGACACTACTCAAGTATCTGCATGACGGATCGCTCGATCTCCCACTGACGGCCCACAGCATTGCTGCGGCCGGGTTTCAATTTCGTCATCATGAGTTGATGAATGCGCTACGTGGCCTGGATGAGCCGGCTGTCCGAGCCGTTCTCGTGTGTGTACTGGCCGAACGTCTCCAGACTGAGACGACGGGATGAGTCGCTTTTCGACGTATGCATGGGTCACCCTGGGCTACAATTTTCTCGTGATCCTGTGGGGTGCCTTTGTGCGCGCCACTGGAAGCGGGGCCGGATGCGGCGAACACTGGCCCACCTGTAATGGTGAAGTGATTCCACGCGCAGAAGAAATCGAAACCGTGATTGAGTTCACCCATCGATTGACCTCCGGGCTGGCCCTGATCATGACCGTCATCTTGGTAATTGCTGCCTGCAAATACTTTGAGCCCCAACATCGAGTCCGAAAGGCGGCTTGGACCACCCTCGCCTTTATGATCGCAGAAGCCCTTCTCGGCGCAGGACTCGTGATCTTTGGACTGGTGGCAAACGATGACTCTGTGGCCCGCGCCCTGGTCATGTGCATGCACCTCATCAATACGCTTCTCCTCCTCGCCTTCATGGCGCTGACCGCTTGGTGGGCCGATCGACCGGGGACCATCGAACTGGGCACATCGACAGGCAAGATGCTCGGTACTGGACTGGCTGGATTGTTTATTGTTGGGGTCACTGGCGCCATCGCAGCGCTCGGAGATACCCTTTTTCCAGCACAATCTCTGGCCGAAGGGTTCGCTGCCGATCTGGAACCCGGTGCACACTTTTTACTGCGCCTACGCGGCTTACACCCAGTGTTTGCTTTGCTCGTAGGCTTCGGTATCATCGGGCTGGCCAACCGTTTAAGGCTCTCTGTTCCGTCCACCGGCAAACTGGCCAAGCTTCTGATGATCTTGGTGGGCAGCCAGATCGTCATCGGCTTCATCAATCTCGGCCTTCTGGCTCCGGTCTACCTTCAACTGATTCACTTGCTGTTTGCAGATGCCGTGTGGGTCAGCTTCATTCTTCTTGGCGCCGTAGCATTGGAGACTGAAGCCGGAGTCGCCTGAACTCGTTAGGGGCGTGTCTCTTAGGAGTCGTCATGGCCGATTTCATCTATCAAATGCAAGGTGTGGATGTTGTGCTTCCTTCCGGACGCACCATCCTTAAACCCACTCACCTCAGCTTCTTTCCCGATGCCAAAATTGGCGTCATCGGGCACAACGGCGCCGGTAAGTCCACAGTTCTCAAGATCATGGCCGGCTTAGCGGAGCCCACCAATGGGCGAACGTGGGTCAAGCCAGGGTCACGTGTGGGGTATCTGGCACAAGAGCCTCAACTCGACCCGAATCTCACCGTTCGCGAGAACATCGAGTTGGGCATGGGAGAGGTCCGTGCATTGCTCAAGCGCTTTGATGAGGTCTCCGAAGCCTTTGGCGATCCCGATGCCGATTTCGATAAGTTGTGTGAAGAACAAGCCCGCCTCCAAGACAAAATTGATGCCGTCAATGCCTGGGACCTCGACCGAACGCTAGAGGTCGCCATGGATGCCCTTCGGGTCCCCGATCCAGATTCCGCTGTGACGCATTTGTCCGGTGGCGAAAAGCGTCGGGTGGCTCTGTGTCAGCTGCTGCTCAGCAAACCTGATCTCCTTTTACTGGACGAGCCCACCAACCACCTCGATGCAGAGACGGTGGGATGGCTCGAGCGGCATTTGGCGGAGTACCCAGGCTGCGTCATCTCCGTCACTCACGATCGCTACTTTCTCGACAACGTGGCCCAGTGGATTCTCGAACTTGACCATGGACAGGCCCTACCGTTTGAAGGCAACTATTCAGGCTGGCTGGAGCAAAAAACGGAACGACTTCGGAAAGAAGAAAAGGCGGAAAGCAAACGCCAAAGAACTCTCAAACAAGAGTTGGAGTGGATTCGGAGTTCTCCAAAAGCACGCCAGTCGAAGCAAAAAGCGCGAATCACCGGCTACGAAGAGTTGGTCGCCCAAGCGAAAGACGCCCGACGCGCTACGGGAGCAAAAATTCGCATCCCGATGACCAAGCGATTGGGCGATGTGGTCGTCCAAGCAGAAGGCCTCACCAAAGCATTCGGCGAAAAACTGCTCATCGATAATTTTGAGTTCAACCTTCCTCGCGGTGGGATCGTGGGCATCATTGGCGCCAACGGTGCTGGAAAGACCACTCTATTCAAAATGATCACCGGGACAGAGAGTGCGGACTCCGGTGAAATCCGAGTCGGAGAAACCGTCGACCTCGCCTACGTCGACCAGTCGAGAGACGCCCTCAATGACACCAAGAGTGTCTGGGAAGAAATTTCAGGGGGTCATGACATCGTCAATATCGATGGTCACGAAATGAACTCTCGAGCTTATGTTTCGGCATTCAACTTCACCGGTAGCGACCAACAACAAACAGTCGGAACGCTATCCGGTGGTGAACGCAACCGAGTCCATCTGGCCAAGCTCCTCAAAACGGGCGGCAATTTAATGCTGCTGGATGAGCCCACCAACGACCTCGATGTCGAAACGCTCCGCAATCTCGAAGAAGCCCTGCTCACCTTCCCAGGCTGCGCTGTCGTCATCAGTCACGACCGATACTTCTTGGATCGCATTGCCACGCACATCCTGGCCTTCGAAGGCAACTCGGAAGTGGTTTGGTTTGAAGGAAACTACCAAGAGTACGAACGGGATTTGCGCGCTCGAAAAGGCGAAGATGCCTCACAACCCAAGCGCATTAAATACCGAAAACTCACTCGCTGACCAACTGTTCAACAAACGGCAAGTCAGCCGGAGCCCAGTCGCGCTCCGGTAAATCCGATGGCGTACACCAGGCAATGGCATCATGTTCGGACAATACCGGATCGCCAGACTGGATGTGGCAGCGATACGCCACCAAACAAAAGGGGCCTCTCTCTTCGGTGTGAATGTTCTCTCCCAAGCATTCCCCCACCTCAACATCGATCGATAGTTCTTCCATCAGTTCACGGGCCAGTGCCGTCCGATCGTCTTCTCCCGCTTCGACCTTACCTCCCGGAAACTCCCACAAGCCCGCCATGCGAACACCCGGACCCCGCCGAGTCACCATGATGAGCCCTTCTCGAAAGACTACTGCCGCGACCACACGGACCATCGTTTCCCCCTTCGAAAGCCCCACCTGGCCCTAGCATCGCACACCCCGAGCTCAGATGTGTAATTGTTGATGACGTGAGAGCTTATTTTGAATGGGTGTTGAAACACCAGCGATGGGTGCTGGGGCTGATTTTTGCCCTCACCGTTGTCTCTGCCTTCAGTGTGTCTCGAGCCATCTTCGCCAGTAGCATCGGTGAAATGTTCTTTGGCGATGCCCCGCCCTATGCTCGATATGTGAGCCTGATTGAAACCTTTGGCTCAGACGAGGTCTTCGCTGTCGCCTATGAGGAAAGCGACCCCCTCTCGATCGCCGCCCTCGATAGACTGGAAGCCATCACAGAAGATATCGAGAACGATTCCGAAGTCCACCGTGTCAGAAGCCTCCTTTCACTGGACCGGATTCGATCTGAAGACGGGATGCTCTTTGTTCAAACCTATGCAGAGGCCGCTCGAGAGTCCCCCGACCAGCGAATGGAGTTGCTCGCCGAAATTCAGAATGATCCCATCTTGTCGAGAACCCTCGTGGGTGCATCCGAAGGCTCTGCAAATATGATGATCGAATTGACCGTCGACCCCACACGGTCCGGCGAAGTCGGACCCCGAATCGTTGAAGATACGCTCAGCGCATTCTCTCGGCACGGATACAGCATCGACCACACTCATCGAGCAGGATTTCCTGCCCTCATGACGGAAATGCTCGTTCAGGCCCGCTATGCGTTGAGCCACATTCTTCCGATCAGTGTGGCGGTGTTGGCGCTGATGGTATCTCTGCTGTTCCGGACAGCCCTCCCCGTCATCCTATCCATGGGTGTCAGCGGTCTCAGCGTACTTTTCAGTATTGGGGCTGCCACCGCTTTAGACCCAAAAATGAGCATATTTTTTGGGGTGGTGCCAGCCATCGTTACCGTCGTCGCCGTCAGTGACGTCATTCATCTGTGGAGCGCCTATCTCCACGAATTACGGCAAGGCAAACCCAAACGAGAGGCCATTCTTTGCAGCGCTGAAGATGTGGGTAGAGCCTGTTTGTTGACCAGCGTCACGACTTTTGTCGGCTTTGTCTCCATCAGCCTGATTCCCACCCCCGTATTCCGCGAATTGGGATGGGTTTTGGGCCTGGGCGTGAGCGCCGCCCTGCTATTGGCCATGACCTTGGTCCCCATCTTTGCAAATCTAAACCCCGCCCCCACGATTCGTGCACAGCAAATGGACAATATAATTGCGCGCTTCGTGGACTCCATCGTCAGCCTTTCCTCACGCTGCTCCACAAAACATCCTTGGTGGGTGATTGCATTCTTTGCCATCTTCACCCTCGGCAGCGTTCAGGTGGCCGGCGAACATACGATCGAAACGAACTTCATTACGAGATTGGCGGAAGACAACGTTATCCGCGTCGACAATACCTTTTTCGAAACTGAATACACCGGCACACAAACGCTCGATGTATTCGTGATGGGGGACGATTCTGGCGCCATGCTGGAAGCCGATACACTCCAACGGTTCGCTCAATTCGAAGAGGAACTCGAAGCCCACCCGGCCATCGATCAAGCGATATCGCATATGGATATCCTTCGGCAGACCCATCACCACCTCGGAGGAGAAGGCCCCATTCCTCGCTCGCGAGCAGCCGCAGCCCAAGAACTCCTCCTCCTCGAAATGGGTGGCGGTTCAGAGCTGGATTCTGTCCTCAATTCAGACCGTAGTGCCGCTCGAATGACCCTTCGGATCCGAGAACATCGCATGCGTGCCACTCACCGTCTAGCGAAAGATATCGAAGCCATGGGTCAACAGACATTGGGGGATACAGTCCGTGTGGAAGCCACCGGCTTGATGGCGCTCACCGGCGGGTGGATCGATGAAATCATCACCGGCCAAAGAAACGGGGTCATCGCATCCATCGTCATCATCACAGGGCTCATGATGTTTGGCCTTCGAAGTCTTTCGATTGGCCTGATATCGATGATTCCCAATCTCCTGCCATTGGTCGCATCCACAGCCCTATGCGGACTGGTATGGGAAGACATCGACTCCGATACCTTGGTGGTCTTGATGATGGCTATTGGAATCGGAGTCGACGACACCATCCACTTTTTGATGCGATACAAAATCGAATCCGAACGTTGCGAGAACCCCAGTGAGGCCATCCAACAGACCTTTGCCTTTTCAGGCCGAGCCATCGTGATGACCACCGTGATTCTGGCGGTGGGGTTCAGCCCTATGGCGCTGAGCGACTACTATTCCATGTCGATTGTGGGGAGCCTTCTTCCCTTTGCCCTGGTGGTGGCGATGGGAGCAGACCTACTCCTAGTGCCTGCACTGGCCCAGGTCGGCTGGCTGAAAAATCGGTTGTCGGCCTAGCGAAGAGACGCGATGTTCGCGACGCGGGTATTGAACCACTGTCCCCAGCGTTGCGCTTCACGGCGGGTCAACGGATCGGATGACCGCTCCAGTTTACCCAATGCCACCTTGACCGAATGGCGCTCACGGGCGGTCAGCGCCCCCGTATGAGCCAGCGGGCTCCACCCTTCCGCGTTGCACCACATCCGCATGATTTCTGTCAGTTGCTTCTCACTCCAATCCCGGCCCAAGAACCCCGCCACCTGACCGGGTCGCTGATCTTGTTCGAATGTGTAGCGAAGCAACGACCGCGTATCGGGAAGCCGAGTCATCGCATAGCGTTGAAGCGCCGCAATATCGTGCCGATTCATGCGCCCCTCCATGTGAGGGCGCCCTTGGCGTTTAAAGTCCGTCACCCAACTCACCACAGCATCCGCGTCGGCACCATCCATCATGATCGCCACCTGGCCGGGCTCCATGCCTTCCATTTTGGCCCACAGGTGGTGACTCTTGGCGACAGCACGAAGCGGCTGGTATTCCGCGTTCATGTCCCGCCTGGCGGTCTCCAGAAGCGACACGATGTCCAACTCGGACCATTGGTCCCGCCCTGCTCGCAATCGGTCCCGCTGCGCCTCGAGCGAGCGGTACACCACATACCGAAGCTTCTCGTCATCAACCCCTTCCAAAAGGGGCCCCAACTCTCCCGGTCGCATCACTTTGACTTCGTTACGAACCTGCTTGGCGCGCACCTTGAAATTGTGCAGGGGCGACCGCGCCGCAACCTCTGAACAGCCCGACAGCACCACCAGGCCGGCCAGTAGCCAGACCTTGAGACCCCATTTTGACCGCGACCCTGCGGATTCAAACATCCGGATTCTCCTCGCCCCCCACGGGCCCTATCCAACACCCATTGTGCCAAGTCTCTGCAAAACAAATCAAGATCAAGACAGCCAAAACTGAAGGAGCGCACCCGAAACGTTCATCTTCGCCCTTGTACCTTGGAGATCGGCCAGACTGTGACCTGCACACGGCCCGACCACCCAAAACCGCCAAACGATCGCTAGCGGCGCAATAAGGCCTGAATCACCCTAAAGGACACGGGTGCCCGATGTGCCCCCAAAGGCTGAGACCAGTTGAGGCGGGCTGCAAATGACAGCCTCTTTCCCACCCGACTCCACAAAAGCGATCGCGGCCTCAACTTTTGGCCCCATCGAGCCTGCCGGGAAGTGACCCTCATCCGCCATGGCGCGTGCCTTCTGGATGGTCAACTCCTCAATTCTTTCCCGTTCCGGTGTGGCGAAGTTCCGATAAATGGCATCGGTTCCTGTCGTCAAAAAGAGGCGGTCAGCACCGATCTCAGCTCCCAACAAAGCTGAAATTCTGTCCTTGTCGACCACCGCTTCAATACCCGAAATGGACCCATCATCCGATCGGACCACAGGAATGCCTCCACCGCCACAACACACCACCGTGACACCTTGATCCAATAGTCTGCGGATGGTCGGCAACTGGACAATTTTATGGGGGATCGGGCTGGGCACCACCCGGCGCCAGCCGAGATTCTCTACGTAGACCATGTCCCAACCCCGCTCCATGGCGAGGGTGTCTGACTCATCATCCGAATAAAAGCGGCCTATCGGTTTAGTGGGCTTTTCAAAGGCATCGTCATCCGGAAAGACTTCGACTTCGGTGATGATGCTCACCACCTCATGCTTAAATTTTCGACGACGAAATTCCTCACCCAAAGCCCGTTGAACCATATAGCCAAGGCTGCCTTGCGTATTCGCCACGAGAGAGTCCAATGGCACTTCATGAATATGCTCTCGACTCAACTCCGATCGCAACGCCATAAAGCCAACTTGCGGGCCATTTCCGTGGGTGATCACCAACCGTTCGCCCGACTCGATCAGATCAGCGATGGGCTTCACCGCCTTGGCGGCCAAGTGAAATTGGTTCTCAACGGTCGGATCCAGATCCGCACTAATCAGCGAATTGCCGCCCATCGCCACAATGCTCAAGCGTCCTGAGGCCATACACCATCCAAGTGTTTGAGCATGCCCCATCAATTCAAAACGAGCAACACCCCCGTACCCAATAAAACCAGGAAAGTCAGTCGCTCAAATCGATGTCGGCTGAGTCGGCTGGCGAGAAATGCGCCCACAGGCAAAGCCAGAACACAAATCGGTATGGCCAGCACATACGTCGTCAGAACCTCGAGAGTCCAAAATCCGGCAATACCATGCGAAATCAGAACCAAAATTCCGTTTGGAAGAAAAAAGCCCTGCATGGTCGCACGCCGCTCTTCAGGCTCCCAATCCTGCGTGGTGCTGTACATCACGATCGGAGGGCCCGTTGCCGTCACCGCTCCGCCCATGACCCCCGCACCAAAACCGAAAGGAAGCGCCCATGCTGGAGCCTTGAGACGTACAGATGTTCGTCCCAACAAGCTCCATACACAAAAGAGAACCAGCATGATTCCCAAACCCAAATTGATCCACCGTTCGGAAAAATGGTGGAGCATGTACACACCTATCGGAACCCCGACTACAGATGCCATCAGTAAAAAACGGACAGGTCGCCACTGTACATCGCCGCGCTCTTTCCAAAGCATCAACAAAGCGTTTGTTGCGCCAACCAGACCCATCAGAGGTACGACCATTTTTGGGCTGACGAACAGCGTGAGAATCGGAACACTGACGAGCACATCTCCAAAGCCAAAAGCGGCCCGGACGATCACAGCCCCAAAAATAACAGCCAACATGGCGGCGGTCATCGGGTCCATAGCCGTAGCGATTAGAGCATCCATGGCGTAACGCTACTACAGCCGGCCATCTGGGATACACTTCGCTCTTCTGTATCGAGATAATGGCCCGCAAAATGCGGTCAACAGACCCGAGGTAATCCGCCTGCGCACAAAAGTTGTGGGTGACGGATCTGTCTCCTTGGTATGCTGCTATGCATGAGACCCATTGGCACTAATATTCCCCGCACAGACGGATCCGCAAAAGTGAGGGGGGATGCGCTATACGTAGATGACATTCGACCGTCTGATTGTTTATACGGCGCAACCGTCCGAAGCCCCATTGCCCACGGCAAGCTCCTCGGCATCTCCCTCGATCCTGATTTCGACTGGACCGATATTCACATCGTCACCGCCAAGGACATTCCAGCTCAAAATGTCGTTTACCTGATGACCGAAGACCAGCCTGCGCTGGCTGATGGCCAAATCATGCACGTCGAAGAGCCTGTCGCCTTGATTGCAGCCCCCAGCCGCGACCGAGCCCTCGAGGCAGTACGGCACATCACCGTCAACACCGAGGCCTCGGAATCTTTGCTGGACCCCCTGGCCTCTGAGGGCCATGCCATCAAGATTTTTGGCGATGACAATGTTTTCAAGCGAATCACGATCGATAAAGGTGGCCAAGCCGCAGACGGAATCGTGGTGGAAGGGACCTATACGGTTGGACACCAGGAACAGCTTTACATTGAACCTCAAGGCATGATTGCTGTGCCCAGGGAAGACGGTGGCCTGACCATAATTGGATCGATGCAATGCCCTTTCTACATCATAAAAGCACTCACACCCATGCTGGGACACGACCGCATGAATGTCGTTCAAGCCGCCACCGGGGGAGGATTTGGAGGTAAAGAAGAATACCCTTCTATGCTCGCAGCGCACGCATCCCTGCTGGCCATCAAAACCGGTCAACCGGTCAAGATGATTTATCGGCGAGATGAGGACCTCCGCGCCACCACCAAACGCCATCCCACGGTGGTCCGAATACGCTCTGTGGTCGATGCCTCGGGAGCGCTGCAGCAATGGGACGCCGACATTGTGATGGATGGAGGGGCCTACAACACCCTCACCCCTGTGGTGTTGTCCAGAGCCATTCTGCATGTATGTGGGCCATACCGATGCCCGAACCAACATTTAAAGGGTGTGGCTGTAGCCACCCATACACCACCAAATGGGGCGTTTCGCGGTTTTGGTGCGCCTCAAGCCATGTTCGCTGTTGAGCGGCATATGGACCGAATTGCGCGAACCATCGGTATGGATCCCATCGAGTTCAGGCGACTCAACCTCATCCGAGATGGCGACACCACCCCTACGGGGCAAGCTCTTGTGGATACGGGTGCAGAAATCGTACTCAATGATGCAATGGATGCTGCCAAAGCCCCCTTTAAGGCCCCTCCCATTCACCCGGGTGGTGGACAAGGTCGGTATGCGCAAGGACGCGGCGTCACACTTGTTTTTCACGGGTGCGGCTTCACGGGTAACGGCGAGGCACGGATCAAAGGAAAAGTCGCCATGGAGCTCGATGGCCACTGCGTCAAGATATTGTCGGCCTCCACAGACATCGGGCAAGGTGTCGACACTACCTTTCCTCAAATCGCAGCAGGCGAGCTCAATATCGACACCGACCGGGTATCAAACACACCCCACGATACCGCCATGGTTCCTGATTCAGGCCCGACGGTGGCGAGTCGAACCTGCATGGTGGTGGGCGGTGTGGTCAAAAAAGCCGCCAAAATGCTTCGAGAGGCACTTCAAGCAGAAACAGGCCTCACCTCCAACGATTTTGACGAATTGATCGCAGCCAGACTCCATACTGTCCCCTTACGCGTGCAAGCGGAATACGTTGATGACGGCTCTATGGACTGGGATGACGCCACCTACACCGGAGACGCTTACCCTTGCTATGGCTGGAGTTGCTCCGTGGTCGACCTCGATGTCGATCTGGATACAGGTGAAGTCCTTTACCGCCGATTTGTCGGCTCCACCGATGTCGGAAAAGCCATCAATCCCGTCATTGTGGCCGGCCAACTCGAAGGGGGAGCCATTCAGGCCTTGGGCTACGCGACCTGCGAAGAGGTCGTCCTGGATGAGCATGGCCGCATGCGCAACGATCGGCTCACCAATTACATCATCCCCACCTCTTTGGACGCCCCAGAAATGATCACACGAATCGTTGAGATTCCTTTCGCAGGGGGTCCATTTGGAGCCAAGGGAATCGGAGAAATTCCTATGGATGGACCGGCCCCGGCAGTCGCCCAAGCCATCGAGCAAGCGACCGGCATCGTACTCGACATACTGCCCATGACCCCAGAGCGCATCATCGCGGCATTGGAGAATCAACCATGACCCGCTTCACCGTCAACGGCCATGAGCTGTCTGTGGATGCCCTTCCGATGACGCGCTTGATCGACGTCTTGCGGGAACAACTTCGACTGACGGGCACCAAAGAGGGCTGTGGTGAAGGAGAGTGTGGGGCGTGTACCGTTCTGATTGACGGCACGCCGGTGAACAGTTGTCTGATTCCGGTGGTTCAGGTCAGTGGAAGGGACATCATCACAGTGGAGGGCATCGCCGCCGATTCGCGTTTAGATCCAATTCAGCAGGCCTTTATCGAAGAAGGGGCCGCCCAGTGCGGCATCTGTACACCCGGATTTATCGTCACGGCTCGCGCATTGCTGAACACCAACCCGAACCCTTCGCGCCGAGAAATCCGAGAAGCCCTCGCGGGAAATCTGTGCCGATGTACGGGTTACCAAAAAATCATCGATGCCGTCGTGGCTGCACTTGAGGTGGACTAATGCACACCTCTTCCGCCGCCGTTTGGACAGCCCGAACACTTGAAGAAGCGCTTCAACTCCGCGCTGAGCATCCCGATGCCACCGTACTGGCCGGCGGTACCGATTTGATGGTCTTCATCGAAGCCGGAGCTATCCGACTGGATAAAGTATTGAACCTCTGGGGATGCACCGAGTTGGCGGGCGTTGAGACGACCAATTCTGGCATTCGAATTGGGGCGCTCACCACATGGGCCGATATCCGTGAGGTGTCCAATCTTCCCGATGCCCTCCGAGAATGCGCAGCCACCGTGGGTGCTGCCCAAATTCAGAACAGAGGTACGGTCGGAGGAAATATCGTCAATGGCTCACCTGCTGGGGACTCCCTTCCGCTTTGGCTGGCGCTCGATGCCGACTTTGAAGTGGCCAGCACTCAAGGTGTTCGACGGATCTCCGCCCAGGATTTTTGGACCGGGTATCGAACCCATGCATTGGCAGAAAGTGAACTGCTCACGGCCGTTCATATCGCACCCAACGCTGCAGACTCATTGCACTATAGAAAGGTCGGCACTCGGATGGCGCAGGCCATATCAAAAGTCGTGCTGGGCGGACGACTTCGCATCGAAAACAGTCAGGTCACCGAGGCTCGCGTGGCTTTGGGATCCGTCGCTGCGACTCCCTTGCGACTCCCCACAGTCGAAGCAGCGCTAGAGTCCGGTCAAGGCGTAAAGGCCGCTCAATATGTCACCCAAGACATCACTCCCATCGACGACATTCGTTCCACCGCTGATTACCGCAATACTGTCGCCACACGAATCGTGCGAAGCTGGCTCGAACGCTGCCTTGAGCGTACATGACCGGCATGCCGCCCAAAACATTCACGCCACTCATGGATCAATCGATTCGATTCGATACCACGGGTCATCGCCTCATCGAAGGAGACAACCTTTCAGTGATGAACGCCCTTATGCCCACGCATACGGGTCAGGTAAAGCTGATCTACATCGATCCGCCCTACAACACCGGAAAGAACTTTACCTACGGAGACAAAAGGGGAAACAGCTGGGTGGACATGATGCGCCCCCGTCTTGAAGCCGCTCACGCGCTACTTCATGATGCGGGAGCCATTGTGGTGCATATCGACGAGCATGAGGTCGCCCAATTGACCCTCATTTTGGATGACATTTTTGGTCGGGAGAATCGTTTAGGAACCATCGTGTGGGACAAAGGCAACCCGAAGGGGGATGCCAACGCCATCGCCGTTCAACACGAGTCCATCGTTTGTTTCGCGAAGAGCAAAGAAGACTTTCATCCTCTCCAACAAGCCAAACCCAACGTCGAGGCCATGCTGACCAAAGCCAAGGAACTGAATGGAACTTTGGGTAGGGTCATGTTGCCTCCCGATCTCGCCAAAACGGCCAGCCGATACCGGCTTCCTGAGTTGGCTTTGCAACCGCATCGCAGAGCCCGAACGCGATCCGATATCAATAAAGCTTTTGGTTTTTGGCTCAAACAACAGGGGACCTTTCGTCCCGGTGAACGGGCCTATTCAAAAATCGACGATCAAGGCCGCGTCTATCAGGCCGTCAGCATGGCCTGGCCCAATAAAAAACAAGCGCCCGCGAATTATTTCAAGCCTCTTATGCACCCCGAGACGGGAAAACCGTGCCCTGTTCCAGAACGTGGATGGCGGAACCCACCCCGCACAATGGAACGCTTACTGAAAGAAGATCGAATTGTCTTTGGAACCGATGAGAGCACACAGCCTCGACGAAAATATTTTCTGGATGAGGTCAAAAGCGAGGGTGTTCCCAGCATTCTCAAAGATGGTGCATCAGACGATCGACGGCTGGCTAAGTTGGGGGTACCTTTTGACCACCCCAAACCGATGAGCGTGGCGCAAAAAATCGTCCGTTGGTTCACTTGTGCTCCCGGCGATCTCGTTTTGGATTTCTTTGCCGGATCCGGAACGACCGGCCATGCTGTACTGGCCGAAAACCGCGAACGGAACGCTAAACTTCGCTTCCTGTTGATCCAAAGAGCAGAGCCTGTCGGTGAAAAGTCTGCCGGATTCAAAGCAGGCTTCAAAATGGTCGTAGAAATGACGCGGGCACGCCTACAGCGGGCCATCAAAATGATGGATGAGGACGCATTGCCCGGACCCCATGAAGATCGCGGTTTTCGTGCGGAACGGCTCGACCCATGAAAAAAGCCCTCATCATGGGATTGGGCTTCATTGTGGGTATCGGCCTGTTGGTTTTATGGTGGAACCAATACGGCACCACTGTCCTTGACGTGTCGGAGACCCGATTGAGCTGGCTCACAGCGGCTTTGACCTGTGCAGCCATAGCGCTCTGGTTTCAACTGATTCGCACCGCACACCTGGTCGATAAGGCCACAGCCCATCAACTCCGATCCGCGGTATTTCTCTCCCATGGAATGAATGTGCTTCTGCCAAGCCTGCTGGGAGACGCCTACGAAGTCACCGCCATCGCGAAACAAACCCAAACCCAAACCCGAATCATTCTCCTCAAACTGATTCATCGCTTCGGAACAACTCTGAGTGCGCTCGCCTTACTCATGGCTGTAGCCTTGTTCTCCTCCACACCGAATCTCGGGTTTCTGGTCCTCACCGCGGGCCTCACATTACCTTTTGTGATCGATCGGGCCCTTCCTCGCATCAGTCGATGGGTGCATGTCGATCCAATCGCTCCGTTGGGGCGCTCCCAAACCGCATTTCATACGACACTGGCGGTGTTTCAACACACCATTAGCGCCATGGGGGTGTTCTTTTTGGGGGTCGCTGTCAACGATGCTGTCGACCCCACCGCCGCCGCTGCCATGCTCTCCACGGCCGATCTCGTGACCTATCTACCGGTACCGCTCGGTGGTGTCGGTGTGAACCATTGGGGGGTCACAGCTATCTGCGACATGCTGGGCCGAATTCCGGTCGCATTGGTCGCCCTGAATCACGCGATGGTGGTCTTGATCGGGGGGGTGTCGATTGCAATTGGACTCGCAACCCGACGGGAAGCGATGCACAATGGGTGAATGATGCGCATTCTTCTCGTCCAACCCCGTGTTAGCGCAGAGCCAGCCTATCCCCTGGCTCTTGCGGGTATGATTCCCTTGCTGGAAGCCAGGGGGCACACCGTTATCGGCATCGATCTCTGCTTCGAGCCCGTATCTCGAATCGAGGCTCTGATTCACGCTGGCGATGTCGACTGGGTGGGCGCCACCGTGCTCCATCACAATGCTGAATCGGTCTTAAGTTGGATGTGGCCCATTCGCGCCCATAAGGCCATTCGAACGTTTGTGGCCGGAGCTCTACCGACACTCGATCCTCTGGGCTCCCTCGCAAGAACGGGGGCTGACTTTGCCGTAGTGGGACCTCCTGAACACACTGTCGCCGACCTCATCGACGCTCATAATGCCCATTCGGTTCCAGGCGTTGTCCACAAAGAACACTCGACCCCACTCGCCCGCACCCAACCTCAATTTAGGGATCTTCCCGCTCCGGATAGACGGGTGTTCCCCGTGGAACAGTACAGCCACGCCATGCGATCAACGGCGCTTCCCTACACTCAAGTCGTGACTTCGCGGGGGTGTGACCGACATTGCGGGTATTGTCCAGTTCCCGAAATGAGGCCCAATGGGTTTGAGCCCCGCACTCCGGACAGTGTCTACCGCGAATGGTCCGAGTTGATTTCGGAATATGGCATCCGTAGCATTCATGTCGAAGATGACAATTTTCTCAGCGACCGAGAACGCATCGTGGATTTGTGTCGCCTCTTGATCGACGCCGGATCGCCGGTCGCTTGGGAATTGGTCAACGGAGTTCGCGTCGATCAAGTGGACACAGAAATCCTCGAACTCATGGCCCAAGCGGGCTGTAGTCGCATCGTCTACAGCTTTGAACACATTCAGGACCCTCACACTCCCGCTATAGGCTGCACCCGCTCTCAAGCAGAATATGCGGTCGCGTGGGCCCGCTCATCCGGCATGCGGGTGGGTGGATATTTCATCGTCGGACTCCCCGGAGAATCGCTTCCCAACACCCTTTTGAGCATCCATTATGCGCTCGGGCTGGGACTGGACGATGCGAATTGGGTTCCGTTCTATGAGAGCCCTGGATCCGGCTTTGCTGGATGCGCCAGCACCATTGATGCGACCACTATTCCACGGCATCACGCCATCCGATTGGCCAAAGCCGCAACTGTGATGTTCTTTTCAAATCCCCGAACATTTGGGCGTCTGGGGTCGGAAATGGTCGCCACACCTGCTACGCTACCTGCATTGGCTGAAAAGGCGTGGGAGTTGATCCGCGCTGGTGGCCCTGTTCCCCTGAGAGACTCCCCATGAGCACATGGTCTACTGGTCCCGGCGTGTTTGGACGACCTCAAGTCGTGTTCTTGCGGTTTGCCCCCTGGGCAATTTTTCAGAACAACCATCCACATGACCTGATGTGGCCCGTCGAAATGCTCTACGCGAAAGGTATCGCCCATGCAGTCGGCTGGAATCCCACCGTCGTCGATCTGCACGTTGAAAACCTTGAACGGGACGTGCTCATCCGGCATTTGGAGACCCTACAGCCCGACTTATTGCTGATCGACACGATGACGCCCACGATGGCCTATGCCCGAGAAATAGCGAGCGCTCTCCTCAATCGAATGCCCGATCTCAAGATTTGGGGCGTCGGGCAGCACGCGACCGAGCAGTCTGAAGATTTGCTGTACCCGGGTTCTCCTATTTCTGGTGTTCTACTCGGAGAATACCCTGGAGGGGTTGCCGATCTACTGGCCTGTCGCGGAGAGCGCGCAGTCGAAAACAGTGCAACTCTGAGTGCCGACGGTCGGATCATCCGAACAGGTACCAAAAGAGAAATTCAGGACTGTGACGCGCTTCCTCCTCTCGATCCGACGGGACTGCATCTCGATCGGTACCGCATGCGATCGATTCATGTGCCGCGTTTCGGATCGGTTCGATGGGGATACCTCCTCACGAGTCGTGGCTGTCCTTTTCCATGCACATTCTGTTCGGCCACGCTTCGACAAACCTATGGCCGAAAGTTTCGAGGCCATTCAGCCGAACGGGTCGTCGATGACATGCTTCGTCTTCATCTGGACCATGGTGTGGATGCCTTCTACACTATCGACGATGTTTTCAGCCTGAACCGAGAACGAGTGGTCGATATTTGTCACGGCTTGATCAAGCACAACCACAACATCCACTGGACGATCCAGACTCGTGGAGATCTGGTTGACCTCGATCTCCTCAAACTCATGAAGCGCGCAGGTTGCGTAGGCGTGAAAATGGGAATCGAATCTGGGGTCGATCGAATTCTCAAAATCATTCGGAAAAACGCCTCTCGTGACCAGCTGCTACAGGCCGCTCGTGACTGCCAAAAAGCCGGTCTTATACTCACCACCTACTACATGGTCGGACATCCCACCGAGACGCGAGAAGAAATGGAGGAGACCTTCCGTTTTGCGAAGGAAGTGGGCTCCGACATGGTCCAGATGGCTTTCCATACACCATACCCAGGGAGTCACTCCTACGAGTTGGTCAAAGACCAGGTGGCGGATCTCAGTGAATTGAATCACTACGAGACACAGCATGTGAATCTCAGTGAAGTGGACTCTGAAGTGATGGAGAAGCTTCAACGCCAATTCTACTTGGAGTACTACTTCCATCCTCGCCAATTCCTGAAATACCTTCGACGGCGAGCGGTATACCGCCTCAGCGACCCCACCGAGTGGCAGCTTGCGGCCATGAGTTTGCGCTATCTTCTGGGCAACCGCGGACGGGTGGGCACTTCAGCAGTAAAACCCCGCCCCACTCAAACCAAGGCTCCGACCGACCATCATGTTCCGCGCCGTCCCGCGACATAATATCAACCTCACCGGCGCTGAACTCCGCCTGGTGATCGATGGAGCCATGGGGCGAGCCAACAGCACGGATGGCTTGGAGCGTTTTGAGGCCAAATGCCAACGCTTTTTTGGCGTACCCCATGCATTAGCTGTGGAATCCGGTCGAACGGCCCTTCACTTGGCCCTCCACGGCCTGGGCTTGAAACCGGGGGCGGTCGTCGTCCTTCCTCGATATTGTTTTTTTTCGCTCATCAAAGTGGTGGAAGGCATGGGCTGCACGGCACGCTATGCGCCCATTGACCCAAACACCTTCGCACTCGACCCCAACCGTCTCGAAGCCCACCTGGACGATGCAGATGCCGTCGTAGTCATCCACCCTTTTGGCCAAATTGCGGACATGTCATCTCTTCAAGAGCTATGCAGCCGTCGAGGGATCCCACTGGTTGAAGATGCAAGCCAGGCCACCGGCGCTCGATGGGGTCGCCTTCGAGCCGGCACGATGAGCGATGTGGGAGTCTTTTCTTTGGTCAGCGGTAAAAACCTCCAGACCTTTGGCGGTGGACTCCTGCTGACCCAGCGCGATGACATCGCTCGACGAATTAAATCCCGCCTAAAACCGGACGAACAACTGACCCCATCCGATGCCCAAAAGGCCTTTCGTTCAGGCTTACAGCGATGGCTTCTCACCACCCCCCTCGGCTTTCATGGCCTGATGCACCCCATCACACGCGCGCTCGATCTGCTCGCGCCCAGTCAATTGGAAGCGCTCACCTATGAGGAGCGCACCGAATACGATGCCGACCGACCTCTTCGTCGGCTGAGTCATATTCAAAGTGAACTGGGCTGCTTGGAGCTAGACGAACTCGACCGACGCAATTCAAAGCGGAGAGCGAACGCTCTGAGGCTTCTCGAACGCATCGAAGGCACCCATGGGCTCCACCTTCCTCATTTTAATCCCGTATCTGAAAACAGCTTTAATGCTGTTGCGATTCGAAGCGCGTGGGCGAAGGAACTGGCCCATCGTCTACGCCAATCGGGCTTTGATACCCGCACAGACTATATGGAATGGTTCGGCTCCGAAAAAGACTTCGACGAAGAGGTGATTTATCTCCCCAACCATCCCGCCATGTGTAGCCATGACATCGACCGATTAGCACAAGCGGTCCGTACAGCGATGCACCCATCTTAGCTGCCGACTGTAAGCCATCCTAATCCCCGCCGTTGCGTCTATGTCCAACACGGGAGACACCATGATTAGTTTGCTGCATTTCATTCCTTTCACCGCACTGGCTGCCCCCACTAGTCGCGCCCAAAGTGCAGACAAGGCATTCGACGCTACAATCGAAGCTGTCGAAACAATGGTGAGAGACACCCATGCCCAACGGTTGGCCCGACGCCACGGCCTCAGTCTAGTGAACGTCACCTGGGAAGACACAGGACGCTCGAAAAACTCCTCGCTCGGTCCGAACATTTCGGACATGACCATTGGCGTGAGAGACAGTCAGGGCAAACTCCACCCGATGCCTGTGTTTCGCTTTGACAACTACCACGACAAAACGGCCGACCTCGATGCAGACTCCATTTGGCTCCGTACAGGAAATGAATCCGGTCAACGGCTTCAATCCACCCGATTGATGGACATCCTGACAGACCTAAAATCTTATCTGAGCACCCCAAGCAGCCTTAAATCGACCAAAGATGACTTTACGGCATTCAGAGATTCCCACTATTTGGTCAGTGCTCAGGCCTGTTTCCTTCCCATTTCGCTGAAAGGAAAAGCCACCTTCACCCCGGTCATCTACAACTACCAAAGTTCCAAGGGCGACCCCGCCGTGATGACCATCGTCGCCACACGAGAGGGGACCAGCGTTCAGGTCATTGAAAACAATGATGAATACATGTCGGAAGTTCTGTATTTCAACACCGACGGAAAACGGGCTCCATTTACTGCCACCCGCCTATCCACGTTCAAAGCACTCGGCGGCGATGAGA
>Ga0163180_10000068_pt1 | contig 48575 bp, 42 predicted proteins | sample AtlANTMetagenome_2_FD_109647 | JGI IMG/M metagenome (GOLD analysis project Ga0163180, IMG submission 109647) | Marine eukaryotic phytoplankton communities from the Atlantic Ocean - Atlantic ANT 4 Metagenome | ecosystem: Environmental > Aquatic > Marine > Oceanic | place: North Atlantic Ocean...
GTCTAGTCAGGTCAGGACACCGGGTTTTCATCCCGGCAACACGGGTTCGAATCCCGTTGGGGTCACCACAAAATCATCGTCCTCGAATCCCGAAAGGGAGGAGAGGCGGTGTTTGGGTGGAGTGTGTATGCCTCCTTGGTTGATACCTGCTGTTTTTGCTGCGGTCGTCGCGATCGCCATCACCATGTCCATTGAACATTTCGGTGGCAAACGGGGTGGTTTGCTGGGTTCCCTTCCCTCCACCATCGTGCCCGCCGCTATCGGGCTTGCCGCGGCATCATCCTCTGTTGGGGATTTTCAAGACGCCTTGAGAATCACACCCGCCGGGATGTTGATCAACGCTCTATTTTTATTGAGTTGGCGAGAACTGCCGCCGTACATCCCACCTTGGCGTTCTGAGTTTCGATTATTGACATGCACGATCGCGAGTCTTCTTCTGTGGTTAGCGATGGCCTCATTTTCGGTGTGGCTATTTCCGGCGGCTAAATCAATAGGAATCGGCTCGGCAGGCCTCTCCTTATTCCTATTCATTTCGAGTGTGGTCTTGGGAATTATGGCCTGCGTGAAGAACCCTCCGGCACCCAAAGGTAAAGCGCAAGTCGGAATCTTTGCCATCATGTCGAGGGGTTTGTTGGCAGGCGTCGCCATCGGTATTTCGATCTGGCTCGCGTCCCATGCGGGTCCATTCGTTGCCGGTGTTGCTGCCGTATTTCCAGCCATGTTCTTGACCGCCATGGTCACCCTCTGGATGGCTCACGGAGAACATGTGGGGGCGGGGGCGGTCGGTCCGATGATGCTCGGCGGCACATCTGTCAGCGCGTTTGCGCTGATCGCAAGTTGGAGCATTCCCACACTGGGTACATACTGGGGATCCGCATTGGCATGGTGCCTCGCCGTGATGGCGATCACCGTCCCCGCATGGGCGTGGCTGAACCACATCGGCTCGATCCACCGCCAAAACAAAGCGTAAACCCCGCCGAGGGCCAGCGCGTTTGTATCGTCCGGAATAGTGGATCCACACCCCCCCAGCATTGAGGAAATCATGCCCAACCATTTCGTTTCCTTGGCCGACTTTTCTACCGAAGAACTGCGCAAATTCGTCGATCTGGCGCACGACGTCAAACGCAATCCCAGAGCCTATCGGGAGGCATGTGCAGGGCAAACCCTAGCCATGATCTTTCAAAAGCCGTCACTGCGAACACGGGTGAGTTTTCAAACAGGGATCTACCAATTGGGTGGGCAAGGAATTTATCTTGGGCCCACGGACATCCAGTTGCATCGAGGGGAAAGCATCGCCGACACGGCTCAAGTCCTCTCGCGGTACGTCGACGGCATTATGGCCCGGGTTTTTGGGCACAGTGATGTTGTGGACCTGGCGGCAAACGCGAGCGTGCCCGTCATCAACGGTCTGTCCGACTACAATCATCCTTGCCAGGTTCTGGCCGATCTCCAAACCGTTTCCGAAAAGTTCGGCAAGCTTGCCGGTCTAAAATTCGCCTACATCGGCGACGGTAACAATATGGCGCACTCCATTATGATGGGCTGTGCAAAAGTGGGTATGGATGTCGCTATCGGCCATCCAAAAGGGTACGCACCCGAGTCAGAAACCGCCACACGGACACGCGAAATTGCGGCCACCCACGGATCAGGCGTTTTGATCACAGACGACCCCATGGAAGCGGCGGCAAATGCCGATGTGATCTACACCGATGTGTGGGCGAGCATGGGTCAAGAAGACGAGGCAGCAGAACGCCTTAAGCGATTCGAGGGTTTCCAGGTCGACGCCAAAATGATGAGCGCCGCCAAACCCAGCGCGATTTTCCTGCATTGTTTACCAGCCCACCGGGGTGAAGAAGTCGCTGCTGAAGTCATCGATGGCCCACAATCTGTGGTATTTGATCAGGCAGAAAACCGGCTCCATGCTCAAAAAGCGATCATGATCTCACTTATGGGGCGCAAACACTGATCCGAAAAGACCTCAAGGCATGATAGAATCAACACGATGACCCAACCAACCGACAACGCAGTAAACATCTACGAGGTAGCCCCTCGAGACGGACTTCAAAACGAGTCCGCTGTGCTGACTACGGCCCAAAAACACGAACTCATTTTGCGACTTGTGGCTGCCGGGGTTCGCGACATCGAAGTCACCAGTTTTGTGCGACCCAGTTGGATTCCACAACTGGCGGACGCTGCCGATCTGGTCGCCAGTCTTCCCGCCATCGATGATGTCCGGTATTGGGGCTTAATTCCCAATCGACGAGGTCTTGAGCGTGCCATCGACTGTGGTCTCACCCACGTCGCCACGTTTTTGTCCGCCAGCGAAACCCACAACCAAAAGAACCTCAACCGCACCCAGCGGGAAAGCCTTGCGGCACAGACGGAAGTGATCCGTTCAGCAAAGGCAGAGGACATGGTGGTGCGTGCCTACATTTCGACGGTTTTCGGCTGCCCATACGAAGGCGACGTCGCCGAGGCGAAAACCATCCGTCTTGCGCATGCCTTGTTGGATGCGGGGGCGGACGTCATCGTCCTTGGGGACACGGTTGGACTGGCCAACCCCGATCAGGTCACCCACGTTATCACCGAATTGACGGCTTCGGGTGTTCCACTCGACGTCACCGCGCTCCATATGCACGATACCCGCGGTACCGCCGTGGCCAATGTTATTGCGGGGCTCAAGGCAGGAATTCGAACATTCGACGGTGCGGTTGCCGGTGTGGGTGGATGCCCCTACGCTCCAGGAGCCGCCGGTAACGCGGCCACCGAAGACATCGTGCACGTGCTCGAAGATATGGGATGGCAGACCGGTCTCGATCTCGAGAATCTTGCCCATGCCGGATTGTACTTGGCGGATGCATTGGGTCGTGAGCTCCCGGGTCGTATGCACCAGGTCTTCCGTGCAAGAACCGAAAACGCCGAGTCCTGTAGCGCCTAATGGCCAGCGCCTTTCTCAAGGTTATCGCGGGTGCCCGCCAAGGTCTCAATGTTCCTCTTCACGGAACCGAGCCCTTGGTAATTGGTAGAAAGCGAGGCGACTTGCTGCTGGATGACCCCTTGGTCAGCTCGACCCATGCCCAAATCGTGGCCCGTAACGATGGATGGTTCATCCAAGATTTGGGCAGCACAAACGGCACCCTGGTCGATGGCCGGTTGATTCGTGAAGCGCCGTTACGGCCAGGCTCCGAAGTCGCTATCGGCAGTACACGGCTGGTCTTATTTGTGGGTTTGGAAGCCGTCGATGCGACCAAAGACCCCACAGCCAGCACCCAGGGTGCGGCCACCGAAATTGCCTGGCTTCTCGATGAAGAGCTCGTCGAATTGAAGGGCGATCAAGATCGAACCTCAGCAGGTTCTGACGTGATCGATCAAGATTTGCGACTCCCTCCAGGACTCCGGGCATCCGTCGAATGTGTAGCCGGATCGGACGCGGGGAAAGTCTTTCGCTTTACCCGTGGAAACGTCGCCATTGGCCGAAAGACTGGCGAAATTCCCCTGACAGACCTCGAAGCATCCCGACGCCATGCTGTGATTGAAGTCTTTGGCCGCGAGATGATTTTCCTGCGAGACCTTGGCAGCACAAATGGGACCTACCACAATGGGCAGAGGGTATCAGTCAGTCGCCTGAGAAATGGGGATACCATTGGTGTCGGACGATCCGTCCTAAAGTTGGATATCCGAACTTAGTCAGCGCCTCAGTTCATTGGTCACAAATCGTCGCCAGGCTTCTTTTTCTTGCTGTTCGGTTCGCCCTTCCTTGTAGGAAAAGCCCGCAATCTTTTCCAATGCGGGAATCACTTGAGCCACGACTTCGGCGTCTGGATCATCCATCGACCGCAAAAGCGCTGGGTAAGCGGATGCTGAACCAATTCCACCCAAGGCTTCCACGAAGTACTTTCGCACCCAAATGCTACGGCCTCGAAAGGTATTCTTTTTGTCCTGAAGCGCATCCGACAAGACATCCACAGCGCGCTGATCGCCGCTGTTGGCCAATGCCTTAGCCGCGGCTGCACGGACGATGACAGCCGGATCTTGAATCAGCTGGATCTGATAGGGCACAAAGTCCGTGTGCCCGTAGTCTCCCATGGCATGAGCGGACGCTGCACGAATCGCGGGCATCGGATCGGAGACGAGTTCGATCAGAATATTTCGGGACCGATCGCCTTTGATTTGGCCGAGGGCTCGGATGGAAACCCATCTCAGGCGAGCGTCGGCTTGATCATCCTGACTGACCTGGGTCACCAATTCCATATCCGTTGACCCTAAGGCCACGATCCGCTCAAAGGCCTCCATCCGAATAGCCTCGCTGGCGTCTTTCGAAGCCGCAAGCGCCAGATCTTCATCTGGCGCCGCAAGCGCGACAGTCATCAAAGTCATCCAAATCATCATGGTCACACCAGCATCCCGTCAGTTCGTAGCGGAATCAAGGGAAAACTTAAAACTCGAAAGCCGCTCGAGCCTGTAAGGTGAAAAACTTCCCTTCAGGGTTCAGCCCGGCAGCCTCCAGTGGCACCCGGTCCGAAGTCTTCGCCCAAGCAGCTTCAAGCGCCACTTTGATGTGCTCATGAAAGGTGTGCTTTACGCCCACATCGACTTCCCAGCCCAGAGTAGAGTCTTTGGCATCAAAGGTACTGCAGATCTTTTTAGGGTCCCCTTCTCCGCACTGAATGATGCCGCCATCGACCTTGTCCGGCCAGGCCAGAAGGTAGGCTGCAATAAACTCCAGGTTGTCCGTGGGGCGGTATTTGACGTGGGGATAAATGTAGCGGGAGTTGTATACCCCGCCCTTGGATGCCAATGCGCTGGCATCCCCCGTAAAGCCCGCAGCCGATACGCGGCTCAACACTTCTTCATAGAGCAGCAAACCGACATTGTAGTCCGGGTGAAGCGGCCGCCCTGTAAACTTGGCGTCACTCACATCGTCATCGCCGCTGGCGTAACCTGTCTCAAAAATGGCCGAATAAGAGGGTTGTTGGTAGCCTGTGCGGAACACATAGCCCCAAATGTCCACGTCTTTATAGAGCGGTTTTTTGGCGTTGCCGTTGGGAAGTTTCACCGCATTGGTATGACCGCTAATGTTCAAGATCTCGCCTTCCAGTAGAAAGCCGTTCAACATCAGGTGACCGTAGGCATCCACAATCCAGATGTTGGAGTCGGTTTCCTGTTGAGAGCGATTCACGGTGTAAACGCCCAGATGCAGATCGGAGGGCTGACCAAAGAGCTTGATATCGTCGCCCTTGTAAATCAGCGCGTAAATCATCTCGTAGACATCGTCCTGACTATCGGCCCACCAGTCGGACTGCCGAGTCGATGCATCCCGATTCTCGATGTAATCGTGTTCCTGGTCGGTCTCACCGTCCGCACCCAATTCTTTGGTGGAACCGTTTTGCAGGTCACAACGTGGGTCGTATTCGTCATCGACGCCTTGGTTGTATCCGCCCACCCAGTCGATCCCGGGCTCTCGACCATCCGGGTCGAGCGCACACTTGTAGCCGTAGTATTCACGAAGTGGATCTTCGACGAGGCGATCGACGGCCACGGCGAAGAAGAGGGGAAAACCGGAATCGGATTTACCCATGATTTTTTGAGCGATGGCCAGAGGTCGCGTCGCAAACAAAATCCGGTCGTAGGTCGATCCCCCGTGGTTTTCACCGAAGAGATCGTCAAAACCATTGCCGTCGTTACCCAGCAGACCCAGACCCCAATCAGACGGTTGCCGTCCGATTCGCACCTTACCCACCGGGACATCAAACTCCATCCACGCACGCTTGATGTTGAAGGTGGACTGTTCCATTCCATCGATGCCGGTCACCGAAGGGTCGCCTGCAAATAATGACGTCGAGGCCTTGGAGGCGTTGTCACCCCAAACCACGTCATCCAGCACATCGACCATCATGGTGAATTTGGCCCGCTTTTCAAAGGATACGACGGGACGTAAACGCAACCGTTGTTGCATATACGTGCCCATTCCCCCCGGACGTGCGGTCAGACCCGGGCCATCCACCGGTGCGGCGAACAGGTCCTTAAACATGTAGCCACGGGTTCTGTAGTAGCCCTCGAGGTCAAACTCCAAATCCGGCTTCTTTTCTTTAGCCTCTTCGGCAGCCGCCACACCCGTGCCGAGGGCACAGATCAATGCCATGAGAGAGAACATAACTGTCTCCTTATTGGATTTCCTAAGGGTGATTGTTGGGCATTAGCCGCAAGCGGTGAGGCACTGCTCTGGCATCTTCACACCATCGCTAATGCCGCTGTACAGGCTGGAAATATTGATGCTGTCGGCCACGACATTCAACTGAGTGGATGCGACCTTGGTGTATCCGTCTGCACCATCAGACACATAGCCATCGATAGTCCAATCTCCTGGAGGTACTTCCAACAGAATCCACAAGCCATCTTCCGATGTCGAAAACTGTGTTCGGCTGGGGAAGTCATCCACGAAGTACTTCGAAATCACGTCTCCTGGAACGTTTCCAGTCGTACCGCATGATCCATCATGAATGATGACGCGAAGCCCCTGAATATTTTCTCCGTTGCAGTCGTATGCACCGCCGGCCACAATCCCCTTCGCAGGATCGGGAGAGATACCCAGAAGGTTGGGAATAAGGGCATAGGTGACAGACGACACACTGTTCAGTTCGACCGATGGGCTCACTGTTGGACCCTCATTGGGCATGACTTCATGCGCTTCGATCGTCACCTTGGTTTCCCCGAGGGCTTCATCGGTGCTGACTCGGTAGGTGAAGGGCTGGCAAGCCATGATGTCGGGAGCGGTAAACATGCCATTGGCATCCGTTTCGACAATCACTTCAGGTGGAGTCGCTGTGGAGTCGTTCTGGAAGAGTTCGACCATGGCGTCATCGACTGGATCATCCAATTGAAAGTCCCGCACAGTCCCTTGCATTGTCCGTTGCCCAACGCAACCCGTAGCGGCGGACTCCGTCGTGAGCGTATCGCCAACGCAACTCAGGTTGCCGAAAACTGGTTCGATGGGGTGGTCGGGATTGTCGACAAATCCAGATAGGTCCATCGATTCGACATCACATTCGGATCCAGCGCCAGAATCACCGCTCGTTTCATCCTTGCTCCCGCAAGCCGTGACACCCAACAAAAAAAGTAACTGTATGTTTCGCATGCTGTCTCATCTCCAAAATTTGTGTATTCAGCCGTACCAAAGCCGATCGTGCCAGAGGCACGTAGGGCCTGACCTGCACGTTGTCAATGGGCCTATTCCGCGGGCTCCCAAAACAAGAGCCGATCCGCCCACTCATCAATCAGGGGTGCCGTTCGGGGTCCCAGGGAGTTGGTCTCCTCATAATGGTCGCCTTCGGCCTCGGTCAGATAGGGAACGCGCTCATTGAGGATGAAGTTGTACTCCGGAATGATGTAGCCCAATTCGTCATTACCCAAACCGATGATCCAGTTCATTTCACCGGCCATACGCTCCTTCAAAAACGGTCCTTCCGGTGCCTTTGAAAAGTCGGGAGGATTGGCCTGGTCCGGATCAAAAATCAACACAGGCTCATCGCCCACATGGGTATGGCTACCATCAAACCCACCGATAGCGAGTTCGGGGAGAAGCTCCCCAGGCACACTCAGCATCCGCAAGGGGCCCACATCGACGAGGTTCATTTCGGTGGGCAGTTCCGGCACATTGCCGTCATCGAGAGGTTGATCGGGATCGTAGTTCACTGCCTGACGGTCAAACACTCCCATCAAGAACATGGCTTGAAAGGCATTGTTGTCGATGGGTAGAGCGAACTCAGCCACCCGAAATGCCAAAGATGGGTTCGCCACCGGCTCTACCGTTTCGAGCGCTTCTATGGCGCCTGTCGCCATCATATGGCCTATGGCCTGCGCCTTCGCGAAGTCGGCTTGGCTGTGCACATTGCCATCCCGATCGGTGACTTCCGCACCCAGGGGAGTCATCATCCCGCCAACGGCACCTTGAATGTACACGCTGGTGCCGCCGAGACCGTCAACGGCACCGCTCTCCCAGTTGACGCCATTTTCCATCCCGTCGCGGATGTAGTGCGAGAAGTCGCTCGTGATGGCCGTATTCTTATGGGCCAACGCTTCGGGATGGTTCCCGAAGTTGATCATACTGGCGATGGTGGAGCCATCTTCGATGGAGCGAAATACGGCCACACCCATCATCTCATCCACAATACGGGGGTCCCGCTTGTCGTGGATGAAATTACGCGTCCCCTTTTCGGGCACCATTTGGGATAAGTCGACCGAGACTGCGGTCATATCTGCGGGTTGAAGCGCAGCCACAGCTTGAGCAACGGATGCGGCTGTATTGACCTTCAGATCCGCTAACCACGCCTCGTCGACGCCCCGCTTACCCACCGTTTGCCCCCATTGGCCCAGGGTGTCCGGCGCCTCGTGGTCGTGGGTGGAGCTGATCAGGACATGGTCGATGTCCACACCGGCCTCATCCAGTGCGGCTCGAATGTCTTGAACATCGTCAAAGAAAAAGCCAACGACATCAAGGGATACGATGGCGAAAGAGGTCTCGCCTTGTCGAAAGGCTACGGTTCGCGCCCACAGGTCGTCATGCACGGAGTTCGCCGGCCGACCGTTTTGGAATCCCGCCAACCATATCGCTTGGAATTCCCCGTCGGCTTCGCCTTGATCCGGGCCCGGATAATCTGGATCGTCGGGACACAACTGGTCACATCCGCAGTCCAAAAAAGCTTCGGTGGCCTTATGCCATTCTGCATCGCCTTCCCGAGAGTCGGCTTCGACCCAATCATCATCGCCAGGGCAGATGCCGTCCTCACCGCAGTCGAGCCATTGCTCAAAACAGGTGGGTGTGATGGCTACCGCGGCCGCACCGACTTCCAGGATTCCTTCTGCGGTTTCACAACCGGCATCCCCGGGGCAATCTTTGGTGGGTCGCCATTCAGCGGGCTCGCCAGAATCCACAACCTCTGACGTGTCGCCAACAGTCGTATTGTTGTCCGCTGTTCCGGTGGACTTCTCTGATCCTCCACAAGCCATCAAAGCCAATGCTATCCACACACGCCCCATACTCGACTCCTATCGAACACGGCGGTTAACTGTTTGATGATTCAGTGCCAGAAGTTGTCAGCTTGCAACCTGGGTTCACTGGGTAGAGCAGAGCCCCTTTTTTGGTTTCAAAGCTCGTGCTGGACACCCCGCCCACCAAATTTGCACCGTGTTTCATCCGCAAAAAGGTTATCCGGCGGACCATGAAACCCTTCCAACGCATTGCCGTTTACTGCGCCTCATCGGATGAAATTGATCCGATTTACCGGGAGGCGGCACAGATGCTGGGCGCCCATTTGGCGGAGGCGGGCATCGGGCTGGTTTTTGGGGGTGGGAGCGTCGGCTTGATGGGCGCCGTGGCCGATGCAGTTTTGGCCGGTGGGGGCGAGGTGTTCGGAGTGATTCCGGAGAAACTCCAAACCCTTGAGTTGGGACATCCTGGGTGCACGGAGTTGCATGTGGTCGAGACCATGCACCAGCGAAAGCAGATGATGATGGACATGGCCGATGCGTTTATTGCTCTACCGGGCGGATACGGCACTCTGGAGGAGTTGTTCGAAGTGGTGACCTGGGCGCAGTTGAACTACCACCGAAAGCCGATCGCTCTGTACAACGTGGCTGGCTTTTTCGACAGCTTGGTGCGCTTTATTCAGCATGCGGTGGACGAAGGGTTTGTCCGAGAAGAATTGCGACATCTGATAACTGTGGGGACAGAACCCCACGAAGTGATGCGTCTGCTCGAGTCCAGTACCGTGCCGGATCTGGAGAGTTGGCTGCCGAAGCCTGGGACACCTGACTGAACAAATATTGAGCGGACCGCCCCCAAACATAGGCAAAAACGTAGGCCCAAATGTTGCATCTCCCGTAGCGAAAGGGAGAAAAAACTATGGCGTGTATTGTTCGTTCGATGGCCCTATCCGGCATTGAAGGCCGTCCCGTAAACGTGGAGGTCGACCTACCTCGCCGCCTCCCGGCTACGATTATTGTCGGACTTCCCGGAAACGCTATCCGCGAAAGCGCTCACAGGGTTCGTTCCGCTATCGTGGCGTCTGGATACGAATACCCCAAAAAACGGGTCGTCGTGAACCTCGCTCCAGCAGATTTGCCCAAAGTAGGAACGGCTTTCGACCTTCCCATCGCCATCGGGATTCTGATTGCAAACAAAAAGCAACCGTCCCATCGGGTGGAAGGCACCGTATTTGTGGGTGAACTGTCACTGACGGGAGAACTGCGCGGAATCACTGGAGCACTGGCCCTGGCCCTCGCCGCTTCGGAAGCGGGCGCCACCCGAATCGTGCTGCCGATGGAGTCGGCCGCAGAAGCTGCTGTTGTCGACAACATCGAGGTTCTATCCGCAGAAAACCTTTTTGAGGTGATGGAGTGGATTGATGGAAAAACCGAACTCCAACACGCCTCGTCACCGCCTACAGATGACACGACCGACCCTATCGATTTGAGTGAGGTACGAGGGCAGTATCGAGCAAAACGTGCCATCGAAATTGCTGCAGCGGGTGGCCATAATCTATTGCTTCTTGGACCTCCGGGGTGTGGAAAGACAATGTTGGCCTCACGCCTTCCATCGATACTTCCGGAATTAACGGCCAAAGAAGCCATCCAAATTACTCGAATCCATTCGGTTGCTGGACTCATCAAACGCGGCCATGGATTGGTCTCGAAGAGACCTTTTCGAGTTCCTCATCATTCCATTACAAATGCAGGTCTAATGGGAAATGCTCGTCTCGAACCCGGAGAGGTTTCGCTTGCTCATCAAGGCGTCCTTTTCCTCGATGAAATCCCAGAATTCAGAAGAAGCGCGCTTGAGCTCCTTAGAGGTCCTTTAGAGAATCGAGAAGTGCTCCTCAGTCGCGCGAAGGGCTCTGCCACCTATCCGGCCAGCTTTTCTCTCATCGCCGCTGCAAACCCATGCCCATGCGGGTACTTCAGTCACCCCTCCAGGCCCTGTGTATGCTCCCCATCACAAGTTGATCGCTATCGAAATAAGCTGAGTGGCCCATTGATGGATCGCATCGATCTTCAAGTATGGGTCCAACCGGTCATGCCCGCGGCTTTATCTTCAGCAAAAGCCAGCGAATCGTCATCTGAAGTCAGAAAACGCGTGAATGAAGCGCGCCTAAGACAGCAAAAACGGTTTCGATCCGAACCGGTGACATGCAACGCTGAATTGCAAGGCGAGGCCATCCGACAAACGAGCAATGCCACTGAAGAAGCGTTTTCCGCTTTACGGGAAATCATGCAACGGTATGCCCTCTCGGGACGATCATGGGCCCGGATTCTTAAAGTCAGCCGAACCATCGCAGACTTAGAAGGGAGTGACCGTGTACATGTCGAACACATCATGGAATCGAGCAGCTTTAGACTCGATTCGACTCCCTCATGATGTGCGCAGAAATTCTCCTGTGTGGACAACTTGCTTTCACCATTGACCGTGTTGAAGGTGATTTCACCATCGTGGAGTGGCATCAAAGCGAAGCATTGACAGACGTCTCTTCGGAACTCTTTCCTTCTCTACCGAAAGAGGGTGAAGCTTGGGACGTACGGATACTTCAGTGTCATCTGGGAACGAGCACTCACGAACGCCTCGACAACACGCTCCGAAATCCTTCTGGAAACCGCCTCTACCTACCCCCAAGCTGCAAACCCGAAATTCATCCACTAAACCCGGGTGCGTTCATTCTGAAAATCACACCGCGTGAGGACATGGACCACAATTCTTCTCGCAAAAGAATGGACGCACCCTTCCAAAACCAAACAGTGCTACCGTGTGGTTCTTGAAGAACTGAGTGCAGGGGCGAAATGCGTTGGCTTGGGCTATTCATACTGTTGGTTTCCATGCCAGCGAAAGGCGACGAACCCGTTCCGCCTAAACACCGGCTCATCTACAACGAGATGACAGCCGTTCGGAACAACCCCATCGGCGCCATGAATTTAATCGAGGTGATGTACCGCTACCGACTGTTCAAGCCCAAGCATATTCTTCTCAACGACACCCACGCATCCGTCGGGCCCTTCTTCGACATCAATCCAGCCGCGGCCGCACTCGGCGGTGTCGTTCGGGTCAAACCGCTCGCGGTGCTTCAAGTGTCATTCAGTCACGCATGGATAGGCTATTTTGGAACCTTCGGATTGCTTCAATCTTTCGACTCTGACGGCATCGACTACAGCGACACCCAGCTCGACAAAAACGAAGACGCAGGTCAAAACTTCGCCACCACAGGGAGCATCTCGAAACTGGAGACCATCCTCCAAGCTAAAGTCGGCCCCATCGCCGCCCGGTCCGCGCTTTTAGCGACCCGATATCACATCAACACCCACGGAAAGCCCCTATGGTTCGACACCGGGCTCGACGTGCTGGCTCCCGAAAAAGGATGGGTGGTCAAAAACGATCTCGACCTCCTCTGGATGGGAAAAAAAGGACTCGCCCTTGGAAGCCGATGGACCTGGACTCGTGCACTTCTCGGATCTGCCAGTCCAGGAGCCGACCACACAGACAGAGTGGGGCCCATCGCCATTTACAGCTGGAAGAAAACACCCGGCGCCAAGTTTAGCCATCCCACCGTTGTGGCGATGCTCCAGTGGTACGTCAAACACCCCTACCGCACCGGAGGCGATGTCCACCAAGGAATCCCATACTTCGCAGCAGGATTCTTATTTAGTGGCGACCTCGTTCCTTGGTAACCATGACCAAGAGGTGCCCAGCACAGGAGGAACACAAAGGCTCGTTCGCTATCCGCGACCCGAATAGCGAACCGGGGCACCCAGCGGCACATCATCCATAATCACGCCACTTCGACAAGAAATATGTCCATTGACCATCACGAAATCAGGTGGCAATCCGACTTCTCTGCCCACGAATGGAGACCAACCACAGTGACAGGTCACCATTTCCTGGGTCAGCTTCGTCGTTACACCTTCTCTGAACAGCACAATGTCAGCATCAGCACCGACTTCAATCTTTCCTTTACCTTCAAGATTAAAGATCTGTGCAGGCGTCTCCGAGCACATCGACACCATCATTTCCAAACTCAATCGCCCATTCTTTAGCGCACCCAAAATCAACGGAAACATGGTCCCCACACCCGGTAAACCTGATGGGGCCGACCAATAATCTTGATTCTTTTCTTCAAGAGTATGGGGTGCGTGGTCACTGCCAAAGGAATCCAGTCGACCGCGCTTCAGTGCAGCCATCATGGCTCGACGATCAAGCTCTGTTCGAACCGGTGGATTGACCTTGATGAGATTTCCCAACTCCGAAGCATTCTCGGTACTCAAGAACAAATGGTGTGGCGACACCTCGCAACTGATGGGCAAATCCCCCCGATACGGATCTAAAACAGCCAACTCACCGGCCGTCGACAAATGGCAAATATGAACCTGACGACCTGTTCTTTGGACCAACTCGATCAATGTCTCCACCGCTCGAGTCGATGCCTCTGGCGGTCGAACATCATTGTGAACAGGGTTTTTATGTCCCTCCCATTTGGCTCGAGCATCTTCCAGGGTCGGTTGATCTTCAGCGTGAACACCAATCAAGCCTTTGGTCTTTAAAAAGGTGTCTTCCAGAACTTGAGGCGTGACCCCAAGAGCGCCCGTGCTGTCACCCATGAACACTTTCGTTCCACACACTTGCCCAGAATCCCAAAGATCGGCGATATGCGGAATACTTTCGGCGGAAGCACCGGCCCAAACACCGAAATTGACCACCGAATTGGCGGCCGCTTTAGCCAGCTTGGCCTGTACTGAGGCCTCATCGAGCGTCGGAGGATTGGTGTTGGGCATATCAAGAACAGTGGTCACGCCACCCCGCAAAGCCTCCGCCGAGCCAGTGGCCCAACTTTCCTTTGCCGGGTGCCCAGGATCCCGAAAATGCACGTGGGTATCCACGACGCCAGGCATGACAAATCGACCAATCGCAGAGATTTCTTCCTTGGCTGGACCACCCGGATTTCCACCAACATAGGCGATCTTACCGTCTTGTATAGCAATGTCTGCCACCAATCGACCGGTCGACCTGAGTATGGTTCCATCACGGATGATCACATCGTACACAAGGCTCTCCCAGGGATAGCAAGTGTCCCCGACTATCCGCTTTCGGGTTTCCGTCCACATTTCACCAGTTTCGAGATAGTGAACAGCCTATGCTTTCTGTATGGTTCATCGCCGGCCCACCTTTCGACACCTGTCTGTGGGCAGATACCGCTAGACGTCTCAACGACCTCGGGCTCCATACCCATTTCCATCCTTTATTGCGCAGCGGAACGGGTGACATTGCTTCAGAAGTTCAACGTTTGACATCCGAAATAGAAGCCTCAGACCATGAGGTCATACTTGTGGGCCAAGGCACAGCACTCCCTTTGGTGCTCGATGCCGCGCTGACCGGAATGCTCAGAGGTGTCGTCCTGGCAAACGGTGTTCTGGATCGTCCTGGACCGCTCTCCAAGTCCTTGTTCACCCTGGCAAGACTCCCCAATCCCATTGGCAAACTGCTGTTTCACCCCAGTTTATCCCTGCGATTTCTGGCCTCGTCGGTAGGTCTACGAAGGACTGTCATCAACCCTTACGTGATGGAGCACGACACCGTAGTCGCGATTTGTGGGCCAATTTTGACCGATCCATCCATTCGGACCCGCGCTCAAAACTACCTCCGAAGCATCGCCAAAACCTCAAAACCGCGGCCAAAAATTGACCTGCCCACATTGATTTGCTGGGGAGATGAAGACTACTTAAATGTCGATAATTACAAGATATTTTTGGATGAAAACAAAGCCATAACTACTCTGCAAACCGTATCTGGAGGGCGCTTTCTTCATCCAGTTGAACGGCCATGGGAGATCGCCGACATGATCTTCGATTGGAGCGAATGTGGGCCCACCACGACATAAATGTCGTGGTTTTGGGAATTTTATTACCCGAGCACCCAGAAGCACAATTCATATAAACCTTTTTTATAGAGGTTGTACCTGCCTTTTAGTATACCCAACTGACCTTTGGCACGAAACATGCTTGTAATGTGGCCGGAGACGCTGTGGAGGATCGGCGGGAACACCCCATCATCTTTCTTCACCGCAAGAGACGCCCGACCACACCGGTCGGGCGTCTTCTAATTTGAGACCTAATTTCATGGACCTGGACGCGCTTCGATCCACTGACATCGACGTCATCGATGCACCGCTCCACCTCAACGCATACCGGCGGGACCTCTGGCCGAGAGACACACTCGCACTACTCGAACATGGAGACCGACCGCCTCAACCAATGGTCGTCGTTTCCCCTCGCCACACCGAAGAAGTCGCCAAAGCCATCGACTGGGCCAACAAAGAGGGTGTCACCGTCGTGCCCTATGGGGCCGGTTCCGGGGTTTGCGGCGGCGCACAAGGCCGAGCAGGAAGCATGGTGGTTGACCTCAAACGCCTCAATCGGATTCGCCAGCTAAATCCCATCAGCCGAACAGCATGGATCGAAGCCGGCATCCTCGGCCAACACCTTGAAGATCAACTCGCCAGTATCGGATGGATGACAGCTCACAGCCCATCCTCTATCGCTTGCTCAACCGCTGGAGGCTACCTTGCGGCACGCAGTGCGGGACAATTTTCGAGCCGCTATGGCGTCTTTGACGACATGACCTTGGCTGCACACGCGGAAACCCCAGCAGGCCCTATCGACTGCGGACTATGGACACCGGACGGAGCCACTGATCTTCTCCCCATGCTCACGGGCTCTGAGGGCGGCTTGGGTGTGGTGACCGACATGCTGGTTCGCATCCATCCCACCCCAGACTACCGCTGGCTACGCGGATTTGCTTTCGAGACCGTCGAAGATGCCTGGGTCGCGATGAAAAACATGATGCAAGCCGGCCTCTGGCCGAGTGTCCTCCGTTTATACGATCCCGTCGACACGAAAATTGGTGGAAAGACAAAAGCATCGGATGCAAAAGCCGGCGGCGGACTTTTTGGCTGGCTCAAATCCACAGCCGGCAACAATCCCGCGCTCAGCCGACACTTGCTCAGCTTACCGCTCGCCTTGCCTGGCCTCCTCAATCACATTGGAAAGCAACTCTCCGACGAAGTGCTGCTGATTGTCGGGTTTGAGGGACCTTTGCCTGTCGTGAATGCTGCTGTCGAGGCATCCGTGCCCATACTGGGTCGAGGCCGAGACCTTGGTGCCGAGCCAGGAGAGCAATGGTACAGCCATCGCCATGATGTGTCTTACAAACTCGCACCCGTATTTATTGCGGGAGCATTTGCAGACACGATGGAAGTGGCAGCCAGCTGGGATCGTTTACCCGACCTCTATACTGGCGTTCAAAAAGCACTCGGTCGCCATACGGTTGTGATGGCACATTTCAGTCACGCCTACCCAGAAGGATGCTCGATATACTTTTCGTTCGCAGGAAGAGGCAACCTCGATCTCTACGACAAAACCTGGGACGACGCCCTAAAGGCGGTTCGCGATGCAGGGGGTACGGTCACCCACCACCACGGGGTCGGCACACTCAAAGCAAGCGCTGCAGCAAAAGAAGCTGGGGCCGCCATTAGAGTTTGGCGAGACCTGAAAACCAGACTGGATCCAAACGGGATTATGAATCCCGGAAGACCATTTCCAGAAGATTTCGTAGAACAAGAAGAAAAACACCTCCTCACGCCTTCTGGAGGCCCAGTTTTCCACATCAATTCGGAAGCCTTGATGGCAAGGGTAGACCCTTTCGCCGACCCCAAACGAATCCAAGATAGCTTGGCCGAAAAAGGGTACATGCTTCGATTACACCCCGACAGGCCACTCAACGAGTGGCTCCAACACCTACAACGGGGAGCCCTCGAAGTATGGCAAACACCGCTCTTTGGTGTTCAGGCGCGATTTGAAGATGGCGTGGCCGCACGAATTTTCTGCGCCCCAAGATCAGCGGCAGGCCCCGATCTGAGATGGTCTCTGCTCCGATCCGCCAAGGCAGAATGGGTCGAGATCCCCATCCGCCCCCAACACAATGACATTATGGTCGCAGCAAACCACCCCAACCTCGATGTCCGCGATGTCAGACCTGCATGGCACTCCGAAGAAATTTGGGGTTTCTCCGAAGCTCAAAACCACATCGCTGAGCAGTGCTTTCTGGAGCCCCATGCTGGCGCAATACCGTCGTTAGATCCGGAATTCGGCAAATGAGCAATAGCACCAAAACCTGCGCTTTATGCCCAAAATTATGCCGGCATGTATGTCCAGTCGCTGTGGGCACAGGTCTGGAGTCCGCCACTCCAACGGCCATCATGTCCGAAATCATGCTGTCCGAAGCCAAGCGGCCGATCTCAAACACAGCTCAAAACGCTCTGAACCTATGTACACGATGCAATCTGTGCGCGGACTTTTGCGGAGTCGACCAACCTGTGGTCGACCTTCTCGACACCGCTCGCACCCAAATCGTAGCGCCTCCGCCCAAGTGGACACCTCCCACCATCCAGGGACACGCCCCAACCGTCGCCATTCTGTGCGATCACCATGCCTGGGATGAAGCCCTCTATCGAGTGACGGGCCAAGAGATGGCCACACTCAGAACGCCTGACCATCTCGGCGAACAACACCGAATTCGGACAGACACCAAAGCAGACGTCATATCCGCCATAGCCAAAGTGATGCAGGGGCGAACGGCGATCACAAGCTGTGGCACCTGCAGGGAGGCTCTGCAAGAGGCTTCCATCACGGTCGAAGCCATTGAAGTCGTCAGCCAGCTCGTCCCTCGCCTGCCCACCTGGAGAACCTGCCATTGTGAACCCGGCCCTTCGGTGGACACGATCATCCGATGTTGTGGTGCACGGGCCCCTTTGCTGACCTCCGAACCCGACCTCTCAAACACAATTGCCGCAGAAGTCGGTCGCCGTTTAGATGGACAAGCAATATTTGTCCCCGACACCCGATGTGCCGCACACCTACAAAATGCTGGAGTCCAAGCAGTCGGGCCGATAGACCCCTTACTTGACACGGAACATTGACATGCCGACCGGACATCCAAGCGGATCCCGCAACACTCAAGAAAAGCTCCGCCTGATCGTCAACCCTCGTGCCGGTGCCGGTCGAGCTGGTGCACAGGTGGACACACTAAAGCGGTTTGCTGCAGAAGCTTTTGAACAATGGGAAGTCGTTCTCACGGAAGCCCCCGGTCACGCGAGCCATCTCGCAGCCGAAGCCGCAAAATCTGGCTTCGACCTGGTCGCAGCCGTGGGAGGGGACGGAACCTGTCACGAGGTGGTGAACGGACTCTTTTTGGACGGTAAGCCACTAAACGAAAAGACGGCATTCACCGTCATCCCCTTTGGCACCGGATCCGACCTCGTTCGGTCTCTTGGAATTCCCAACCGCACACAGGCTGCTTTATGGATAGCGGCTCAAGGGTCGACCCTTGCCAGCGACGTGGGGGTGGCGGAAGTGACCACCGAAAACGGTCTACAAAAAGAGCTATTTATTAACGTCGCTGGATTCGGAGCCAACGGCGAAGTGTGTCGGCGCTCTAACCAGAGCTCCAAACGTTTCGGCGGCAAAGTCACCTTCATCGGCGCAACCGTTGCGACATTGGCCAGCTATAAACCAAGCCCGGTCCGGGTCACGTTCCAAAACGGAGATTCCTCTGAGGTTTGGGAAGATGTGTTGCTCAGCGCCTTTGTCGCTAACGGCCACTATTGCGGCGGCGGGATGTGGGTCGGCGCAGAGGGGTCGATGCAAGATGGCCAATTCGAGGTCAAGCTCCTCCAACCCACTTCACCCTTTCGCCAAGCGATCGATTTTCGTCGTCTTTACGATGGACAGCTTGCGATCGCGAAGGGCGTATCATCCACTCAATGCTCGACCGTGCTCGCCGAAGCCGTCACCGATCAACGCGTCGATATCGAATTGGATGGTGAGTCGCGAGGTTTTCTTCCCGCGCGGTTCGATATCAAACAAAAAGCGCTCAACATCCGAGGCAACTGGCCCTCCCCAACCGCGCTGTAGGTTTAGTTTTTTTAGTTTTTAAAACCTATTCAAAACATATACACAGTAGATATAATTGTTGCATTTTCTACTCAAAACCTATACTATCAATTGTACAAAACTTGAACATTGATGCACTGTCGGGTTGACAAGTTGGTTTTGAAGCCGATAGTGTGGTTTAGCGAAAGCAGGCCGTACTGGTTTAATTCTAAAATTTCTAAAATTTCAATCTCAGACCGATTTGGAGAACATTATGAACAAGGCAGATCTCACCGAAGCTCTTGCAGACCGCGCGAACATTCCGAAAGTGCGAGCAGCGAACTACATCAACATCATCATGGGAACGATCCAAGACGCGCTCGTTACCGGTGAGAAAGTAACCATCTCCGACTTCGGTACATTTACAGTGTCTCAACGAAGAGAATTCGTCGGTCACAACCCAAAGAACGGTTCAGAAATCCGTGTTCCAGCACGGAAGATCCCAGTATTTCGGGCGGGTAAAGGCCTGAAGGAATCTCTCAACAACTGAGACTCGAGTTTATTGGGGGGATACGGCGAAGCGATAAGCTTCGCCGTATTTTTTTGATGTGACCTTTTAGAGACAGACGTTGACATGAGCCTTTTTTCAGGTAAATTCGACGTACTGCTTAGTTAGCAGCCCTTTCCGGCACCCTCGCGTGGCCGACGGCAGCCTGAACTGTTCAGGACGGACCGTAAAGGGACAAACCCACGCGACTGCGATGCAGTCGTCAGGAGCCATGGATGACACCCCCTAAGACTCTTCGCATAGCCTCCGTCGCTGTAGCAGATGCCGCCAACGCATCCATGCCAGCCCAGGCCGGAGACTTCACTATTTACGCCTACGAAATGAACGATGGTCGCGAAGCCGCGGCTGTCGTATCGGGAGCCGTAGCTGGCCAAGATAACGTCACCACCCGAGTACACAGCGAATGCTTCACCGGTGATGTGATGGGAAGCTTACGGTGCGATTGTCGTGCTCAACTCCAAAAAGCTCTCGACACGATCGCCGACCAAGGCGGCGTGGTGATCTACCTACGCCAGGAAGGTAGAGGCATCGGGTTGCTCAACAAAATCAAAGCGTACGCACTTCAAGATAAAGGCCGCGACACCGTAGACGCCAACCTCGAATTGGGCTTCGACGTCGACACACGAACCTACGAAGTCGCCGCCGAAATTCTGAATCACCTGAAGATTCAGAGCATCCAACTCATGTCGAATAATCCCGAAAAAAAGGCGGACCTCGTTCGAAATGGCATTGATGTGCGCGAAAGCCTTGGCTGCATCACAGATGCGACACCGCACAACCAATTCTATTTGGACACCAAACGGGAACGCTGCGGACACACGCTCTAAACAACAGTCCCATAGGGGCCTAATTCTCCGTGCGCGCGAGCGACCGTCGTTGACAGCCCGTATCGATCACGGCTACAACCGACGGACGGGTTGCTGAAATCGGTGATCCAGGAGGAAGACTATGCCACGCTTCGGTTTGACCCTTGGAACCCTTTTTCTTCTGGCTGGTTGCGAGAAGGCCGAAAGCATACCAGGCGAAGAGCTTCCACAGATCAATGTTTCGACCAATCGAGTCAATTTCGGCGCTGTCGAATGGGGTGAAACCGTCTACGAGACCATCACGATCAGCAATACAGGCTTGTTGCCTATGGGGCTCTCGAGCATTGCGCTAGGGGTCGGCGAAATGGAAGACAATTTCGCTCTCCATCTCGGACGGGAAGTGTACTGCTCCAGCTCGCCGCTACCCAGCATTAGCGACACCGGGCTCGTCGACATCCCCACCAGCATCGCTGGCTCAGATGCAGCCCTCATCAGCACCATGACCCTTGAAGAAGGCTGTTCCTACGATTTCATCGTATCCATGTCACCCAAAAGTGTGGGAAGCATCTTCGGGTCGATACTGATCGAAACAGCCACAGCCAGCGGAGAGGAGCCTGCATACCACGCCGATCCGGATACGGCTCGATCCACCATCATCCTTCAAGGCTCCACAAGCAAAGGGGCCGGTCGAATCATCGTCAGTCCGAGAACTGTCGATTTTGCTCACCCATCGCCAGGTGCTGAAGTCACCGAATACGTTGAGTTTTACAATGTCGGCAATGGACCGCTGCGCATCGACAGCCCAACCATCGAAGGCGATTGCGATGCAAGCTTCTCCATCGACCCGGCTCGGTTTGAGTCGGGCTCAGTTGTGCTTGACTCCTATAGCTCCACCTTGATGCCCATCACTTACACCGCATCTTACAGCGGCAATGCCGAATGCGAACTCAACGTTCAAAGCGATGACATCAACTCGCCAGTGAGTCGCGTGTCACTCCGCGGCCAAATGGGCACAGACCCGCTTTGTTCACCGCCTTCCGTCAGACTCATCTCCCCAGAGCCCGGCACCACTCATGGCACGACAGACGACTTTGTCCTTGAGTTGGCCATTTCCGATGCCGAACAATCCCCCACGACTCTATCGTGTGAGGTGAAGAGCACCTTCAACATCGAGGAGGAGGGCGCTGAACCTCCGACCCTGGCGGATTGCAAGCCATACGCTGAGTCCGGCTACACCTTGGTACCCATCCCTGTATCCGATCTATTGGAAGGTACAGACACGCTGATCGTCACCGTCAAAGATGGCTGCGGCTACCGGGCCCAGACATCTGTGTCTGTCGTATGGAATGCCCCCTACCCCGAGCATGACGACGACAAAGATGGTTTTGCTGACGGCCCCATTGCCAACCCCGACTGCGATGATGACGACAAATGGGTCTACCCTTACGCCGTAGAAATCGCCGACGGTAAAGATAACGATTGCGACGGTGAAATCGACGAAGATACCGACGGCTTCGATGACGATGGCGATGGCTTCTCAGAAGCCGAAGGTGACTGTAACGATTTTGATGATGTCATCTTTCCAGGTGCCCCTGAACAACCGGACTACAAAGACAATGATTGCGACGGAATCGTCGATGATCGCACCAGCCTCTACGATGACGATGGGGACGGATTTGCGGAATCCGAAAACGATTGCGCCGACTCAGACCCCAACATCCATCCTGCCGCTATTGAATATTGCGACGGTATCGACAACAATTGTAATGGTCTGATGGATGCCAGAGACGGCTGCATTCCAACGGACGCAGCCCCCATGATCCTCGGTGAAATTCAGATGAAGGCCACCTCGATTGGATCAGGAGAGAGCACGGTCATGACCGTCGAAGTCTACGATCCTGACGGCACGGAATTCATCTTCTCTTGGCAAGAAGACGATGTCCTCATCGCTGCCGGCCACTCTGGATTTGATTCCGTGACCACCCAAACCGTGACATGGACAGCCCCCATCGTGGAAGCAGAAGAGGGCGAAACATACAGCATGTATGTCGAGGTATCCGACACGGAAGGCCACGCGGACTACGCCGTTGGCGAAATCAAAGTCATGCCCGAACCGGTCGACGGACTCCTCGGCGGCTTCGACGCGAGTGAAGAGGAAGAGGAAGAGGAAGAGGAAGGTAAAGGATGCGGAAAGGATGACGACGATGAAGAAGGTGCCGCTTCCGTAGCCCTGTTTGCCCCCTTACTGCTGCTCTTCAGCCTCCAGCGCCGCAGAGACGACTAGCCTCCGTATCGAGCCACCGCAGCAATGGCTGCGGTATCTGCACGCAGGATAGTAGAACCCAGACCCGACCGAACCCAGGCTGCGTCCTCCGCCTGCAAGAGCTCCTCGTCGCTTAGTCCTCCTTCCGGACCAATGAGCAAGTGAACGTCCCCTGCGGGTTTCGGAATTGATGCGGCTCCCGGCGCAAAGATGATTTTCGAGCCTGATCGCTCACCTAAGACGAGCGAAAAAGAGGTCGGCTCCCTCAACTCTGGAATGGTTAATCGCCCACTTTGAGCGGCTGCTGACTCTATGATTCGTTGCCAGCGGGTTCGCTTATCGCCCTTGGCTACACAACGTTCTGACCCGACAATCTGAATCGATGACACGCCCAACTCCGTCACCATACGTAGCGTCGCGTCCAACACATTCGCTCGCGTCTGGGCTAGCACCAAATGCACTCGGCCGCCCTCTCCCATCTGACTCTGATGGTGGAGGACCCTCAAGACGGCCAATCCACCCTGAACATCAACCAACTCAGCGACTGCCCCAGCACCTTGGCCATCGAAAATCTCGACCCGTTCTCCAGGAGCAATACCGGTCACCCGTAGCAAATGGTGAGAGGTCGACTGATCCATGGTGACCAAGTCGCCTTCTATCGGCACATGAGTTGTCAGGAATCGTCTCACCACTCAAACCCCATATGACACCAATCGCCTTCTAACTCTCGCCTCACGACCCGCATCGGCTCCAGGGCAGCGACGACCTTATCCGCTCGGTCCGCCAAGACTCCGGCGACCGCAAGGTGTCCACCAGTCACACGTTTCAAATCATCAGCAAGCATAATCAAAACCTCCGCAAAGAGGTTGGCCACCACCAGTTCGAAAACCCCCTCGATCGAGGCCAAAGGCGTCAAATCCACTTCTATTTGAACGTCATTCAGGCACGCATTGTCATGGGCTGCCCGCACACTCTCTGGATCAATATCGATCCCGCGCGCATCCATTCCCAGCCGCGCCGCACAGACGGCCAGAATGCCCGACCCGGTCCCCACATCTAAACATCGTTTTCCCGCCGAAGCGTGATGCACAACCGCGCGAAGACAGCTCAAGGTCGTGGGATGGTCCCCTGTTCCGAACGCCATACCCGGTTCGATAATGATGTCCCCCTCTTCAGCTTTCCAAGGAGGGGCCACCGCCAGCTCATCAGCGACCACTATCCGTTGGCATGCCGCCCTCCAGGTGTCCGCCCAGCCATCATCCTCTACCTCAAACCAGCGAGGAGCCACATCGATTGAAAGCTCAGCAAGAGTCTTCAAGACAGCTGTTTCTGCCCGTACTTTATGCGCCACCTCCCACCATGCCCGCAGCAAAATCCGGTCTGGGGCCGGAGGGGGTGGACCGGTATCCCACGGCTGCCTGACTGGTGGCTTTTCACCGGGCAGGTAGTCCTCCTGGCAGCCTAAAGCACCGTCCTCACACAATCGGCTGATCAGCATCTCCGCCGACCGACGCGGGACTACCAGTTGAAGCTCAATCCAACTCAATGTTTGTGATTGTGGGGTTTGGGAGCGGGGGGAACAGCCGGAAACTCCTTGCCCGCTTTATGGGCTGCGACCAGTTTCGCTACACCCTTGGGTCCGGATGTGACCTGCACCCACTGGCTACCGTATAGCCCACGAAGGAAAAGGCTTGGCGTCGAGTGCACCCCGGCAGCAGAACCATGGGCCACATCGGTTCGGACTTTTGCATCCGTCAGGGGATCGGCTTCGCACGTTTTCAGCGCTTCAAAGTCGATGCCCACCTGCTTCGCCATGATTTCGATCCCCTCCATATCCAAGTGTTTTTGATTCTTGAACATGAGGCGGGTCAGTTCCCAAAACTTATCCTGACGTTTGGCACAGTCGGCTGCGCGAGCGGCCCCGCACGCATTCTTATGCCGATCCGTACCCAGACCCTCATTGCACAAACCGCTCAGTGGATAGTGCTTAAACATCAACTGGATGTCGGGATCTTGCTTCGGTAAGTTGTGGATGTCCGGGAACAAGCGCCCGCAATACGGACACTCAAAATCGGCGAATTCGACCAGGGTATATTTGGCGGAGTCAGAGCCATATGTGGGCTCTGTTCCATCGATCATCAAGTCCCCCTCTGTGGCTGAGAAAAGCGACGACAAATCTTCCACAGAGTCGCCTTCTGGAATCTCCTTGGCGCCCGAACTGTACCAGGCCATGGTACCGATGAGCATGACCAAGGCCGCACCGATAAAAGCATTGGTCGACCGACCGCCAGAAAACGCTCCTTTTAGAATGCTCCCATCATTTGCTTTCGCGAGAGACCAGGAGAACCCGAGCATGATGGCGTTCAGGCCATAAAGGGTGATGCAGAACAAACACCAAGCGCCGAGACCGAAGGAAGCATAAGCCAAAAACATCGAGTAGAGCACCGATGCCCCTGCACCCGCAGCCACAATATTGGCAGCAGCCTTATAGGCACCGGGGGCCCGTAAACTGAGGATGGCTAAGGCGACCACTCCTGCGTAAAACGAGCTGCCCAAAAAGGCGATCGGGATATCAAAAAGCTCAGCGTAAACACTGGAGTTTACTTTGTCGCAATCGAACGTTTGATCGACAGAACAAATGGATTTTCCACCCACCCCTTTGTGTTGAACACCGAGATAAAGCGAAACCATCAAAGCAGACATGGCCGCCACCAGCAGGCCCAGCCAACGTTGAATCACACCTGCACCTATGGTCACAAACCATACTGAGAGAATGGCCCCCATCAAGGCTGCACGTTCATGCTCCTGATTCCAGTTAAAAATTGCACCGATGCCGAATGTGGCGGCGATGGTGAAAAAGGCAAAAATAATTGTGGGGCGCTTGCTTTCCATTGGCACCGCCTAACCGAGCAACTCCAAACAGTCCCGCAGCCTCGAAACCTATCCACGATCCTTGAGTGCTCTGGCCATTTCTCGCTTGTCTTGCTGTTCTCTCAAAGCATGACGTTTATCGTGCTCCGCCTTTCCTTTGACCAGCGCGATTTGCACCTTCACCCAAGAGCCTTTGAAGTACAAGGACAACGGCACTCCCGTGAGTCCCTTCTCCCGGATTTTTCGATGCCATGCATCAATCTCCGATCGCTTGACCAATAATTTCCGCGTGGCTCTTGATTCGTGGTTGTACCGGTTGGCCTCGGCGTACTCCGCAATGTGCGCGTTGACCAGCCAGATTTCACCGCGCTCAATCCGAACATAAGCATCCGAGAGATGGGCCTTACCCGCCCTCAGCGACTTGACCTCCGAACCCGACAACACAATGCCCGCCTCCATGGTGTCGAGGATGTGGTAGTCGTGCCGAGCGCGTCGATTTTCACAAATGACTCTGCGTCCATCCGTGAATTTCTGTTTCTTTTTCTTGGCCATGCCCCCCCTTTAATCGAACTGCCCTCCAACTGAAACCACCAGGGTGTTCCACGGGCGTTCCACCGGCCACAGCGACGATGGATCTGGTATTTCGCCCCAAAAACCAAGGTTCACCCCGGAGATCGCGCGCGCGAGGGGTCATTTTGGTGCGATCGTAATTTCATCCTATTTTCAACACCTTACGAAGTATTGACTCGTCAACGTGGATCCAATTCATTGAAAAGTGGATCGATGTGGATCAAAGTGGGGATAGGCAGGTTATGCCTTCCTGTCGCGCGAACATAGAGTCCAACCCCTGGCCCGGACACCCATGCTCTTTGAGCCATTCAACACCCGCCTTACGCTGGATCCGAAAGGGCGTTTGACCCTGCCAAAGCCGCTTAGGCATGCGTTATCGGGTCATGGCATCAGCAGTTTGGTCGCGGTAGGAAATGATGGAAATCGCGGCGGACTCTCACTGTTCACCCTCGACAAGTACCGATCGAGCATCCAGGCTCGAACCGCCGACATCGACCCCTTTGCGCCCCGCTCTGCAGACTTTCTACGCGCCGTAGTGTCGACCAACCAAACCCTGACCATCGATGGACATGGTCGTGTTTTACTCCCCGCCGCACTGCGCGAACTGGCGGGGATTCAACGGGAGGTAGTGGCGTTCTCGATGGCCGGGTGGTTCGAACTATGGGATCGCGATCGGTGGGAAGGAGGCGCATTCCCAGAAGCAGTCGATCGTTGGACGGCAGACGCCAAGTCCAATGGAGCGGAGGATGGGCAATGACTTCAACCATCAGCCGGTTCTGCTCACTTCGACAGTCGAAGCCCTCCAGCCTCGACCCGATGGACGCTATCTCGACGGCACTCTCGGTGGAGGCGGGCACGCCGAAGCCATCCTTCAAGCCAGCGACCCCAGCGGTCAGCTTGTGGGCCTCGACCGCGACCCTCAAGCCCTTGAAGCCGCTACGGCCAGACTGTCCAAATACGGCGATCGCTTCACACCCATCCACACCGACTTTGGCTCCATGCTCGACACCGCGGGTGAGCGGGGGCCATTCGACGGCATCCTGCTGGACCTCGGCGTCAGCTCACCGCAACTGGACCATGCCGATCGCGGGTTCAGCTTTCGACACGATGGTCCCGTCGATATGCGCATGGACCCATCTCAGGACCTTACTGCCTCGGCGCTGCTCGACAGCCTCGACGAGACCGGACTGGTGGACATCCTTCGACGATACGGAGAAGAGCCCCGAGCGCGACGGATCGCCAAAGCCATCCTCGATGGCCGACCGTGGACCCGCACGTTGGAGCTCGCCCACTGCGTGGCGGAATCCTCCGGATACAAAAACAGTCGCACTCACCCGGCGACCCGAACGTTTCAAGCACTCCGAATGGCCGTCAACGATGAACTTGGCCAGTTGGAACGGGCATTGGACTCTGCGCTGGCGCTCCTTGCCCCTCATGGCCGGCTCGTCATCATCTCCTTCCACTCTTTGGAAGACCGAATGGTCAAACGGTACTTTCGGCAGGCAGCCGGAGAAAACAGCCCAAAAGACCCATTTGGTCACCCCATCCACCCGCCGGCATTCGTGTTGCCACACCGGCGAGGCATCTCAGGCAAAAAAGCGGATCCGGACAACCCCCGTTCGCGGTCTGCACGCCTACGAACCATCGAAAAAATCCCCCAAAAAAATCCCCAATAGCTAAACCCGAGCAACCCATGGACATCACCCGCCCCTGGACATCCGCCGAGCCGGATGAACCCACCCATACGAACACATGGAGTGGCCGCACCGACCCTCAGGCAAAACGATTGGGTCCCCGGCCCATGCAAACCACCGATGTCGAGTTGAGCAGTCTCGGCGGCTATGCATTGCTCATCGGACTGATGGCCAGTTGCATGCTTCTCAGTACCTGGTCACGAATCGACCTCCGCGAAACCGCCGTAGCGCTCGACCGTTCAGAACGGGCCTATACCGCCGCTCTGGCCGAAACGTCCCGTTTAGAACTTGAACTGTCCACCCTTGAAGACCCCGCGTGGCTATCTCAGACAGCCGCCGACCTCTCTCTCAGCTCAGCCGTACCGGTTGTCAACTTGAGCCATACCCAAACTCCGTGAAATTCCGACTCCCCACCCTCCGCGACCCTGATCGCTCGACCCATCAGTCACCTAAACTTGGGTGGACCGGGCAGAGCTCTGTGGCGGACGAACCCGATTCTATCGTTCGGCCTCGAATAGCCGCACGAGCACGACTGATGGGTGGTTTGGTGGGGGTATGCATGTTGAGCCTCGTGGTGAAATCCAGTTCACTCATGATGCTGCCCGACTCTCAACTCGAGTCCAAGGCCAACACACAGTTCAACACCGCCAAGGAAATCCACGGGAGACGCGGGGATATTCGTACTGTCGACGGAAGCCTCTTTGCCACCAGCGTCGAAGTGCACTCCCTTCATGCTGACCCATCCAAATTGTCCAAGGACACGGCAACACTTTTGGCTAAAGCCATTTCACCGCTTCTTGAACTCAACATAAAGACCACCGAAAAAAGGCTCAATCGACGTCATCGCCAAGACATCAAGTTGGGCAAAAATCTGGTACCGAGCCAGGTCGATGAGATCATGGCGGTGGTGGACGACCTGAGTAAAGACCACCCGACCATCCGACACGCCCTCTTCACGCGTAACGAATACCGCCGGTTTTACCCGGCTGGGACCGATGCCGCGCCATTATTGGGGCTGGGCCAAGCGAACACAGGAAGAGAGGGTCTTGAGCGGACGCTCAATCGGCATCTTGCTGGCGAAACCTACAAATACGTTCAGTGGCGAGATCGCAAAGGCAGACGAATCACCACCGATATTCCAGAAGCCCGACCCGGCAATTCGGTGGTGCTCACGATTGACCGGAAAATCCAACGAATTGCCGAAGAAGCCCTCGATGCTGTCATCGAACGTAGCGAGCCCGATGCCGCCTCCGTCGTCATTATTGACCCAGAAACGGGGGCCATTCTCGCACTCGCACAACGACCCACTCACAACCCCAATGACACCTCGAAGATCGACCCAGAAGCACTCCGGAATCGAGCTGTGGCCGACGTGTTCGAGCCGGGTTCCGTATTCAAGCCATTCATCGCAGCCGCAGCCATTGAGGAAGAACTCGTCACGGCCGACACCCTGATCGACTGCGAAAATGGCCGATACCGCATCGGCCGAAGCACCATCAGTGATGAACACCCAGAAAAGATCATCACGGTATCGGAGATCATCAAATATTCGTCGAACATCGGCGCCGCCAAAATGGCTTTTAATCTCGGCGCAAAGCGAACCCTGTCCTATCTGAAGGATTTTGGTTTTAGCCGATCGACCCAGATCGGTATCGCTGGAGAAGCCAGTGGATTCATGCGCGATCACGACAAGATTAAGCCCATCGAGCTGGCAACGACATCCTATGGTCATGGGGTCAACGCAACCGCGCTACAGCTCGCATCGGCCGTGGCCACCATCGGCAACGGTGGCATCAGGATGGAGCCCTATCTCATATCCGAGATTCAAGACTCGAATGGCGTAGCGGTGCGCATATTCGAGCCTTCGGAAGATCGCAGAGTCGTCTCAAAGGACACCGCAGCTGAAACCCTAAAAATGATGACTACTGTGACTCAAGCCGGTGGAACAGGGACAAAAGCTGCGATTGAAGGCTACGAGGTAGCCGGCAAAACAGGAACAGCCTGGAAGCACGTTGAAGGGGGCTATTCCAGCACGGAAAGAATCGGTTCTTTCATCGGCGTAGTTCCTGCTAATGAGCCGCGACTGGCCATGGCCATTGTGGTCGACAACCCCTCGAAGGGATCACGGTTTGGCGGTAGCACAGCAGGTCCGCCCTTCTCAGAGATCGGCGGAAAAGCGCTGCGAATGATGGGCGTTGCCCCCAACCCCGATCTCATCAAAACAGATATTGAGCCCGCCAGCACCGGCGAATTGACGCAGCCCACAGCCGCGCCCGAACTCCGATGGGCCCACGCTGGAAAACTGATTGCACCCGATCTAAAAGGCCTCAGCATGAGAGATGCACTGGTCACTCTCGAAGGCGCAGGACTTTCTGTGAGCCTCAAAGGATCGGGGCGTGTCATTCAACAGAACCCTCGCCCAGGACGCACATTGCGGCCGGGCGACAAAGTCGAGGTGACGCTGCAATGACGCACCTCTCCCCAACAACCCCAACGTTTCGATTTCCCCCACCCGGTTTGGGGGGGCGGTTTTGCGTTGAAGTCCCAGCGTCCACCACCCCGGTGCGCGCCACCCGAGTAGAGAAGACAGGCCACACCTGTGCGTTTCTACAGATCAATCCCTTCTCACTTCGATCTGTACGCATTCCTGTTTGTCAACGCTCAAGCTTCACGATTCCCGCTCCCGCTGTTCCTGCTGTTTTTGATTTTACCAGCGCCCCCCCAACCGGTCCCCACCCTTCAGTGGGAGAAATCACTGCGACGCTCCACGCCCATAGCGCTTCCCAAGCATCACACACCTCACCCGTAGGTGTGACGGGGAGCGTCGCTATTCATTCCCCATCCCCCGTAGTCCCCACCCCACTCCATGCTCCTTTCCGCTCTCACCGAACAACTCAAGCCCGTCACCATCGATGGGCCCACGGATCGCCTGATCAGTCGAGTCGTCTACGACTCGCGCAACGCCAGCGCTGCTGACGTTTTTGTCGCCATCCGCGGCGAGCGGGTGGACGCCAGACGGTTTGTCCCCAACCTGGAGGTCGCCGCGGTCATCGCGGATGGCCCGGTAGACGCGCGTGATGGGGTCACGGTGGTGATGGTGGATAATGCGAGGATTGCTCTCGCTACAGCCGCTGCGACAATCGAGGGCCACCCCGCCAAAGCCTTTCCCGTTGTGGGCATTACAGGCACCAACGGCAAAACAACCCTGACCTTTATGCTCGAAGCCATCCTCAGCGCGAACGGATCGTCGAGTGGGGTCATCGGAACGACAGGACACCGGATCGGCGGGGTCGAAATCCCGACATCCCACACCACACCCGAATCGCCTGTGATGCAGTCCTTACTCCGCCGGATGGTCGACGAAGGATGTTCGGCCGCACTGATGGAAGTGAGTTCCATCGGGATTGCGATGCATCGAGCCGACGCCATTCCCTTCAGGGTGGCCGTCTTTACTAATTTCAGCCGCGATCATCTCGACTTCCACAAAGACATGGAAGACTATCTCGATGCGAAAGCGAGACTCTTCCATTCGCTACTGGCACAGGATGGCGTCGCCATTCTAAACATCGATGATCCCGCCTGCTCAGCCATGCGTCCGGAGAACCGAGAAGTGTGGACATACGGACTCGGAGTGGAAGCCGATTATCGCGCCGTCAATCTGCAGCCGACGGTAAACGGAACGCAATTCCAGATCATTACACCGAATGGCGATCAAGAACTATTCCTCCCGTGCATTGGTCAACACAATGTCCTGAATGCGCTGGCATCCTATGCAGCCGCATGTGCACTGGGGCTCGAGCCGTCCGTCATTATCCAGGGCCTCCAAAACATTAAGGTCGTTCCCGGTCGTCTCGAGGCTGTACCCAATGATACTGGGAAAACCGTTCTCGTGGACTACGCACACACGCCCGATGCGCTTCGATCCGTATTGAGATCCTTACGTGCTCTGACGCGCGGCCGCATCCACACCGTGTTTGGATGCGGCGGAGACCGAGATCCGGGCAAACGCCCAGAAATGGGGGCCGCCGCCGCGGCTGGATCGGACTGGGTGTTTGTCACCTCTGACAATCCTCGCCACGAAGACCCGATGGACATTATCAACGCCATCAAGTCCGGAATTGACGGACCCCATACGATTGAGCCGGACCGCGCCAAAGCAATTGCCGCCGCCATCAAGTCCGCTAAACCGGGTGACATCGTTCTCATCGCAGGCAAAGGACACGAAACCACGCAAACGACGGGTCAGATATCGGTCCCCTTCGATGACAGGCTAGTGGCCGCAGCCGTGCTGGAGGGTGACGCATGAAATTGACACCCGAAGACATCGCAACAGGCACCCAGGGTCGGCTCCTCCACACCGGAGAGGCGGGCAGAGTCTGCACCGACACTCGCGCGATAAAAAAAGGCGATTGGTTTCTCGCATTGAAAGGGGAACGCTTCGACGCCCACGACTTTGTCGATGCCGCGATTGCTGCAGGCGCTAGCGGCGTTATCGCCGAACGCGTCCCAGAAGGTTGGAGTGCCGGACACGTGCTCGTCGACGATGGACTCACCGCCCTACAAAATCTTGCCCGATTCGTGCGGAATCAGTTTGAGGGACCGGTCATCGGCATCACGGGAAGTGCCGGCAAAACCACCTCTCGTGCCCTGATTGGTCTCGCGATCGAACCCCTTGGAGCCATCCATCAAACCCGTGGCAACTTCAACAACCATATTGGACTCCCATTGACCCTGCTCTCCATGCCAGACAAGGCCGATGCCCTGGTTCTCGAAATGGGGATGAACCATTCGGGTGAGATCAGTCTACTGCAAGACATAGGCAAGCCCACTGTACGCATCATCACCAACGTGGGGGTAGCCCACCTGGAAGGCCTGGGTAGCATTGAAGCCATTGCAGCCGCCAAAGGAGAACTCTTCGATGGTGCACGAACAAGCGACATCTGTTGTGTGAACATGGATGATGCTCGCGTGGCCAAACTCCCTATTCCCAAGGGTGTAAGCATCATCCGATATGGCTCCAGTCCAGACTGTGATGTTCGCCTTCTGGATGCGCATGTCGATCCAGACACGCTGCACACTCACTTCACCGTTGCTACAAAAACTGAAAAAGCAACGGGGACGATTCCCAGCCCCGGAATCCACATGGCACATAATGCGGTCGGCGCCGTCGCCGTGGGAGTCGCTTTCGATCTCCCTCTGAAGCCCATACTCACACAGATTTCTCGCTACGAACCGGTCGGTATGCGCCTCCGTATGGAGCCCGGCCCTCAAGGCACACAAATCATCAACGACGCGTACAACGCCAACCCGATGAGCGTCGCCGCGAACCTTCGCACCTTGGCAAACATTCCCCCATCACCCGACCGCCGCCGAATAGCCTTACTGGGAGACATGCTGGAATTGGGAGAAACCGAACTCCAGCAACATTCTGAAACCGCTCAACTCGCTAAAAGCCTCGGGCTGGACCGGGTGGGCTTTGTAGGGCCCCGTTTCAAATCGGTCATCGAACCCTCAGATCTCTGGGCCCCCGAGGCCGAAGCCCTCGGCGCTCAGCTCCAAAAGGAGTTGCGCACCGGCGACATCATTCTCATCAAAGGAAGCCGCGGCATGCGCATGGAGCGTGTCTTGGATGGCATCCAATCGAAGGAGACAGCCTGATGCTGTACCACTTGTTGACCCCTCTTGCTTCCGAGCACCAATTCTTCAATCTCTTTCGCTACATCACGTTTCGAACGGCTTGGGGAATGGTGACCGCGCTCGCGATTTGCTATGCGCTGTATCCATGGTTCATCACCTTCATGAAGAACAAGCGGGTCGAGCAAATCATCCGAGACGATGGGCCTCAAGCGCACATCGAAAACAAAGTCGGCACCCCCACGATGGGTGGGGTACCCATGATTCTCAGCATCACGGTATCCACCCTGCTCTGGGCGAGGCTCGACCAACCCGTGGTCTGGATGGCATTGAGCATTCTTCTTGGCTACGGCGCACTCGGCTTCATCGACGACTGGAAAAAGGTGATGTTGAGATCGTCAGACGGTTTAGCCGGCCGATGGAAGCTGGCGGGTCAGTTTGGAATCGGGGGTGGAGTGCTGGCGTTTGGATATCTCTCGGGTGCCATCACCCCTGAACTGGCGCTACCGTTCCTGAAAAACACAACGATCGACTTCGGCTCCTTTGCCTGGGCACACTTTGCCTGGCTGTACGTTCTTTTTGGCATGATCGTGCTCACCGGCACTTCGAACGCAGTCAACCTGACAGATGGGCTCGACGGACTCGCGATTGGGCCGGTCATGACCTCAGGCCTCACCTTCGCGATCCTGGCTTATGTCGCGGGTAACATTAAATTCTCCGGGTATTTATCCGTACCCTACGTTCCTGGAGCTGGAGAATTGGCCATATTCTCCGTGGCCATCGTGGGCGCGGGCCTGGGCTTCCTTTGGTACAACACCTACCCGGCCCAGATTTTCATGGGAGATGTGGGCTCTCTCAGTCTGGGTGGTGCGCTCGGAATACTGGCGATTCTCACCAAAAACGAGATTCTCCTCGTCTTGGTCGGCGGAATTTTTGTGCTCGAAGCGGTCAGTGTGATTCTTCAAGTGGGCTCCTTCAAGCTGACTGGCAAGCGGATCTTCAGAATGGCACCGATCCACCATCATTATGAAAAGAAGGGCTGGAGCGAACCCAAAATCATCGTGCGATTTTGGATCATTTCTATCCTGCTGGCCCTCGTGGCTCTCACCACTCTCAAGGTTCGCTAATGCAGTTGGCTGGCAAAAAAATCCTCATCATGGGCATGGCTCGGAGCGGTGTTGCAGCCGCTCGCTTTGCCGTCGATGCAGGCGCGCAGGTCACGGTCACTGACCTGCAAAAAACGGCGCCAAGGATTGATGGTGCCAGACACCAATACGGCAGTCATGATCCGGATGACTTCACTCAGGCGGATCTTGTGGTCGTGTCGCCCGGTATCCCGTCCGCAATCCCCCTTCTTGAGGATGTGCGTCGAGCGGGTGTACAAGTCATTTCGGAAGTCGGTTTCGCGGCCGAAATCATTCAGGCCAGAGGAATTCCCATCATCGCAGTGACGGGGACCAATGGAAAATCGTCTGTCACTTGGTTTATTAGCCAACTCCTCGAAGCGGCCGGTCACACCGTGTTCGTCGGCGGGAACTTGGGCACAGCCTTATCCGAATTGGCGCTATCAAAAGAGCGACCGGATTACGCCGTGGTGGAGGTCAGCAGCTACCAACTGGAGTTGCCGGGCATGCTGGCACCCATTGCTGCAGCCGTGCTCAACTTGACTCCCGACCATCTCGCGAGACATGGGACCATGGAAGTCTATGGCCAGACCAAATCCAAGATTTTTCAAAACATGACGGTGGGCGGCTACGCTGCCATTCCCCATACAAAATCCAGCAACCCCAATGGATGGATAAAACACGGCACCACACACGCCGCACCGATTTGGCTCGATCGCTTTCCAGGCATGAAACGTGAAGGGCAGACCGTCACACTCGCGGGAACTCCCGACGACGGTGAAATCAAGCTGGATGGAGTGCAGCTTTTCGGGGAACACAACCTGGATAATGCGGCGGCGGCTGCACTGCTTTGCGTGTGCTCGGGCGTCCCGCGTGAAGCCATCCAGCCACACGTCCTCTCTGCACTTCCACACCGCTTAGAAACCGTCCATATTTCAGAGAAGGGAATCACCTGGATCAACGACTCGAAAGCCACCAATGTGGATGCTGCATTGGTCGGTATTCGGAGTATGACCACCCCGACAATTGTCCTCCTCGGCGGCGCCTCAAAGGATGGCTCGGACTACGATAGACTCAACGAAGCGTTAGCGCTCCATACTCAAACCGTCTTGTGTTTTGGGGATGCCGGACAACGAATTGCGAGTGCCATCACCGCTCCTAGAGTAGAGGTCGTTCCCCACCTCGCAGACGCAGTCTTGATGGCCGCGCAGTATGCAAAAAAGGACGACGTCGTCCTGCTGTCTCCAGCCTGCGCGAGCTTTGACGAATTCAATAATTTCGAAGAACGAGGCGAGTCGTTTGCCACGTTGGCCAGGGAGGCCAAACCATGAAAAATCGAAGCATTGATCCTTGGCTGATTCTCACCTCAACATTGTTGATCGTGTTCGGCCTGGTGATGGTCTATTCGGCCTCTGCCATGAAGGCTTTCGAGCGTTCGGGTGACGAAACTTACTACCTGACCCGCCAGTTGGTGGCTCTGGCCGTCGGACTCGTCTTGTGTGTTTCTACGGCCGTCACGCCGATGAGAATCCTTCGGCGATATCGAGTCGCCATCTACGCCGCCGTGCTGGGCGGCCTGGTTCTCTGTTTTGTGCCCGGTATCCGCTACGGTGCCAACGGTGCTTATCGATGGATCGGCTTTGGTCCTATCCATTGGCAACCATCGGAATTCGCAAAAATCATCGTCCTGATCATGCTAGCCGACTATCTCCACGTGTACCGTCGAAAAATCGCGGATGCGCGGGTCGTCTTGAAAGCCATTCTGATTCCCTTGCCGGCGCTTCTACTCATCTTGCCTCAGCCCGATTTTGGAACCACAGCCATCATTTCTGGACTGTGCGCCATCATGATTTTTATGGCTGGACTGCAGATTAAACACACCATTGTGGCTGCTGTGGCCGGAATATTTGTAGGCATTCCCGTGATGATCTTCGAGCCTTACCGGGTCAAGCGACTCACGAGCTTCCTCGACCCATGGCAAACGATGGAAGCGGAGGGCTATCACGTGATTCAGTCTTGGGTAGCGATGCATTCCGGTGGCTTTTGGGGTCAAGGCCTCGGGAATTCCGTCGCTAAACTGGACTTCCTTCCGGAACCTTGGACGGACTTTATCGGCGCAGTCATCGCAGAAGAACTGGGGCTGTTTGCCGTGCTCAGTCTGATCGGCTTGTACGGACTCTTTTTGTGGAGAGGCTTACACATTGCTCGCCATGCTCGGGATTCTTTTTCCATGCTCCTCGCCGCCACCCTCACCCTTATGGTCGGCTTCGAGGCCTTCTTTAATCTTGGGGTTGTCATGGGCATCCTTCCTCCAAAAGGACTGGTCTTGCCATTCATCAGTTACGGGGCAACAGCCATGATGTCTCATCTCTGGGTCATCGGCATTTTGATCAGCATCTCCGCTGAATCCCATCGTGCGCCCATGACAGCGGGCTGGCCTATGGCACAAGACGATCCCACGCGGGTCTCTGGAGCAGCCTAATGTTCAGAGGAAAAGTTCAGCGAATCCACTTCGTCGGAATTGGCGGCTCCGGAATGAGCGGGATTGCCGAAGTTCTGATCACTCAGGGCTACAGTGTGACCGGATCCGATATGAAGGAAAGTCAAGCCGTCAGAAGGCTAAGGAAGCTGGGCGGAACCATCTTCATTGGGCATGACCCCTCCCAAGTAGAGGGCGCACACGTCGTGGTGAAATCCACTGCGGTGCCCATGACAAACCCGGAAATAGCAGCCGCAGAGTCGGCTCAGATTCCCGTTATTCCTCGTGCTGAAATGCTCGCGGAACTGATGCGCATGAAGTACGGTCTCGCCGTCGCTGGGACCCACGGAAAGACCACCACAACGAGCATGCTCGCCACTTGTTTGCACGGAGCTGGACTCGACCCAACGATCGTTATCGGTGGGCGACTCGACTCCATGGGTTCTTCTGCTCGACTGGGGGCGGGCGAATTCTTGGTCGCTGAGGCCGATGAATCCGATGGGAGCTTCATGCTTCTGGACCCCACCATTGCCGTGATCACAAACATCGATCCCGAGCATCTCGAGCACTGGGGAAGCATGGACAGTCTGGTCGACGGGTTCTGTGAATTCGCGAACAAGGTCCCCTTCTTTGGTTTTGCAACCCTCTGCCTCGATCATCCCGTCGTCCAAAGTCTCCTGCCGAGAATTCGGCGTCGAACCGTCACCTATGGTTTCAATGCACAAGCCGACGTCCGGGGTGAAAACGTACGTTTCAACGGAATCTGCGCAGAAGTGGACGTCTCCTGGCGAGATCAGCCCATGGGAACGATCAGCCTCAATATGCCAGGCCGACACAATGTCTCCAACGCTCTTGCGGCCATCGCTGTCGGGCTCGAACTGGACATTCCTTTCGACAAACTGGCTTCATCCCTAGACGGATTTTCCGGTGTTGACCGACGCTTTTCTGTCCGCGCAGAGGTCAGTAAAGGAGACGAACTTCCCATTCGGATCATCGACGATTACGGCCATCATCCCACCGAAATCAAAGCCACCCTACAGGCCGCTGCAAACGCTTGGGTGGGTCACCGCGTCATCGCTGTTTTCCAGCCCCACCGGTTCACTCGTGTCCGGGACCTATTCGATGACTTCGTCAGGAGCTTCAATCACGCCACTGAGGTCGTGGTCTGCCCTGTCTACCGGGCCGGGGAAGCTCCTATCGAAGGATTAGATCACCACAAACTGGCCCAAGGCATGATTGAACACGGCCATCGTGGTGTCACGGTCGTAGACTCGCTCGATGAAGCCGTTTCGGCACTCAGCCAAAACCGGCTTCCCGGAGACATTGTCATCACCTTGGGTGCAGGCGACGTCAATCAGGTTTGTTCAAAGCTGGAGGCCACACTGAATGGCCATTGAGGAACTCATCGAGGAGTTGCGGGATATTCCTGGCGTGTTCCTCCGCCCTGAGGAGCCCATGGCCAAACACACACCTCTGCGAGTAGGTGGTCCCGTGGAACTGTGGGTCGAAGCGTGCAATTCCAAGGGCCTCGAATCCTTTCTAAACCAAGCCCGCCAAGTGGGCGGCAAGTGGAGGATCCACTGGCCATTTTCAGATTGGCTTGTTCGTGACGGCGGGCTGAAAGGTACCGTCCTTCGACTCGGAACCGATTTCGAAGCCATTAATTTGAGCGAACACTCCGTTGAATTGGGCTCATCCGCGCTCTGGAGTGCTCTGCCTAACGAATTGAAAGGTGGCCTCTGGGATGCCATCCGAGAATGGCCGGGTTCCGTCGGTGGACTGTTCGCCCACGGAGACCCTGAGCAACTGGCAAGCTTGTGTACTCAACTGAGCGTGATCAGGGGCGGACGTCCCGTGAACTTACCCTGGCCGGATGATGGCTCCCCGCCTCGTCTGGGAGACACCACGGTGTTGACTTCAATCACTCTGAGGCGGGCATCCGCATCCCGATCGTGGCTGAGCGGGCCGTTACCTGCTGGCACCCTATTTAGTGAAGTGGACGACTCTTCTGTGGCCAAAGAATTGGATAAAGCTGGAGTATTGGGAACCCGACTTCGGCGCTGGCGTCTCTCAACAACAGTGCCGGGCACCGTTGTTCATTTGGGTGGCGGCTCATTCAGCGACCTTCAACTCCTCGTCAAAGGCATTCGCATGCGCGTGGAAAAGACGCGAGGCGTGTCTCTACAAACCCGAATACCCGTGCTCGGTAACGAGCCAGGAAAGAGAAACCGATGACCGACAAAAAAACTCTGACCGTTGGTGTACTCATGGGCGGTATGTCCACCGAGCGGCCCATTTCATTGAAGAGTGGAAAAGCTGTCGCCGAAGCCCTGCGCAACCGCGGTTATGCCGTCGTCGAGATCGACGTGGGCCCCGACACGCCGGCCCAGTTGATTCATCACAAAATTGATGTGGCATGGCTGGCCCTACACGGCAGCTTCGGCGAAGACGGCTGCATTCAGGGCATGCTGGAAGTCATGCGAATCCCCTACACGGGTTCAGGGGTCCGCGCGTCCGCCATCGCCATGGATAAAATCGCCACCAAGCGCTTGCTTCGAGGAACAGAGGTCGAACTTCCGGAGGACACCGTTTGGCGCCGTGGCCAACCCACGCCTACAGACATCGCCTTTCCCGTCGTGACTAAAACACCCAATGGCGGTTCAACCATCGGAATCCATATTTGTGAAAATGCGACGCGTTTGGCCGATGCGCTCACCGATTGCGCTCAATACGAAGCCGATGTGCTGATCGAACAGTTCATTCAAGGACGCGAGATCACGGTGGCCGTCTTGAACGGGACCGCATTCCCAGTCGTCGAGATTCGCCCTCTGACCGGACACTTTGACTTCGAAGCCAAATACACCAAAGGTCAAACGGAATATCTGGTACCCGCACCCATCGATCCAGTCATCGCAGCCACGGCCCAGCAACACGCTGAAATTGCCTACAAAACCGTCGGGCTATCCGGAATTGCGCGCGCCGACTTCATCGTCGATGGCGAAGGAATCCCTTGGTTTCTTGAAATCAACACTATCCCCGGTATGACCGCCACCAGTCTGACGCCGATGAGCGCAAATGCCGCAGGGATTAATTTTGAAGAGCTCGTAGAAATGTCGGTTAAAGGTGCACAATTGAACATCGATCGAGGCGACAACATCCCTTCAGAAGCGACCCAGGGAGACAGTAAAACACCGCCCATCGCTTCCAACGGGAATTAAGAAAACTCAACAAAAATGCCAGGATAGAAAGACTTGCCTTGTCAAGAGCGCTCTCCTACAGTAGATTCGTTACGAGCCCATCTAATTTAGACGCTCCATCCCCCCTCTCTCTCCTCAAATACCCTCCTCCCTCCTCGAGACTCACCCCCCGTGTCTCCACTCAGCCCGCAATACCCCCAATCTCGAAACCGTCTGCAACAGGTGTTGACCCTGACGCTGACCGGTACGTGCGTGGCTTTAGGTATATGGGCCTTGGGTGATGCCATCGCTCACGGTGAGACCTTCCAGGTCCAAGACGTCGTGTTTGTGGGTGCAGAGCGAGCCAACACAGCGCAGTTACGACACCTGGCTGACGTTCGGAATGGGACACATTTGTTCAACGCCGATTTGGCGCGAGCCGTTCGAGGGGTGGAAGCGCATCCATGGGTGGACGAGGCCACAGCGCGCCGTCGATTCCCCAGTGCTGTTGAAATCCATGTCAGAGAACATCAGCCCAAAATGCTACTTGCACTCGATGAATTGTGGCTGATCGACGCCAACGCGAACATCTTCAAACGTGCCGATTCGTCTCTACTCGACTTTCCGGTTCTTTCCGGTATCGACCCCGACTTCCTCAGAGAACACCCCCAAGTCGCACGCGCCATCATCGACGACGCCAACGCGATCTTCAAAGTGCTGGACGCCGACGAGCAGTTGGCACTGGCGGAACTCTCTGAAATCCACTTCGACTCCCGTGCCGGTTTCACTCTTGTTTTGAGATCCGGCTCTCGAATCGTACTCGGCTTCGCCGACCCCGCACCCGCACTGGATCGACTCGCCCGCATGCGCGAGCGTGGTCTATCCCTTGAAACCCCGCAGCAAGTAGATCTTGACGTTGGCTCCGTAGCCATCGCCACCCCGCTGCACTAATCCCCCAACCCACACACTCCCCATATCTCCGCAGAACAGCAGCAGTAGAAGCAGAAGGTGAACCCATGAATATAGAACTTGTGGAAGACGACATCGCAAAAGCCAACATCCGAGTCATCGGCGTCGGCGGAGGCGGTGGAAACGCAGTCAACAACATGATCCAGTCCGGCATGACCGGCGTAGACTTTGTAGCCGTCAATACAGACGCTCAAGACCTTGAGCGCTCTCTGGCGCCACGCCGCTTTCAGTTAGGCGGACAACTTACAAAAGGTCTCGGCGCCGGTGCCGATCCAGAGGTCGGCCGCGAAGCTGCCCTGGAAGACCGCGAACGACTCGCCGAACTGGTAGTGGGTGCAGACATGGTCTTCATCACCGCCGGAATGGGCGGAGGTACAGGCACTGGAGCCGCACCCGTCATCGCCCAAGTCGCCAAAGAGATTGGCGCACTGACGGTGGCTTGTGTCACTCGTCCTTTCCACTTCGAAGGACGTCGTCGTCGCAAACAAGCAGAAGAAGGTGTTGAAGCCCTTCGAAGCTGCGTCGACACGCTGATCACCATTCCCAACCAACGCCTGATTTCGATGGCCACTGAGCGGACCACCATGGCTGAAGCTTTCGGCATGGCTGACAAAGTGCTCTACGAAGCCGTCAAGGGTGTGAGCGATCTGATTCACTACCAAGGCTGCGTCAACGTGGACTTCGCTGATGTCCGCACCATCATGGCCAACAAGGGCATGGCGCTCATGGGTGTCGGTATGGGCACCGGTGAACACCGAACAGTCGAAGCCGCACAACGCGCCATTTCGAGCCCACTGCTCGACGACGTCAGCATCGCCGGAGCCACCAGCGTACTGATCAACGTGACAGGCTCATCCGATCTCACCATGTTCGAGATCACCGAAGCGAGCACCATGATCCAAGAAGAAGCCCACGAAGATGCCAATGTCATCTGGGGTTGGGTCGTCGACGAGACCATGGGCGAAGAGGCTCGAGTCACCGTCATCGCGACAGGCTTCGATGAGTCCTACCTGGCCGCCACACCATCCGTGGAGCGGCGCGTGGCTGAAGCCATGCGAGGCGGACGCATGGTCGCCAATGGTGGTAACACCGGTGGCGGATACCGAGGCCCATCCGGCGGTAATGGCATGGTCAGCGGATTGAACCCCGATGACTACGACATCCCCACATTCTTCAAAAACGCCGACTGAGCCGGCGAACCTAAGCTCTGAAGGCCCGCCTTTTCGGCGGGCCTTCTTGTGTGGATTACACTGAGACCATGCCAAAGCTGACCACGAAGATTGGATTCACCGCTATCGCCTGCATCGGTCTGCTCGCAGTGGTCGAAGTCGGACTCCGGGCCACCATGCCTGATCTCGAAGAGGTCGTTTCTCCACTCCTATACCAGCGGAATTCAGGTCAATCCTTCACAACGGGTCGAACCCCTGGTACACGGGTCTACGTGTCGGGTCGCGGGCGGACGGTCACCCACAAAAAAGCAGGCGTACGGATTTTGGTTTTTGGAGCGTCGGCCGCCTACGGGGAGATGTTCAGTCCGTTCACAGCATTTCCTGGACAAGCCGAAGCCCGACTGCGTGCGAGCAATCCTGACATACCCGTCGAGATTCTGAATCTCGCCCACGGGGGCATGGGAAGTCGACAGGTTGGGGAAATGGTATTTCGGGCGTTGGAAAACGACAATCCCGATCTGATCGTCATCTATACAGGAAACAACGAATACCACGAACTGCGCGCCTTAAAAGCCCGTTCTGATAAGTACGACCCTCAAGCAGAGCTGCTCAGACGGAAACTCTCTCGGTCATTCCTTTACCGACGAGTCAGGGATATTGTGATGCCCACTGACGATGGTCTCGAAGCGCCTAAAGACGAGACTTGGCTGCCCATTGGGCGCATGGATGTCACGGTGGATGCAGACGACAGAGGCCTGGGACTCGCGCTTTACGACGACCATCTTCGCTCCATCGTCCTGGCTGCGAAAGAGCATGGGGTTCCTGTCATCCTCACCACGGTGGCCACCAACATTCGGGACCACGTCGACAACGGTACGCCGGGGAGTCCTTCACAAAGCGAAATCGATGCCCTTCACAATCTTCAAGGGATGGTGGACAAGGTACCCAAAGCGCGATTCGCAGCCGAAGCCGGCGACCTGTCCGACCACATCACTACCGAGGGTGGGCTTCATCGACTGGGTCAACTGTATTTGCAAGCCCAGCTACCAGAAATCGCTGCAGATGCTCTGGAGAGGAAGGAGTTGGCCGCGCTGCGACCCATGACCAGCAATCGAGCCATGCGAACCGCCGTGAAACGCCTGGGTGAGAGACACGGGGTCAAGATGTGTGATCTGGCGAGCGCCCTTGCAGCGAGCACACCCAACGGTATCCCTGGCAACGATGTTTTTATCGACCACTGCCACCCCAACGCCCAGGGTCATCAAGTACTGGGTGAAGCGCTATCGGCCTGCATTTTGGACTTGGGTGTCGGTGGGCTGAGTCACTCGCCGCAGAAACTGACGGAAGAAGCCAAACACCCCCTTAGGGTGGATCACTATTCCGGACATCGACCCATACCGGGCTACAAAAGCAATTCCGCCAAGCCGGATACATCTACTCAAGATGGATTGGCCATGGCAGGGCATCAAGCCTTCGTCGCGGAACGCTTTGATGACGCCTTGGCGGCTTACCAAGCCGCGCTCGAAATGGGACCGGACTCCAGCCATCTTCACGTGTCGATCGGTCTGACCCAAATGTATCGCGGCGATCTGAAATCGAGTCGCCAATCGCTGGACAAAGCGGCCGCACAAGGCTTGAAAGCCGCCCAAAGTGCCCGTCTGACACTGGGAAAATAGGCCTATTCTATCGCCTAGGGTTCAAACCCTAGGGCGACCCGCATCCGCTGACGATCGGGGCCCCAATCGCCATCTTCGGTGCGCATCACAAACGGTGGTGCATCCTGCCGGTCACCCGAAAACGAACACTTAAATACCGAAATCGTCGGGGGCCGTCCGTCCCGAAACAAAACCTCACGCCGCTCATTGAGTACAAGACCGGCCTCGGCAATCGCCAACTCGGGGCGCGGATCGGATGCAGCATGGACAAAGACGAAGGTCCCATCCGGTTTCATCAACCTCGCCGCTGTCAGGCAATAGTCGTAGACGCTTCCTCGAAGCTCCATTCGACAGGCAGCGCGTTGCGGATGGGGTGACACCACTCCTTTTTCGACAGGTGTATAGGGTGGACTGCCCGTCACCAAGTCGAAGGAGCCGGACTCTGGGACAACCAAGGGATCCCGTAAATCGCCCAGCCGCAGCTCTATTCGTCCTCCGAGCGCATTCCATGCGATGGATTTTCGACACAACTCATGACTGATCGTTTGGGCTTCAACAAAAACGCTGGTGGCGTCCGAACCCATAAAGTGGAGGGTCATGAGGCCCACCGAGCCAATTCCAGCCCCGATGTCGATCAAGCGCTGAGCGTCGGGCCTGGCCTGGCCCGCCGTCCATGCTGTCACCACATCATCCGTAGAGAAGCGATGGCCTTTTCTAAGCTGAAAGACCGACCAATTCCCGGTGAGTTGATCCAGTGATTCGTCGGCAGTGGCTTGGGGAGATTCAGGCATGAGCGAGCGCATCTACCACGCCATCCAAACCCAGCCCATCGGTATCCAGGTGAAGATCGGCCTGAGCGTATAAACCCGAGCGCTCATCGAGAATCGCTTTCAATTCTGTCAACGCATTGGGACGTCCACGCATCGGCCTGAGGTCGCCCTGGGCCCGTACCCGCTCAAGATGAGAAGCGGGGCTGGCCATCAACCAGACGGTCCGTGCACCCTCCTGAAGTCGTTTCCAAGTGTCGGGAGCCGTGACAATAGAACCGCCAGCGGCGATCACCACATCACCCGATTCTCTGAGCACTCGCTCGAGCACATCTCGCTCCAAGGTTCGATAGTGACTCTCTCCTCGCAATTCGAAAATCTCTCGGAGCGTCATTCCGGCCTGCTGTTCAACCCACTCATCCAATTCAATAAACTGAACACCAAGAGTGTGGGCCAACTGAGATCCCACACTGGATTTTCCTGCCCCTCGCAAGCCAACGAGCGCAATCTTGTTGGGTCGCCCTGGGCCAATCCCTCGAAACAGCTCGGATAGCGACAGTTCCAAGGCAGTACAAACCTCCGCCAGACGACCCACACTGATGTTGCCTTCGCCCTTTTCTAACTGAACAAGGAAGCGTGGCGACACACCTGCGCGCTGCGCCAACTCCGCTTGAGTCAGGCCCCACTCCTGCCGCCTGGCACGCAATCGCGCCCCCACTTGATCTAATAATGCTGCCATGAGTGCACTATAATGCACTAACAATGAGTTGCCAACCGCATTTTAATGCACTATATTGCTGTCATCAGGAGGATTTCATGGGCGAATTCGCTTATCCACCCGTCAATTTCGAGACCCACCCAGACCGCTACATCCACTGGGATTTTGAGGTCGATGGCAGTATCGCTACGCTCACCATGCACATCAAAGAAGACCACCCCATGTGGGACGGTCTCTACGATCTCAAGCTCAACTCCTACGACCTGGCAGTCGACATTGAGCTGCACGATGTCGTGACCCGTCTTCGTTTCGAGCACCCCGAAGTACGCTGTGTTGTCCTGACAGGGGCCTACGACAAAATCTTTTGTGCGGGTGCCAACATTCGCTTCCTTGGTAACGCTCCTCACGCGTTCAAAGTGAACTTCTGCAAGTACACCAACGAAACGCGGTGCGGCATTGAAGACGCGACGGAAGAGTCCGGTATCGTTTTCATGGCGGCACTCAACGGCACCGCTTCTGGAGGCGGCTACGAGTTGGCTCTGGCCTGCGAAGAGATTTACCTCATTGACGACGGAAACGCGGCCGTCGCACTCCCCGAAGTCCCGCTTCTCGGCGTACTGCCTGGAACCGGAGGACTGACGCGTCTCACCGACAAACGAAAGATCCGCAGGGACATGTCGGATGTGTTCTGTACCAAGGCCGAAGGCTTCCGAGCTCGCGATGCCAAGAAATACAACTTCATCGACGGCGCATTTCCACGCTCAAAATGGCAAGACGGCATTGCTGCTCGCGCCAAAGAAATCGTCGAAGAGCAAAATGGAAAATTCCCGAACCGAACCGGCCCCGGAGTCACCATTCCCGCACTCCAGCGCACCGATACGGATAACGGCTGGAGCTACAGCTTCGTCGATGTCGCCATCGACGGACGGGTCGCAAACCTCTTACTCAAGGGGCCAACCGATGCGCCAGAGCGTTCTGCAGACACCTGGTCGCTGAAGGCCTTCCGTGAACTCGAGGATGCTCTGCTCCGACTCCGGGTCAACCACTTGGAAGTTGGGCTCATCAACATTCGTACTGCCGGCGACGCCGCAAAAGTACTCGAACACGAAGCCTTCGTCCTCGAGGGTGCGGAGAATGACTGGTTCCTGGCCGAAGTCAAACACTTCCAACACCAGTGCTTCCGGCGACTCGACAACATGGCAAAGTCCACCTTCGCACTCATCGAAACCGGACACTGCTTCGCCGGTGCGCTGTTTGAGCTGGCGCTCAGCGCGGACCGAATCTACATGTTCCTCGACGATGATGGTGAAAACACCATCGCCTTGAGCGCAGCGAACGCGGGCCTGTTCCGCATGGCAAACGGCATGACGCGGCTGGAAGCTCGCTTTCCCGGAGAGCCAGAAGCGGTGACCGATGCCTTAGCAGAAGACGGCCCCATCGATGCCGAAACCGCTGAAGATCTGGGACTCGTGACGGCTTCTCTCGATGATATCGACTGGGATGACGAGGTTCGAATCGCCATCGAAGAGCGTGTGAGCCTCAGCCCGGATGCGCTGACCGGAATGGAGCAAAACCTCCGCTTTGGTGGCATCGAAACGGCCGAAACAAAAATCTACGGGCGACTCTCCGCCTGGCAAAACTGGATATTCCAGCGCCCGAACGCCGTCGGCGATCGCGGAGCACTTACCCTCTATGGCCACCCCGAGCGGCCCGTCTTTGACTTCAGGAGAACATGATGGCTGGTATCAACTACAACGACCGCATCCCGAATAACGTCAACCTCTCCTCAGACCGAAAGCTGCAGCGAGCCCTTGAGAGATGGCAGCCCGCCTTCTTGGACTGGTGGCAGTCGGTCGGCCCACAGGTCTTCCAGAACAACGACATCTTCCTGCGCACTGCCATCAGCACCGAGCCCGGTGGCTGGGCCCAGTTTGGGCACGTCAAAATGCCAGACTACCGCTGGGGGATTTTCTTGGCGGACCGAGAAAAGGACCGCACCATCACCTGTGGCGACGATGCTGGAAAGCCCGTGTGGCAAGAAGTGCCTGGCGAGTATCGAAACATGCTCAAGCGCATCATCGTGGTGCAAGCCGACACCGAGCCCGCATCCGTCGAACAACAGCGGTGGCTCGCGGACTGTGCGCCCTCTCTGATGGATGCCCGCAACCTGTTTCAGGTCAACGTCGAAGAAGGTCGCCACCTCTGGGCGATGGTTTACTTGCTTCAAGCCTACTTTGGTCGCGATGGCCGCGATGAAGCCGATGAGTTGCTGGCCCGACGGTCTGGCGATGATGACAAGCCGCGCATTCTGGATGCGTTCAACCAACCCTGCACCGACTGGCTGACCTTTTTCAGTTTTGCGATGTTCACCGACCGTGATGGTAAATATCAGCTGGGTTCCCTCGCTGAATCCGCCTTCGATCCCATGAGCCGAACCTGTCGTTTCATGCTGACCGAAGAAGCCCATCACCTCTCCGTTGGCGAGCTGGGACTTGAACGTGTCATGCGTCGCGCATGTCAGCTGATGAAGCAAGACTCAAACGAAGACGCGCGCGCTCAAGGCGGTATCGATTTGCCCACGATTCAGAAATGGATCAACCACTGGTATGGCTACAGCCTCGACTTGTTCGGAGCCGAGGTCTCGACCAATGCAGCCGATTATTTCGCAGCCGGGATTAAAGGCCGCTGGAAAGAAGCCAAGGACTATGAGGACCACAGCTGTTTGGGCCAAACCCGAGCGGTGCCCACCGTCGAAGATGGAGCCATCGTCGACAAAGAGTACGCGCTCCGAAACTGCATGAACGAAGAACTCCGCGACTCCTATGCAGACGATTGCCATCGCGTACTCCGCCGCTGGAACAAAGCCGTGAAGGACGAAGGCATTACGGATTTCGAATTCAACTTGCCGTCTACACGCTTCTTCCGACGCCAAGGTCAATACGCCGACCATCACTTCGACTTGAATGGTGACCTCATCGATGAAGCCACCTGGAATGAAAACGAGGACACTTGGCTGCCGACCGACGCAGACCGAGAGTACGTGCAAAGCCTGATGACACCCGTTCATGAGCAGGGCAAGGTCGCCAACTGGATCGCAGCTCCACGGCGAGGCATCAACGGCAAGCCCTTCGACTTCGAATACGTCCGGA
>Ga0163180_10000070_pt1 | contig 48262 bp, 69 predicted proteins | sample AtlANTMetagenome_2_FD_109647 | JGI IMG/M metagenome (GOLD analysis project Ga0163180, IMG submission 109647) | Marine eukaryotic phytoplankton communities from the Atlantic Ocean - Atlantic ANT 4 Metagenome | ecosystem: Environmental > Aquatic > Marine > Oceanic | place: North Atlantic Ocean...
ATGTACTGGCTATCCTGCCGGGATCATTCAAGAATCGCGTTTATGCTGGATTTATTAGCAAGAATCCTTAATTCAGACTCATTCGTGCTTACTATTTACTTGTAAGACACACAGGAGGCCATCATGGCTATCGACTTCAAGACATTCAACGAAATTGCTCCCCACGTCCTTGCTGTTCGCAAGCCCGTTCTCATTCGAGGTCGGCACGGCATTGGCAAGAGCGAGCTTGTTTATCAAATCGCTGCCGAACTCGGCCTTCCCGTTGTGGAGCGACGAGCTTCACAGATGACCGAGGGTGATCTCCTTGGCCTTCCCTCTACCGATGGCGACGTTACCTCTTGGTGCCCGCCTGAGTTCCTGGCCGCTGCATGCAGTCAGGCCGTGGTTCTCTTTCTCGATGAGGTTGATCGAGCCGTAACTGAGGTTCGCCAGGGCCTCTTCGAGCTTTGCGACTCGCGCAAGATCGCTGGCCAGACTCTTCACCCGGAGACTCTGATCATCGCTGCCGTCAACGGCGGTGAGCATGGCGCGCAGTATCAGGTTGGCGAGATGGATCCCGCTGAGCTTGATCGCTACACCGTGTTTGATCTTGAGCCGACTGCCGAAGATTGGCTTGATTGGGGCAAGGACAATGTTGCTGGTCCCGTTTGGGATTTCATCAACCAGAATCGCTCGCACCTTGAGCATGACGGAGAGTTCGAGCCTAACAAGGTTTACCCTTCCCGTCGTTCGTGGAAGCGCTTCAATGACTGCCTTGTCAACGCTGGTCTGACCGAAGATCCCAAGGAGTCTGCCGGTCCCGTGGTGTTCCACCTCGCTTCTGGTTTCGTTGGCTTCGAGGCTGCTGTTTCGTTCAATGACTTCTATGCTAAGTACGAGGCTCAGGTTACTATCGAGGATATCATCGACCGAGGTGAGATCTCCAAGACTGAAGAGTTTGGTATCAATGACCACTGTGCTCTGATTGAGAAGTTCCAGGCGTCCGAGATCTTCAAGGAGAAGTTGGACGATGATAAGATGCAGAACGTTGTTAATTACTTCGTTACGCTTCCGTCCGAGGTTGCAATGAAACTCTGGGGTGTGCTCGGTGAAGGTCCGCAAGAAAATGTAGTGGCTCTGCATCGTGGCCAGACCGCCGATGGTCGAACCGTCGCTGCGATGATGGTCAAGATGTTTGCTTCTGATTCTAACTAAATACAGGGAGGTTGCACTATGAGTTGGCATTAGCTAGATTAGCATTGTTAAGATAGAGTCGGGAATTAATGATTATGTGTTACTTAGGGCGACTATCATCATCGTCCGCAAACCTCAACGCTCGTTACGAGGTTATCAACGGCGAGCTAACGTGATGGGCAACGTGAGAAATCCCATCCCCGGCTTAACAATGCGTAATCCATGCTTATACTTATAGTGTAGGAGATATCAATCATGAGTTTCAATCTTAATGAACACACACATCGCCTGATGGTTCGCGAGCCTTTCTTCGCTGCGCTGTCGCGCCGTATCGACAAGATGGCCGACAAGAGTATTCCGACTGCTGGCGTCCGCGTCAACCCCGATACTGGATACTTCGAGCTTCGCTACAATCCAGACTTCTTTGAGCCTCTGCCTGATGCTCATCGAACGGGTGTGATCATCCATGAGTTTTATCATCTTGTGTTTGAGCATGTCACTGGCCGTCTACCTGACGAGCTAGCTGGCGTCATGAAGGACCGCAATCCTACTCCAGAGAAGCAGCAGCTATTCAAACTCTGGAACATCGCAGCCGATCTGTCTATCAACTATCTTATCGGTCGCAGCAATCTTCCTGATATGTGTTGTTTCCCTGGCGAGGGTATGTTCGAGGACTTCCCTACTGGCCAGACTGCCGAGTTTTACTTTGATCTTCTAAAACAGAAGATGGAGGAGCAGGAGCAGAACGGTCAGGGTGGTCAAGGCGAGGGCGAGATTGATCCTGATCAGGCTGGTCAGTTCGATGATCATGAAGGTTGGGGTGACGGTAACGATACCTCAAATGCCCAAGCCAAGGAGCGCTTGAAGGATGCAGTTAAGAAAGCTGCCAATGAAGCATCTGCCCAGGGCAACGGGTGGGGTTCTGTCAGTTCAGAAATGCGTAAGCAGATCATGGATAGCATCACCCCCAAGATCGATTGGCGCAAGGTTATGCGATACTTTGTCAAGACTTCACAACGATCCGAGCGCCGGTCTACCCCGAAGCGCCTTAACAAGCGCTTCCCCGGCATCCACCCAGGTAAGCGTGTCAAGCGTAACGCCAACATCGCGATCAGCATTGATCAGTCCGGTTCAGTCGATGACGGTATGTTGGCTGCGTTCTATTCAGAGCTTAACAAGCTGTCTAGTATCGCGACGTTTACCGTGATTCCCTTCGATGACAAGGTATTCGAGGAGAAGGTTTACGTCTGGAAGAAGGGCGAGACTCGTTCATGGGAGCGCGTTCTCTGTGGAGGCACCAACTTCAACGCGCCCACTGATTATGTAAACAAGGGCAACTTTGATGGGCATATTGTTTTGACGGATCTTATGGCTCCTAAGCCTAAGTCGTCTAACTGCCAGCGCATGTGGATGACTTCGCGTTACTATGCGGAGCGCCCCTATTTCAAGACTAATGAGCGAGTGATCGCTATTGACACGTAAGGAGTTAAAATCATGGATGATTTTGATACTGAAGATGAGTATGTAAACGAGGAAACTGAGCTAGAACTAGACGAGGATTTTGGATCCTATCCAGATCTCTCGGAGGTTTGGCACCCCGACGTTGCTGATACTCTTCAATTTGCCTATTAACTATCTTTGACCCGTGCTTATAATTAGTACGTGGAGGTTAGAGAGTGAGCTACTATCATCGTTTTGCAAGGCGTCCAAAGCCTGTGACTATCGGTACTGCCAAGGTCAAGAATATGATCGAGACGATCGACAAGATCAAAGGTCTTTCTGATTGGGAGAGAAACTTTGTTGATTCGATCAAGGAAGGCTGGCAGAAATACGGTTCCGTAACTGAAAAGCAGCACGGAATGATTCAGAAGCTAGCGGATCGCTACAATCCTGAAAATGTCAAGGCGCGAGAGGATTGGATCTCTAATTTCGATGATGAGAAAAAGAATCGTCTACAGGTGATGGCGAGCTATTACAAAGCAAACCCTCCCTATTTCAGTGATCTCGCTGATAGGGTGCTAAACGATCCCGATTATATTCCGACCGCGCGCGCATATGCAGCTATGTGCGAGAATAAATACGCACAAAAGGTTATGGATATTCACAACGGTGAGCCTCTTTTTCCCGCTGGCTCAATGGCTACCGCTCGTGCCTCTCGACAAACCCCGCACCGGATCCGAGGTAAGACAGTTGTCGTCATTGAACACCCAGAGGGAGTGCATAACGCTGCCAATGGAGCCCGCCGCGTTGTCGTCCTTCCGGTTGGAGAATCGGAGCCGGTTGAAACTGAAGAACGCTGGCTAAAGAAATTACCAAAAAAGCTGCGCTAGCCTTAACTTTTGAGATTGGTGCTTACTATTTATATGTAGACATTCAGGGGAGGAAATTCTACATGACTCGAAAGGATTTCAACATTGTCGCCAGCGTTGTCTCTAAGATAGAGAATCTACAGACTCGCAACGAGGTGGCACTCAATTTCGCTAGTGAACTTCACAAGCAAAACGATCGATTTGACACCGTGCGGTTCTTGTCCGCATGCAAGTGTCAGCCAGCGCCCGCCGAACCGCGCGTTGAAGATGATTATCACCTCGCGAGAGAGAAGTTCATTGCGCCGTAACTATCGAAAATCAAAAGACATTATCTCTTCAAAAGAGATCGCACAATATATTGTATTCGCCACGGTGGCCAATGTGCTGCTTTATGGTTTGCTGCTGCTAGCAGCTACCTATCAGTGAGACACCGATGGGCGAACCAATTAAGGTGCGTATGCGCCCAGGACTCACAAGGCTGGGCGACAAGTTGTATATTATGGCAGGCTGCTTGATACCTGTACCAGATGATACAACGATGCAAGATCTTCACAAATATGTGATATTTGATCCAGCTTTCCGCGAGAACAATGAGGTAACAGATTTATGGACAGTCGAAGGATCAAAAGGAAACAAGTATACAGTTCGCAAAATGGGCGACCGATTTACCTGTTCTTGTCCTGGGTTCGCGTTCAGAAAAACGTGCAAACATTCAAAAAAGATCTCGGAAGAGGTTAATTAGAGCACTCTTGTGCTTATAGTTATACTGTACTGAGACGGAGAAACGCAAAGTGGCAGAGACTTTTGAAGACAAGATTGTGCAGCCTGATGAAAGGGCTGAACTACCCGCTGAGTTGGCTAGCGATATGGCGCTCTGGCGTGAGGGTTGGATCGGTATGCCAGTTGCATATATCAGATTTCACGAGAAACTAGCTCACAAAGAATTCTCTCGAATCAGAGAAAAGTATGGTCTCATCTCTGACACTCAGCCCTTTCTGGTTGGCGAAGGTTGGTTTGATGGCATGCGCGTTGTCGAGGCCAGATGTGAGCGCTCCGATGGTAAGCCTTTGACGCTCCGCTGGCACCCTGGGTCACAGAGGTTTTTCCTTTGGAAGCCCAACGGAGGCAGCAGCGTGTTTCAAGAGTCTGACATTTGCCCCGACGCCGAAGAGGCTAAAAGTCGTCACGCCTTCCCATGGGCATGGAAGAACGAGGTTACTTTTTAGCCTTAATTTTGCGCGGCCTGTGCTTATAGTCTAAACATGAACAAGACAACCGAGAAGCAAACAATCGATCCTCGTGTCCGTCATGCTGGCAAGGCTGGAAAGCACGCCACCCGCGCGCTGGATATCCGAAAAGGCCGACGACGAAAAGATCGACGCCAAGAATCGAAAGCAAACCGCTGGAGGTAAATGTGTTGTATCCTTTTTTGATCGGTCTGGTGATCGGGTTCGGCCTCGGATGTTTTTTGGAGAGAGAACGATGAACAACTTTATTTCAGTCGCATATGCGGCTAGCCTTGCGCTATCTCAAGCCCTGGCTACCTTTGTGCAAGTTCGCGCAGATCAAGAAGCATTGTCCAATATGACTGACAATCAGTTGAAGGACATGATGAAACAGAGCCAAAAGGCTCCGATCGGTTTTAGCCGGGAGATCTCAAAATGAGAAAGTTCGCCACAATCATCACAATCTTCGCGTGCGGCTATCTCTTTGGTGACTCCGCGATCCGTATTGTTGAAGCTACATGGGCAGAGCTAACCGGCAAGGTAAAGCCTGAACTCAAAGAGCTACAAGAGCACATCGAGAGCCTAGAAATCAAAGACGTGACCCGTTGAACCCCGACGATTATGAAATGGTCGATCTGCCTTATGTGCAGATATTAGCCGACGACTGTGAAATAATTGCAGAGTTGCAATGCTTCGACTATTTTCAGGCAAAAGTCAAAAGAAATCGGGCACTTGGAGAGGGAAAGATCGCGAGGATCATATATAAAAAAGTGCCTTGGCAGGATTCAATTCCATTTTAGCGCTTAACTCTCAACCTTCTGTGCTTATAGTTTAGGTGTCAGAGGATAGAGGAGATACACCGATGGCGAGAGATATACACACAGTTATGACCTACGATCAGGCGGTCGAGCAATTCAACGATTACATCATTCCCCTCTGCATTGAGCAAGAAACCGAATGGCAGGGCGGTCGGTGGACATCGGCTGATGAAGTTCATCGGCGTGAGACTTGGCACAACTGGACCGATTCTCTCTGTAAGGATCATCAAATTAGCGACTGGCAGTATGAGAACTGGTCAGTCCCCGATAGCTGCGAGGGTTAGAGTGATTATCACTTATCACATTCCCACCGAATTCGAGCGATTCCAGGCCCGGATCGGTCGGCTCTCCCTTGGTGATGTTTCCGGCATTGTATCCGGCAACAGGACACGCGAGCTATACGGCCAGACCGAGGGAACGATCGCGATTTTTTTTCCAGAAAAATCACACCCAGGGGTTAACTAGGCGCGTTTCGTGCTTATAGTTTACACGTAAGACAAACACACTGCATCCATGGAGGACGCAACAAAATGCTGAAGAAGAACACCACGAAGACCGTCGTCGTCGAGAACACTTTTACCGTCACCGGGGGCGAGACTAACCAAATGGCCGTCTCTGCGCTCGTTCGCAAGGTCAACGACGAGGCTCCGCTTGTCTCGCTGACCCTGAACGTTCCTGGTCGCAAGCGCGGTGTTTCGCTGCGCCTGGACGCGGATCAGGTCAAAGATTTCGCTGCGCTGTTCGCTGCTATCGTCGAAGATACGCAGTCCTAACCCTTAACTCTAGCCTTCCGATGCTTATACTTAAAGTGTCGGAGGGTAAAAGGAAAAAAATGAGTTGGCCTATTTTGGAAGTAGCTGCCCCGTGGGATAGCTTGGACAGTGTTCCTCTTCATATGCGCGCGTCAGTCAAGCGCGCTCGTGACGCTCGAAACTACGCAGATATTACCATGCCCAAGGTTGGCGATCTCGTGAGCATCAATTATGGATATCACCCAGGTAAGCCAGCGGTGGTTACTTATGTCAACCCGCCCGATGTGAGATTTATCTACCCCGATGGCAAGGAAGGATCCAGCGGTGTGCGAGGGGTGAAAATTGTGAGTCAAAAGAAATGAATTAATATTATGTGGGTACGTTACCAGTCTCGTATTCTGGCATGACCGCAGAAACAAAAACGCACCGAAAGATACTAACGAGGTTTAAGAAGTTGAAGATTTGCGACTAAAGAAAAAGAAAGCAGACACTCAGAAATAATGTTCTCAAGGGTAGAATGTTATATAAAAAATGTATAGCCATTGGTTAGGTGGCTAGTGGTAAAGGGTGAACTAGCTAAAACGTATATATTAATATGCGGTTAGCAGCCTACATTGAAACAATGCGATTTTATTATTGCTGAGAGCGCTACGGATCAAGTACCCTCACTATCTCAATGTCAACCCTTAACTTTGCACCCAGCATGCTTATAGTTACCATGTAGGCAGGCAACACAGACACAAAGGAGCTAGCCCAATGGCAGCCAAGTGCAAGACAAACAAGCGCCGCACGCAGCACACCCGCGAGCGATTCACCCAGAAACTCAACAAAGCACCGGAGGCTATTACGATCGAGCGTCGTGTTCACCTCCCTAACGGTGAGACGTTGGCCATCGCTCACGTCAATGGCGTGTATCTGCTAGCTCGGTTCGATAAGAACGAGAGCCCGCTACAGTCCAGCCCGGACATCTACGGTGGATCCGATGGTCAGCGCCGCGCGTATGACACTGTTTCGGCCTTCGTCGGTCGCAAAGTCTCGCCTAAACGCTGGCGATAGTCAAAAACCCCTTTCTGAAATCTCCAATGATTTCAATTACTTAATTAACTTTGCTCTAGGAGAAAGTTCAATGATTCTGTTCGGTTATGCCGCACTTGTCGCGCTCTGCGCTCAATCCTTTCTGATCGGCCCAACCAACCGACTCCGCTAACCCCTTGATATCACTTACGATCATAGCCTCTCAAAACAGGCTGGCTCGTGGTGATTTGGGGTCTAATGATTTCAATAACTTACAGGAGGCATACGTAAGTCCGCGAGATCATAAGTGAAATCAGTTAAATTTATTTTCACTTTATCAATGATATCAGTAACTTACATATGTCGTTTTTTTCCCTATTGGGCTCAGACTGTGCTATGATCTATAAGCAGTCGAGGAAAGCAACCCAAACAAAGGATCAAACATTGGACTTCTTCAAGATCGCAAAAGACAACGCTCCACTTCCCCGCAAGGCTCAGACTGAGCTAGCTATCCAGGCGCAGGCCGGTGACGCTTCCGCTCGTAAAACCCTTGTGGTTTCTAATATGCGTATGGCGATCAACGTCGCCAACAATCACAGGCGCAACGGGATCGAGCTTGAAGATCTGATCGCTTCCGCCGCTGGCGCAACGCTCGACGCGATCCGCGTTTTCGATGTTACCTCTGGCGCTAACTTCCCCACTGTCGCCCGCCAGTGGATGGTTGCCCGTTGTCAAGAGGTTGTCAAGTCTCGCGGTGTCGTGTCTGGCGATGACACCACTACCCGATCGCTTTACCGCAAGGTTCGCGCTGCTTCCACTGCTCTCCAGGCGCAAGGGATTGACGTGACCCCTGATAATGTCGCCGCTCATCTTGACATTGACGCGCAGAAAGTTTCTAGCGCTTGGTCTGTCGTCTTTGGCGCTGCCACTTCCATGTCTGCGCCTGTCAAGTCAGAAGATGGCGCTACTTTCGGTGACACTCTTGCTAGCAAGTACTTGCGGCAAGACATTGCCATGGAGCGCACCCGCAAGAGCGAGCAGATTGCTAGTCTACTTTCCTCTTTTATTTCCACTCTTTCCCTTCGTGACCGTCACATTTTCGAGGCTCGTAACCTCGCGGAATACTTGGGGAATGAGCCGATGGCTCAGGCAACTCTCGCGCAGATCAATGGCATTTCAAAGCCGCGCGTCTGTCAAATTGAAAAGGCTCTCAACCGTAAGTGCGCGGAATTCTTCAAGAATAACGGTATCGCTGGCTAATTATAATATGTCCGCGGATGACAATAAAAAAGAAGAAAGTGCCGAGCTTATTGACTTTACATCAATCAAGCTTAAGCAAATAGCTAATGACTTCGAGGCCTTAGGCATGTATGAACAAGCCGACGAGGTATTAGGCGCATTAGCTAAGTACCAGCGCGGTGATATACTTATTAAGTGGCAGAAAGGCATGCCCTTTATTATTATCACCGAAGACGGCAAGCCAAAAAAACCTAGTCATGACAGCTAGTTAGGGGTACTCCTCCCCCCCTCCCCCCGGAACCTATGTGCTAGTAAAAGGGGGGCGAATATGCCACCTTAGTACGTTCGTTCGATCGCTAAGAAAATTTTACAGATTTTGGATAGCAACTGAATCGAGCATCTAGTTATAGTATGTTCAAGAAAAGCAAATGTCAGGCATGCGGCAATAAGCGCCAAGTGATCGAAAACCTCCTCATTGAAATAGGAGAGTTAAACAGCGTTATTGCAGAGTATAAGAAGGTTTTAAAGCAAGTGTATGCCGAGATGGGTATAATCCAAGTAATAGCTCAGGACGCGCTAAAAACAATACGTGGTGGGGAAAGAGAATTAAAGTTGGATAAACAAAAAAAAAGCATAGATGAAGTATGAAGACGGAAAATGCAAATTTTGCGAAGTTAAAGAAGAAGATTGCATATATAATACCCCAATTTTAAAGATATCTAAGTTTCCGGGCGATGATTTTTGGACATTAATGCTTCATAGGCACACATCACTGCCGCTAAAAGGCGAAATTAAGTGTCTAAAATATGCCGTAAGAAAAATTTTTCCAAAAAACGTAGAGTTAAATACATACCAGCTAGATCCTTTTACACATTTCCATTGGAGAGTGAAAGGAAAGCCTATATTACGGCCTAAAAAAATATAAAAAATAAAAAAATGCTGTTTTTTTGACTAGTTAAAGCAATAATTGCTTAACAAAATAGTAATTCCCCCGTTATTATAGTAATAATCATGTCAAAGAAAGACGATAAAACAAAAGATCAACTCATTAACGAGTTGCAAAGAGAAAATCAACAACTTAAAGACGAAGTAGATTCTCTTTGGATGATGTTAGACGAGATGACAAAGACCGATATTGAAAATTGGTCGAGTATTTTAGAGGAACTTCAGTTAGACGTCGCGTCTAGAGCGTTGATGGTAACTAAAAAGAAGGTCGATTGCTAGAATTTGCTTATTTTTTAAAAAGGAGACATAAAATGAGCGTTACAACAAGTGTAAATGATTTAATTGAGACTTTAACTACAGCTTTAACCGATGCAGAAAAGCACGAAAGTGGTAATAATGCAGCAGGAACGCGACTTCGAAAGCACTTACAAGAGGTAGTTAATACTTGTAAGACACTTCGCAAGCAAGTACAAGAAGAACGTAATACGCGTTAATTAGCTGAGCGATATAATTCAATCAAGTGCATTGCACAATATTGTTTGAAATGGTTAGGCCATAGAATATAGGCGGCTTTTCCCCCGGATGTTAAAGGGGATTGGTCGCCTTCTACTATTTGCATTACCAAACCTATATCATTTTTTCTTTCATGATGATATTTGTATCTTACCAGATCACCTGGATGTATCTTTTTACTAAACACTCTACTATTATCGCTTAATTTACTTCTTATGTCAAGTAACATTGCTAGTTATCTGTACTATGGCAATGCAATTTTTCAGAGTAGGCGATTTAGTTGAACCAAATTCCGATTATCTTAGTTCACGCGTGTATACGCGAGAGCAATGTAGATACGGAATGGTTTTGTCTTATTACAAAACTAAAAACGGCTTAATGTTTGAAATCTACTGGTGGCCGTATAATAATATACTCTATTTTCCAATCTCTGGCATACGTTTAATTTCGCGGCCAATTAGCGGAAGCGTTAATATTATTAGCTAAGACTAGTTATTAATAGACCTGGAGGTTTATTATGAGCGTAGGAGCGATTGGCGCCGTTGGTGGCGCTGCCCCCGCTAGTGCTGCACAAAGTCCCGCAGGCGCGCAAAAACCCGCTGCTGCGGGCAGTTCTGCTGGTGCTAGCCAGTCCGGAGGACAACAAGCGGTTGGATCACCCAATATTTGCAATCCAAACCAAAATATGAGCACGCGTGATTTTGTTTCGCTTACTGAACAAGTTGGAAAAAGCGCAAACGAGCCAAAAGACATTATGGATATGATGAAAATGGTTATTGCGCTGCAAATAATGCAAAAGACTTTAGAAGCAACTAGCGAAATTATCGATAGTTTTATTAGTGGCGAGTAAATTGTTTTAAAAATAATGAAAACGCAAGTTTTCATATTTTTTAAAGTATGTTTAAGTTTCTGTAATCTTTTTAACTAGTTAATGTTACAATGGAGAAGCTTAAAGACATATTTGCTATCATAATATTTTTAATATTGGTTTCATTAATGATATTATGGTTATACGCTACAACTTGTAGTGAAGCCATGGCAAAAAGCCCTAAAGCTAAGTTTTATGACTTTAATGAACAATTAATTGATGGCGAAGTTAAGAAACCAATGACATTGTACACTGATTCTAGAGATCGAGTAAAATTTGAACGTCTTTTGCGTCTTAAAAAAAGTTTCATGGGTAAACTCTTTGATACGTCAAAAGAAAAAGTGTTTAAATGAAAAAAATATTGCGGAATTGGGAAAAATTTTTGATCGAGAGAGTTGTTCCTACAAAACAAGAACTTATTGACATTTTACGCGCTGAAGCTGAGCAAGATATCAATATTGACACTCCGAAAGGAAAAACGAAAAAATTCGGCGGTTTAAAAAAGGTCAAACTTGAGTTTGATTATGGAGAGTGGCCAAAACTTGTTAATCCGGCCGATGATATGGGTTGGGATTTGATTATTGTGCCCTCGGCGACAAAAAAAGAGAAAAATTTGCTGCCGGTTGGTTATATTGAATATAAAGATGACGATGAGACGTGGAAACAGGTTGGTAAGGCTAAGCCAAAAAATATTGGCCAAAATACAAAAATTATTATTGCTCCAAACGAACAATATACTAATGAAGACAAGCAAATAATAGAAAAATTTTTTGAAAAATTAATTCAATTTAAAGATGTTGTTTGGTTTTAGGATAAAAATTTTTTTTGGAATTATTTATTATTAGAGGTAAAGATGCAAAATCAAGGTAATGTTAGCTTCAACTTGCGCGATGCTGACGATGTTGAGTGTGATGAGTGCGCAAGCAAAAATTTTGTGCAAGTGTACAGAATAAAAAGAATATCCCCCGTTATCTCTCCAACTGGAGAAGAAATTATGGCACCAATTCAAATATTCAAGTGTGATGAATGTGGCCATATAAACAAAAATTTTCTCGAATGACACAAAATAAGATAAGCTGGAAGGCTGTCGCTCCGTATTTGGTGGAGGTTAGAATTCCAGGAAAAAATAATGATGACCCTATCGGATGTGCTAGATTGGTTAACCACGTCAAGTGGAGTATCGAAGCTTATTTTGCTGTTCTTACAGAAGATAAGCATTTTTTAAAGAAAAAGTTTGATTCTGAAATAGAAGCAGGGCGTCAATTAGCAAAACTTTGGAATACAATGGAAGAGATTAATTTAAGAGATACTCAGGAATTCTTTTTTGATATGAATGACCTCTTTGGACCATCGGATTAAAAAATGATAACTTTTAAAAAAATATATAGCTTTATTTTGTTGTTGGTGTTCTCCGCAGCATTGTCTTGTGGTGATGAGCCACCTAAAGATGAGGTGCGTTCCATATATCATATACCAATACCAAATTCTATTGGTATACACTTAATGACTCCAGATGAGTATGAAAAACAATGTATTCGCGAAGAATGGTATTTTTGCGACCTTAATGCGCAATGGAGAATGAAAATTACAAAAGACATATGTCAAGATCCTCCAGCTGTTTTAGAGGTAGGCGAATGTGAAGAATTTTTAGAATGTGATCCAACAAATTATCATATGGGCACGGTGGATTGTATGACTTGGGATGGCTACCCGGGTACTCAAGACCAAGTGTGCGACAAAGGAAAAATTAAATATACAGATTGTGAAACTCTTTGTCATGAGGAAGTGTGCAACGGTCTAGATGATGATTGTGATGACTTAATTGATGAAGAACAACTTAATGCATGCGGAGAATGTGGATTTGTACCAGAAGAGATTTGTGATGGATTAGACAATAACTGCGATGGTAGTACTGATGAGGATTTAATTCAAGAGTGCAGTACTGCATGCGGTGTCGGCGTAGAATATTGTATTGGTGGAGGTTGGGTATCTTGTACTGCTCCTCCTGTACAAATAGAAATTTGTGACGGTTTTGATAACGATTGTGATGGACAGATCGACGAAGAACTTAAATGCGAGTGTACTATTGACCATGTAGGTGCGTTATTTCCATGTAATGAATCACCATTAATATGTGGACAAGGATATAAGACATGTGAATGTGCAGATGCAAATTGTACAGAGATTTATACAACAGATTGTGTAGCTCCATGTGTTTATTTCCCAGAGCCAGATGAAATTTGTGATCCTACTGTTGGCATGCCTTTACAGCAAGAGGAATGTAATAATTTTGATGACAATTGCAATCAACTAATTGATGAAGATTTATATGTGCAATGTTATTCAGCAGATCCGGATACTTTATATGTAGGCATATGTGAACCTGGACAAATGACATGTCTTGCCGGCTCTTGGGGACATTACTTTCCTGATACTCCTGAATCTCCAGAGAATTTTACAAACGGCTTTTGCAAAGGTGAGGTTGTACCTCAAGAGGAAATATGTGATGGTGTTGATAATGATTGTGATGGTGTTACTGATAGCGGCGAAGAATTAGATCCTGTTGATATTTTCTTTATTGTTGACTGGTCTGGTTCTATGGATACAGAAATAATTGCGGTTATGTCTGCTCTCAATAAATTTGCCGGCTATTACAGTGACGAAGAAGTGTTACAATGGGGTATTGCAATGGGTCCAATGGAAAATGGGATGGGGCCATGGCTAGAATACTTACAATTGTATCATAATCTGTCTGGATTCACCGATTTCTTAGCCGCTATGGCACAGTTGAACCTAAACTCATACGTTATGTCAGGTGCAAGAGAAATGCTCTTAGACGCAATATACTTGGCTATGCATAATTTAGTAGGTTCAGGTGCGCTTCCTATAAAAATGGCTGATCTAATTTGGAATACCAATAAGGGTGTATCACAATCAGAGCCTCCTTTGTTAAAATTCAAAGTTAATTGGAGAACAGACGCTAATGTAGAGAGAGTTATTATCTTATTTACTGATGAACATCCTCAAAGTTATTTACTTCCAGAGATTAATCAACAAAATTTATTAGATTTAATCTCAAAAACGTTTAATACAAGAATATATGTTTTCTCTAAAGAGTGGCATAAAGATAATAGTAACTATAAAGACGGCTGGGAGCCTCTATGCACTGCTTCTGGTGGTAAATGGTATGAATTATCATCAAATAGTTTAGTTGTTTATAACAGTCTTATGGAAATTATTGACGAAAACGCTTGTAAGTAAGTAATTATTGTATGAATTTAACACTTTGGAAAGAATTTCTAGACGATCATCGAGATATAGATGTCTCTAGTCTCGTAGTACAGCCCGATCTAGCGCCGGAAATATGGTATAACAAACAATTGGATGATGAAGTCCGCTCAAAACTGTTAGAAATAGCAAATAAGTTTTTTGATGACTTAGATTTAGACAATTTGTTCGGAAAAGACGTAAAAATAGATGATATTTTGCTTACAGGCTCTCTTGCTAGCTATAATTGGTCAAAATATTCGGATATAGACCTTCATATACTGCTAGATTTTAAAAAAATTAACAGAAACACAGATTTATTGCAAGATTTCTTCAAAGAAAAGATAATGAACTGGAATAGAAAGCATAATATTCTAATTCACGGGTACGAAGTTGAGATATATGTTCAAGATTCTCGCGAAAAACACGTTTCTATGGGTGTGTACTCAGTATTAAAAGATGGTTGGTTTCAAAACCCTAGGCGAGAAACCCCAGAAATTAACTATATGGACGTTAAAAAGAAGGCTTCGAAGCTTATGAGCCTTGTTGATGGAGTGGAAACACTGTTTTTACATCAAAAATATGATGATTCTTATGATTTTTCGAAGAAAATTAAAGAAAAGATAAGAAAATTTAGAAGATGTGGCCTAGAAAAGGGCGGAATATTCTCCGAAGAGAACTTAGCATTCAAAATATTGCGTCGAAATGGCTATTTAGAGCGTTTATCTGACCTTTTTACCAACTCTTATGATGAAATGATGTCATTAAAAGAAGAATTTAGCAAAAATTGGCGCAAATTCGTTAAAAATAGCGATAAAACAGAAGAAAAAGACGATTTTTCGCTTGAAGAAGTAGAAAAATACCAACAATTGGTCAAAAATAAGCATAAAAAGGCTAAAAAACAGACAATTTCACTTGGAAAGCAAGGAAATAAGGCTCCATACAGCCAAAAACCGCCATTTGAGCGTTCAAAATCAGCTCCACCGGGTGAATAATAACAGAATATTGTTAAAAATAAGCGTTTTTAAGACATTTTTAAGTAAAAAAGAGTATTTTTAAACGTTTTTGATATAGAAATAAGTCAATATAAAGCATTAAAAAGGGCTATTTAACACATTTGAAGATAATTATATATTGAAAATCATTATGTATTTTTAATATCTTAAAAGTTTTAAGAGGAAACAACAATGAAATTAACCAAAGAACAGCTGAAAAAACTTGTCGAAGAAGTAATATCAGAAGAAATAATAGAGCAAAATGTTGATTTAATCAATGAAGAGCAATTGTTAGAGGAAGGTTTTGCAGATATAATGCAAAAAATGAGGTCTTCTGGTCGATCAGCTATCAGAGGTTTTTTGAAAAATTCTGCAAACAGCAAAGCAAATAGAAAAATTGAAGCTGCTCTTGATAATGCTGAAGAACTGCCTCCTGAACAGAAAGAAGAAGCTATGGAGAGTGCATGGGTGCAATCTGGTTATATGATAGAACAATTAGTTGATGTTTTTGATGAATTCGAAGTAAAATTTCGCTCTATCAATGATAAATTGCAGCGTAAGCTTAAACAAAGTGCTATTAGTCCGCAAACATTACAAAGAATGGCCGAGATGCTTTCGTTAGAAGACGAAGAAGCTCCGGAAGGAGATGTTGTGCGCACTGTTGATGATCGCGACGCGGATTTTGGTACAGTTAAAACTGGACCTCCTGAAAATATGCCAACCGGAAATAGATTAGAAGAAGCCGAAGCAACAAGTGTTGTTGCTGATTCACTTTTTAGAGCATCTGCAGAACTAGTTAATTGGATTGTAACAATGGAAGGCTTTAGTGCCCAATTAAGTGATATTGCAGGAACAGCCGGAGCCGGCGGAGCATTAAGAGATGTGTTAGAAAAATACGCTGATCTCGGCGGCGCTGGAATGTCGCCTGCAATGCGATTCTCAGGTTCAAATCCAAAAAAGAAAAAAAGTGATATTGCAATGTCAGTTACCGATGATCCAAACCAACCTACTAAAGTTGCTCCAGGTCCAAGAGTTGGTACAGCATCTGCTAAAGCTGGCGCAACGCCTGCATCTGCAGTACGAACATTGCAGCCAGGTAAAACTGCAGACGTAGGTAGAACACGCCGTAGAAATGAGTCAGTTGAATTATCAAAAGAATATTTAGAGAAACTTGTTAATGAGCTTAAAAATAACAAATAAGACAAATGAGAGTTTGCAAGAAGTACATGAGTTAGTAAATAAATTTTTTCCCTATGCACAAAAGCGCCTTGGTTTTAACAGGCCAGTGGCGCTTTCGTTTATTTCAGATTCTCATAACGCTTCAAATCCTTTAGGAAAAACAGCTTATTACGACCCAAATCAAGATGAGATATCTATTTATATTGATAAACGACATCCAAAAGACATATTAAGATCTTTTTCTCACGAATTAATTCACCATAATCAAAATTGTAGAGGAGAATTTGAAGGAGATCATGTAACAGAAGAAGGTTACGCACAAAAAGACGAACATTTAAGAAATATGGAAAAAGAAGCTTATTTAGAAGGAAATCTACTAATCAGAGATTGGGAAGATGGAATAAAATACAAATCAAGGAGCACTACAATGAGTGAACAATTAATTAAGCATATTACAGAGCGAGTTTTAGAAGAGTTAAAAAATAATAAGAAAGCTGATCTAGACAAAGACGGTAAATTAAGCTCTTATGAAAAAAAACGAGGCGCCGCTATTGAAAAAAGCATGGCTGGTGATGATGACGAAACCGTAGATGAAGCTCATTGTGGAAAACGCGATGATGACGACGTAAACGAAGAAGTAGAAAATCTAGAAGAACGTCGCAGAGGAAACTCTGAAGATCGTAGAGGACACGATAAGCCAGCAGACCGCGTAAAGGCCCTAGAAGAGACCGAAGACGTCACTGAAGGGGAAGAGGTCGTAGAAGAAGAGGAAGAGCTTGAAGAGCGCCGTAGAGCCGACTCTGAAGACCGTAGAGGGCACGATAAGCCAGAAGATCGTAAAAAGCCTTTAGAAGAAGGCAAAACATTTGAACAACGTAAAGAAGAACGTCTTTATAATGCTCTTATGAAAAAGTGGGTTAAGTAAATGGCGGCACAAACAACACCTACAGAACCATCAATAAGTTCTGACTATATTATTAAGACATTAGATATTTTATCTGAACAATATGATCGAGCAGATGTTGATAGTGCTACACCAACTTTAACACCCACTCATGTTCCTGGTGATGCAGTAAAACCAGGGATTCAAGTTCCCGTTATTTTAAATATCAAAGGACCTTTATCTTTAAGAGGCAAACAAGAGCCTTATAAAGTCACAATAGGTTAAATTAAAAGGAGATTATATCATGGCTAGTCCAAAAGGTAGACGTAGAAGAAGAGCGAGAGCAAAGGCAATTGCAGCAGAAGCTGCAGAAGTTGCTAAGGAAGCTGCTAAGCCAGTAGTTGTTGAAAAAGCAGCTAGTGAAGCTCCTGCTCCAAAAGTAGAAAAAACTTCTGTAAAACAGACTGTTGTTTCAAAAGCTAAAAAGTTAAAGTCTAAATTATCAACAAAATCTGATTCTTAAGGAGAAATTAAATGGGCGGTGCAGCAGGACATATGGCGCATCCATTTGATTTACCTCGTGTAAAAAACGGGGACGATCTTTTTGAATTTTTTGAAGATGCAGTAGAATATTTATCTAATAATTCTGGTGCTGTAAAAATTGATGGTGTTAATGTAAGCTTTAAACTAATCGATGGGCGCAACGGCAAAGAATTTGCAGTTGATCGTGGAAGTCTAAAACCAATTGATATTGAAGGTATTACTTTTAATCGTATTGGCGAAAGATTTCCTGAAGGCCATGGTATGCGAGAGGCCATTAGTGTATTACTTGGTATTTTTAATGAAGCTCTTCCAAATATTCAAGAAGAGTTAGAAGAATTAGATATGTGGGATAATCCTACAGTCTTTTTAAATACAGAGTATGTTTTAAGAAAAACTAACGTTACTGAATATGATCATAATTTTCTTGCTATTCATGGTGTAAATCAGTTTTATGAAAAAACACACTTTAGAACTGGTGTTACACGCCCAGGAGCGCCGCGTCCTGAAGATGAAGACGGGCCAAGTACAGAATTAGAGTATAACCCTTCTGTTTTAAAAAGACTAATTAAAAAAGTTTCTCCTTTCGCTAAAGAATACAACTTTAAAGTATATGGCTCCATACCAACAGAAATAATTCCTGGTGAAAAAGTAGATTTTTCAAGTAGTTTAGCAAAACAATTCCGAGTTAACTTTTCTCCTGAAGATGAAACTGTTAGTAAATCTATGGAAGAATGGCTATCAGAAGCTGACAACCCTCGTTATCATTTTGTTAAACTTACAAATGGTAAAAAAATTAAAGCTTTAAGTAAATTTGTATATACAGAGATATTAAATGGTACTCCGATTACTTCTTTTATTGCAGACTCTAACGATGTAAAGCCGGCAATCTATGGTGCTGTTTTTTACCATGCCACATTAATTTTTGGAGACGATATTAAAAAAACTTTAACTAGTGATTTGGGAAGTTTATTGAATCATGAAGGGATTGTTTTACGAGACGCTCAGTTTGGACCAAAACCTGTTAAAATTACAGGTAAATTTATTCTAGCCGGAATGGAATCTTCGTTTAGACAAAAGGAAGATCCAAAAGCTGCAGTTAGCGCGAAAGAAGATGATATTACAAATGCAAATGCTGTTGCGTTAATTCCTGGCAAATTTAAACCTCCCCACCGCGGACACTTAGATATGGTAAAACATTATTCTAGTATTGTCGGAAATAATGGAAAAGTAGTTGTTTTAGTCTCACCAATATCTAAAAATTTACCGGGTGGTCTTGAAATTACTGCTGAAGACTCTATCGATATTTGGAATATATACTTAAGAAATGCTGGTCTTAGTAACGTAGAAGTTTTAAGATCTCCAAAAAACTCTCCTGTTGGAGCGACCTTTGATTTTGTTGCAAATGAACATAACAAAGAAGATTACGCACAGCCTGGAGATAAAATTATATTGGGTTCGAGCACTAAAGGAGGTGATCAATCACGTTTTGCTGGCGATGTTCAAAAATATGCATCTGAGGGTGTAGAAATATTAAATCCAGCAAGGTTTGCTTTTGAACCCAATCCTCCCGAGTTGAATGCAACTGATTTTCGAAATGCAATTGCTAAAAATGAAGATATTTCACCATGGCTTCCGGAAGAGTCATTAAATTCTGCCGGCGAGATAATGGCAGTTATTGGTCAAGAAATAGAAAAAAAAACATTGACTATGGAATCTCTATTTTCTTTGGTTGAAGAAGTTATAACAGAAAAGAAAGAACGTAAACTGGAAGGAAAAGCAGAAGAAAAACATGATTTTGGTGGTCTTCGGGCTCAAGCAAAGTCAACCGATCATACTGGGGTTAGTACTAGCTTTGCATCAATGCTTGAAGATGACGAGGACGAGGAAGAAGAAGAATTAGAAGAAATGTCTTCTATGGGCGGCGGTTCTGTTGCTGGCCACATGGGCCACCCTGGTGATAAAGAAGAAGAAACACTAATTAGAGAAGAAGCTTTAATTGAAAAAGTATTTAATGTTATACTAGATTCTAGGAGCAGATAACATGCAAACAAACAGAGAACAATTTTTACAAGAGTTAAAATTACGTAAGATTATACGAAAAGGTATATCTATAGTTTTAGAAAAGAACGAAACAGAAAAACAACAATCATTATTAGAAGAACATAAGCTTCGAGAAGTTATTAAAGATATTCTATCAGAAGTTGCTGTATCTGACAATGATCCTGCTCCTCACCGTTCAACTGGTATTAATGTACTTGAAGACTTATTAAAGAAAATTATTCCAGTATTAGAAGACGATTTTAAAAAGTTAACTTCTAGCACTGAACAGAGACAATCATTTAGATCTCACATTATTAAAGCAGTAGAAGATTCATTAGCTCCCCCAAGAGTAACTGATAAAGCTGGTACTGAGCAGAATAAAATGATATCAGTTAAAGAAGTTGAAATTGACGTTGGAGGTGGTACTCCAGACGATGCTTTTATTGATATTGATGATACTGCCGATGCTGAAGATCCACCAGATGAAAGGGAAGAATTTGGGATCCCTGGTCAGGAAGAAACAGGTAGAAATATGGCCTTCGAGTCATTTAAGAAAATTAGTAGTGGTATTGTTGACTCGTATGACGTGCTTGGATCTACTGAAGATAAAGAATTATTTTATGATTATTTAATTACTAATTTAAAATTATACTTTGATAAATTTGAAACTGACTTATCACCAGCAGTTGAAGAACCTACGACACCAGAATACGAGCAGAGTGTCTCTGCAGCTGAACCAGCAGATCAGGCTTCTCCTGAAGAGTTAGAAGGTGCTGTATAACAAACTTACTGCTAGTTTTAGCTAGTGTTTAGATTGTAGCATATAAACTTAAATTTGTTAAGATCACATGTGGGAAAGAAAAAAGAAACTCTACGGGGATAATGAATATTATAGCATTTCCAATAAGTTACGTTTAGAAAAAAAATCAAATGAAGAGTTTGAAATAATGCTTTCTAACCTAACTCTAGAAGAAATGATAGCTCTCAGGCTAGAATGTGCCGCAAGAGTAGTTGATAACAAGTTATATGGTTTTAAGCTTTGGCAATCTATTCCTAATATTGCGAAAGAAGCAGTGTTAATGTACACTTACTCAGCGGCTAGAACTAAAGGTGAAGCTGCTAGTTTTTTAGGTCTTAGGAAAACACAACTTAGAAAATTACTAAAAGAGTTTGATATTAAAAGTTTTTTTGCAAAAAAGAACGATGATACTTGATTTATAGAAACTATGTATATTGTTCTTTTTAAATCTGGGGGTGAATTGGTATCGACAGGGTAAGTAAAATATTTTGTGCAAGGCAGAGGGCAGCGTGGCTCTGTTAAAACGCTGAAACTATAATTGCCAACGATAATGTTGCAAATTATGCTCTCGCAGCATAAGGGGGTTCGCTAACTACCTTCTTAACCAAAGTAGCGACGGAGGATTGCTAACACCTCTTTAAATATTGTTAGCATTGTATACTTAACAGTATATTTCATTGGTCAAATTATTTTGTTTGTTTTAGAAGAAGACCTTTAAAAAATATAAAATAAACTAACCTTGTAAATGACAAACTATTTGATGTATTCTGGACCCGGGTTCGACTCCCGGCACCTCCACCAATTTTTAACTTAAAGGTATTATATTATGCGTCTTCTCTCAACTCATGTCTGCATGACAAAAGATGTTGGTTTTCATGGAAATCTCTTCGGCGGCTTACTATTAGCCTGGCTAGATGAAGCCGGCGCAGCTTTGGCTGCAGAATTAGCAGAATCACCAAGAATGGTTACTGTGAAAATTTCAGAAGTTATTTTTCGTAAACCAATTCGTCCAGGTCAAATTATTAAAATCTATGGAAAAATAAAAGATATTGGTACTACTTCTATTACTATAACTCTAGAAGCTAGAAGGCATAGTCCATACAATGGTTCTCAAAGGGTTGCATGCACAACTGATATGACTTTTGTTCGAGTTGATGGTGATGGAGAACCGGTACCAGTTAATGAAAGTGTTAAAAATAAACTACAAGAGCAGAAAAACTCAGAAAATTAAACTACTTATAGTAATATGAAAAACTTTAACGACAAATGGAAAAGTTTTCTTTCTGAAAATCAAAGACCCGGGCCCGGTCGACAAAAATCAAAATATGAAAGAAAACAAGAAAAAATTGCATTTGACGGGTATAGCAAATCAAAAGATCCAGCTACCGGCAATAAAGGCGCCTTTTTAACGGAAGAAGAACTAGCTCTTATTGCAGAAGGCCGTAAAGAAGACGCGGCTAAAAAGTACCCTCAAGTTAATCGATTTATCGATAGGCTAGCCAATTTAGATCCATCTAAAAATAACAAATATCTTATGTGGATGACCAAACAGTTAGCTGCAGAGTTAGATAAACAGTTAAAGGGGCCATTAGGCACCAATGTCGCGCAACAGGATGGAGACGACGCAACTCCCAATCCCCAAGATGAATTTTTTGTTGAGCTTTTTAATCACGTTATAGAAATTGGTGATGAAATTGCAGAGTTTCACAAAAATATCCAAAGAATTAAAAACAAAGATATCAACTCCTACAAGAGTTTAGATGATCTTATATCCACAACTAAAGAGCTAGGATTTTCAAAACGCCAAAAGAAAAGAGGCGAAAAAATGAAAGCTTTAGAAGACGTTGATATTCTTATTGAGAATGACTACTTTGTATTAGCTAGACCATATACCGTCGACGCCGCAGCTATCCTAGGAGGAGCTAGAGGTGCTACAAGTTGGTGTATTGCAAGAGGAAGTTGTAATGTCGAGGGTTACGACGGCCGCGAAGAGTGGTTTACAGAATATACAGGCAAAGGTAAGTCTTTTTATTATGTTATTAGTAAGTTTCTTCCAAAAAATGATCTAGCTGCTCTACAAGCGCTAACAGTTACAGGTGAAGATGTTGAAGCTATTAATAATAGAGACAATAAAGATATTAGCCATTCTGACTTTTATAAAAATATGGAGTATGTGCTAGCAGCCGGTGCAGTATCTAACCCAGAAAAAACAATAAGAACACTTAATAGGGATCTGGAAATGGGAGATGATGTTCCAGAAGACGTTCAGACTCTTGTCAAAACACTTGTGAGAGATTTTGGTGAAGAATATGATGAAACTATAGAAGATCCTAATGATGTTGAAGAAGTATTAGACGTCTTAAATCGAATATTTGAACATGCCGCCCATGACTGTTTATATGCATCTCGCGAACACGAAGGTGAAAATCCAGCAGGACCAAAGCCAGAAGATTTTGAAGAAGCGTTAAGAGATCACGAGCACTCTTTTGAATATGTAGATATACAATTGCAAGATCCGCATGACTGGGGTGGAAATCGCTGGCTATGGAATGCTTATATGTCGATAGATATTCCTGAAGACTTAGATTGGGTCGATACAGGCGATGGAAATCCAATGGCATCTGATTACGAAGACGACTTAGGTGATATATTTAGAGACGCCATGGATGATTTAGGTATATATCCTGATGAAACAGAAGTAGACATTAATGACTATGAGGAAACAATTAGAGTTAGGCTTGAACCAGATTATGATGAAGGGGAAGGTATAAATCAATTTAAAGTATTTCTTAATAGAATGGCTGAATATGATGAAAAGTATCCTCAAATTTTAGAAAAAGCTATTGAAAAGCTAGGCGAAAAAGGATTTATAAAATCTGCTGCACATGATGCTAGAAAAAAGATTTTTGATGAATTAGCTCAATTTGAAAACTTAAATAAAAAATTAGAAAAAGGCGTTATTACTATTTTCTCGCCTCTGTTTGATTTACCACTTGAAGGATTACTAAAAGCTTTAAATTACGATAAACTAATAGATACTCGTGAACAACATCAACGTGATCAAGCTGCGCCGTCAATAGTACAAAAAAGCTTTATCGACAGATATACAAAGAGAATCGAACAAAACATTCGCAGTCCCTATACAGACTTTATTAGAGACTTCTTTGATGCGGCGGTTAATCAGTTTAAATCAATCGAAAACGCACAGGCAAGACAATTAAAATTACTAGAAACTCGTGATTGGAGTGAAATACCTCGATCTAACGTTATAGGTCAAAGTGCCGAAGATCTAAGAATCTTAAGTCCAGATATTAAAGTATCACCTTCTGAAGGCATTACTGGAACAATTGTAATGACAATTCCGATAGATGACGATTTAGATGTTATACAAGACAAGATTAAGTTTGCAAAATATATGGATAAGTATTTAGAAGACTGCTATAAATTATTAATATCACATACTTTAGGCGTCGCTTTGAAAGCTGGTAAAATGGCGATGGAAGAAGAACCACAGCTATTTAAACCGGCTCCCGGTGCTCAAGAAGATCCTAGTGGATGGAAACCCGGCATGCCTACTCCCGAAGAAACAATGGGAGTGATAGATAGTGTTATGGAAGAGGGCAAACAAGTCACTCAAAAAGATCTATTTACTAATTGGAGAAAGTTTTTAGAATAATAGGAGAGTAAGTTGATGTGTATAATATGTGTAGAATTAGAAAAAGATAAGTTAACTTCAAAAGAAGCAAGAAGAAATCTTGGTGAATTTAGAGAAATTTTAGAACAAGAACATAAATTAGAAGTTTTAAAGCTTATTTGGAAAAAAGAAGATGAAGAATTTTTAAAGGAAGATTTGGTTACTGAAGACACTATTAAAGCTTACAGAAAAGCAATAGATTCTTGGGAATCGTATGGAAATAGCGGGAGTGATTAAGTACATAATTATTTCTTGTATAGTTATAAGCTTAATTTATGAATTAAAGGAAAGATCAAAAAAATGAAGTATCTTTTATTTTTATTATCAATGTCAATATTTTTATCATGTGCAAGCAACAGCGTTATAAAAGAAGAAATTTCTCTTAATGATGACGTTGTAATATTATATTCAGCTTCATGGTGTTATTGGTGTGAAAAATCAAAAGAATTTTTAAAAGATAATAAAATTCATTATATTGAAAAAGACTTAGAAAACCCTAAAGATTTTAAAGAATTAAAAAACTATGCAAAATCAATAAATTACAAAGGTAATATAAATGCTGTTCCACTTTTTATTGTAAAAGGAAAAATACTTATAGGATTTCAACCTATAGAAATAATTTATCTTTTAGAAAAGAAGTCTGGAATTATTAGAACTTTTACAAAAAAAGAGAAAGAAGAACAATTTAAAGGCAGCGAAGTATTTACTAATAAGGATTAATAATGAAATTAGATAATTTAGATATTAAAACTCTTATTACTCTTTTAACAATTGCTGCTACTTTAGGTGGATTTTATTATACAACACAAAGCAGATTAGATATTTTAGAGTCTGATGTTATAAAACTTCAAAAACAAGTTAAAAAAATAACAAGGCAAAGTAAAAAATGAAATTAATTTTTGAAAGTTGGCGAAAACATTTAGAAGAAGCAGTTAATGTTTCTATTAATAAAATTAAAGATTTAGCATGCCCTCCGGCTACACAAAATCTTGAGCTTAATACTAAAAACAGAGATGCGGCAGTACAAGCTGAACATATTCAATATGGCCCTCTTAACGTTGATGAGCCTGGAGATTACTGGAATGATATTGCTGATGCCTGGAATACTTCAGAAGAAGCAGCTAAAAAGTCTTTATGTGGTAATTGTGTAGCTTTCGACATCTCTCCGCGAATGAAAGATTGTATGCCGGGAGAAACGTCTGATAAAGATGGTCAACTAGGATACTGTTGGATGCATCATTTTAAATGTCACTCAGCGCGTTCTTGTAGAACTTGGGCAAAAGGTGGTCCAATTACAGAAGATACTAAATCTATGGAATGGCAAGAAAAAAATAAAAGTTCCTTAGAAGAAGAAGTAGAACAATATGGTGTTTCTAATATCAAACATGCTAAAAAAGATGCTAAAGAATTAGGAATTGCTACTGAGAGCAAAAAAGACGTTAAGGTATCAATAAATAAAAAATTAGATGCAGAGGGCGGCGCCGCTGGTTTAGGTCCTCTATTACAAGCTGCTAAAGAAGTAGATCCTGATATCACCAAAGATGAAGTTATAGATATCTTAAATGCAATGTCAAACGTTGAACAACACAAAGATGGTGATTATGTTGATACAGCAGAATTAAAAGAAGCTGTTGGTATATTCTTAGAAATGAAAGAAGAGCTTCTTGATGAAAAAAAACGTAAAAAGAAAAAGAAGTCTAAGAAAAAGAAAAAAGGCAAAAAAGATGCTTGCTATCATAAAGTTAAAGCAAGATATGACGTTTGGCCCTCTGCCTATGCTTCCGGCGCTTTAGTAAAATGTCGAAAAGTCGGTGCAGCAAACTGGGGTAATAAAAGCAAAAAGAACGAACATATTGAATTAGAAAAAGAAGATCTATTACAAATATTAGAAGAAGAAATCGAAAACGTTCTTAACGAAAAATGTTGGCCTGGATATGAAAAAAAAGGAATGAAGACAATGTTTGGAAAGCGTGTTCCTAATTGTGTTAAAAAAACAAATGAGGAAGCGGAAGAAGAACTAGAAGAAAAAAGAAAACTAACTGCTAAACCAGGATCTGAATCAAGTCTTCGTGATTGGTTTGGGCGAAAAGGTGAAAAAGGCAAAAAAGGCGGCTGGGTAGATTGTAATACTTGTCGCAAAGACAAAAAAACTGGTAAAAAAACTTGTAAAGCATGTGGAAGATCTGGTGAAGAAAAAAGAGCAAAGTATCCTTCCTGTCGACCAACTCCTGCAGCATGTGGAACAAAAGGAAACTATGGTAAAAAATCAAAAGCAGGTAAAAAAGGTTAAAAAGGAAAAATTCAATGAAAAATTTATTACACAAATTAGCAAATTTATTAAATAGTAAACACTGTTGCTGCTGCTGTGGATGTTGTTCATGCGAAAGCTGCGCATGCTGTTAAAATCTTACTAACATGAAAATAAAAATAAAAACCGGTTGGTACGAACCTCACATATGACCTGATGAGCTAGAATGGCCAGGTGGGTCAGAAGTTACAAAAAAAGAAAAAGAAAAAGAAAAGGCCAATAAGGATAAATCAAAAATGAAAATAGATAAATCTGAATTAATTAAGATTATTCAAGAAGAAATTGAAAATATTTTTGAAGAAGAGTATTATGAAGTTGATGCTAAAGATATCAATGAAGAATATTGCCCTGTTTGCCAGGAAGCTCAAATAGAAGAAAAAAAGAAAAAAGCATGTAAACCATCAAAAGGCAAAAGATTTGCTAAGAGAGTTGATGGTAAATGCCGTTCATTTGGGCAAGCCGGCCAAGCTAAAGGTGGTGGAGATAGGATTCGGCCAGGTACAAAAAAAGGCGACGCTTATTGTGCTCGTTCCGCAAAAATTAAAAAATGTAAAAACCCACCGTGCGCTAATACATTATCTAGAAAAAAATGGAAGTGCCGCGGTTCAAAATCAGTAGCTTAAATTAAATATTTGTTTCAAAACTAAGGAGTTAATAACAAAATGAAAATTACAAAAGAACAGCTAAAGCAAATTATCAAAGAAGAGATTAATACTCTCAAACGAGAAGTTGCCGCAAAAGAACCAAATGAGGGATTAAGTGATGAGGCGAAAGCAGAGTTCCATGAGTATCTAAGAGCGTGGTTTAATCAAGCTGCAGCACGCTATGGAAATGATCCAACTAATCCATATAAAGCAAAAAGGCTCGCCTACGATTTAGCACTGGGCGCTAGCGGAGGAGAACATACCTCGGGTAGTGGTGATGTAGATTTTAATCATATGCTAAAGTATCTAAGTCCAGAAGATCAATATCTCGGTCGTCAATTTCTAAGCCACATGGCTAACGAAATTAAAAATAAACCAGAGTTGGCTAGTAAGTCTTCTCAAGAGTTAGCTAATCACTTCGGATTGTAAAAAACATATGAAGCTCCTATTTGAAAATTGGCGAGAGTATTTAAACGAGATAACTCATCCAATGAAGTCCGCCGATTGGGAAAGTGTAGGTAATGCTTTACGAGATCCTAAAAAAGTTAGTGAGATACACAAACTATTAGTGGGTATGTTTCCAAAACAAAAAGAATTATTAAACTACCATTATAATAAAGGACAGGATTCATACCCAGAATTAAAACGATTTATACACGGAATAGAAAAGTACACTTTAGAGGGTCCATCTTTAGTAAGTCCGGCTGATTATAAAATAGCAGATGAGGCTGTAAGAGAAAGAGAGAGAAAATATCAACAGTACATAAAAGATAAAGATGCTGGAAAAGATGCTTTCTATTTTAGAGATAATCCAGCCGACCCCCGCGATGTCGATTTTTCTAAACTTCCCCCTATCACCATTGACGAAAACGGTGAAGTTACTGACGGAAACCACAGAGCATTTCTAGCCCAAAAAGCAAACGCTGATTTAAAAGCTTATAAAATAGTATTTAAAAAAAATAATCACCCAAATGTAAAACGTATCTTACAACTAGTTGGGAGAATATAGTGAAGCTCCTATTTGAAAATTGGCGTCAGTATGTGAATGAAGTTACATCTTTAGACACAGAACTAAAAAACGCTATTTTTCAAGCAATCGTTGATTCTCAATTCTGGAGAGAATCAAACTATTTAAAAGACGTTGATATACAACCAGATTTACCCGGTTTAGATAATAAGCTAGGAACCCCTGCAACACTAGCTCTCCAGAATAATTTAAATGATATGGTCAATAGTTTAGACCTTGATTTATATTTTAGTGTAGAAAGCTCAAATGAAGAATATGTCTTGGGGCCAAATGATGAATATGGTGGATATCCCAATAATTGGATGACTCTGGGCCAATACAAGGGCCCTTATCAAGAATTAGATTACAAGCATGTAATATTAATAGAGATTAGGCCATTATCTAGAGAATATAGTCTTAATGATTTAGATATTAATACTATGGTTAAGAAAATCTCTACAACTATTAATCACGAATTAGTTCATTATCGTCAATTAAAAAAACAAGCCAAAAACAAAGGCTTATCTGATATAGAAGCTTATCGAGAGATGGTGTATGATCCGAAACAAATACCAACTACTGACGATAGAAAGACATATTTAACGAGACACGGAGAAATCGACGCATATGCCCACGAAGCAGCCGAGCAACTAATTGATGCCTATGGAGTTCAAAAGTCTCTTAAATCGATAAAAAACCTTAGTCCTGTGGATATTAAGAAGTATCCTGAGATATCAACTGTCGTATTAGATTACGCTGAAGTATTAAAAGACGATCCGACAGAGCTAAATAAATTTCGAAAGAAGTTATATCAGCAGATACAAAAACAGTCTGTACATAAGAGGTCACCTATGCCGTGAGATTAGTAATAATACTGTTGTCTTTTATTTTATCTAGTTGTGCTGGAGTAACCAAATCGACTGAAATGAGAAAGATACCAGATTATGAAAGTGCATGGCAGATTCAAGAGAAAAATACTTGGCCAACTCCAAAAAACGTATCAATAGCTATACAATTGTTTTATAAAAAATGGTATGAAAAGTTTGGTGATAAAAACAAAAAAGTATATAAAGCTTTAAATAAAATAATGATAGAATGGGTATCTGACAAAGAAAAAAGTATGTTGGGTTATTCTATGGGCGGTAAAATTAAAAGAGGCAAAGTAAAAGGATTAGCTTTATCACCAACTTATATAAAAATTCAAAAAACTAGGTATGAAAGAATAGCTTCAACTTCTTTAGTTCACGAATTAGTACATGTTGCTTTGTGGAATAGTGGTAATATTTTAGGAGATCCTGACCACGAAGGTACTTTATATGAAGGGTGGACTTCTGAACATACTAGAATGGTTAAAGAAATTAATCGTTTATTAGCTGACATAGATATTTAAATACTAATTAATAATATGAAACTTGAAAATAAATGGCGTAATTTTCTTGCTGATAATCATAAGAAAAAAGCTAGCATTACTGAAAACAAAAATTTAAATATTTCTAATGTATTAAAAGAAGTTGAATTTGACATAGAAGAAGCTACTGCTGCTAAAAAACGAGGCATTGATCTTCCAACTATGTTAGAAAAACTTAAGAGATACTCTGTCTCAGCAGGACAGAAGCCTACTCATTATATGCACTTTTCAGATTTGAACAAGGTTGGCATCAAACCTCAATCCGGATATGAAACTCCACTGGGCATTTATTTTTACCCTGTTAATGAACAGATTCTTAATCAGCTTGAAAAAGGAAAGATACCTTTTGCATCTGAAAGAAAATTCCTTCATGTAGTTAAACCAAAAGAAGGTGCTGAAATTTTGTATACCGACGAAAGCTTTACAGAGCAAGACTTTAATGAGAAGTTGGTAAAATTATTTTCTGAACCCGTAGGCAAAAAACTTACAAAAAAAATGGCTAGAAAAACTCCGGATGGAAAGATTGATAGTTATCTTGAACAAGTCCCCTACATGTATGAAGATTTTAAAAAATTTAAAAAACAAGTAGAAAAAGGGCACGTCGAAGAGGAGCTTGATGCTATTGATGATTTAAGACGACTTTTGAGTAAAAAAGACGATGAATATTTTCTAGAAAGCCAAACATCAGATCCTTACTTAAAGGATGCATTTGAAGAAATAAAAAAGTATTTTAAGTATCCTGGCCCGTATTCGCGTCTAGATTATTTTAGTAATGTAATAAGACAGGTAGCCACGTATACTGTCAAAGGTCAATTTGATGCTACTCAACAACATGTTGATGCAGTACATAAAAAGTTAGGTTATGATCCTGAAGTCGATTCAGTGCGAACTTTGCAGAGAGCTAGTGAAAAATATCCAGAAGGTATAATAAAAGAACCAGGATTTAATTTAAATCATGCAAAAGCAATAATATACGCGTGGGATTTTCTAAAGCAAAAATCACAAGAAGCACTAAAAAAGAACCCGGATTATCCTTCCTTGGGAATTAGTGACGCAATAGGTACTGGTAATAGGTGGGGTTATTTTACTGCAGAGCAATGGAGAAAACATCTAGGTATTAAAGATAATAAATCTGGTACCATACAAGCAATTAAAATGAGCCCCGCAGTACAGCTAGCCACTAATGACGCACATCATAAATTTCCTTTGGGAATATTGTGGAATATTACAAGAAGCTATACCAAACAAAAAACCAATGATATGCAAGGTTGGTCGAAAATTTGGAGAGCGGTTGGAGTTGCTGGAGTATCAGATTATACAGGTAAAGGTATGATTCATCACGCAGAACCAATGCAAGCTGTGTTTTTTACTAAAAACGCTATTGAACAAGTTGAAAGCTTTGACAATAAGATGTCCTTCGTTCATGTAAAGCGAAGAGAAATGCATAAATACACTAGAGAAGCTGTGCCTTATGTCAGAAAAGCATTTAATGAGCTGATTGGAAGAAACCCAAATAAAAAAGAATTAGATTATATAGCTGATGCTATATCGATTCATATGAGAGGTCAAGATTTTGTAAATGTCGACCAGTATCTTCAAAGTCAATATGAAGCAGGAACTCTTGGAGGATACAGTACCAAACGAATGTTTGCCATAGCAATATTTGAAGACAAAAGTGAGAAAATAATTAGGTTTGCTCGTAATTTGGACCAAGAATTATCAAAAAAACACGCTATGCAAGATTTAGAAGATATATTTGATTTACCAAAAAGCGGAAATCCTATTGATTCGCCAGTCGGCCAATCTTGGGATCATATTCAAGGAAAATTAAATTTTGAACTTCGAAATGAAGGATTAAGAACTGGTCAAGAAGCTGCAGCACGAAGCTTAGATGCTCTTAAACAATGGTTTGTAAAATCAAAAGAGAATTTCGACAAAACACTAGGAAAAGAATTTAAAGTAGAATTTCCCTTTAAAAATTTATAGTTATTTACAGGAGGGGTATGATGTGTTACGATGGTTTAAGAGATTTTTAGGTTTTATTCCTGCTTTAGAAAAAGAACAATGCCCTGCAAAATTAGTCTTAGAGGACACTACTTTTTACTGTGTCAAAAACCAAGCACATATAGGCCCTCATAAAACATATCAGGGTAAATTATTCTGGACGCAGAAATGAAAAAAACGGAGAAAATTGATTTAGACAATTTAACTGTTAAAGAAATTAAAAAAATTAAATCAATGGCTTCTCTAGACGAATTAAATATTTTTTTCGATAGGAATAAAATAATAGTAGCTCTTTGTAAGAAGTTATTAAATCTATTAAAAAAATAATGCCTCTGTAGCTCAGTTGGTAGAGCAGCTGATTTGTAATCAGCAGGTCGTCAGTTCGAATCTGTCCGGAGGCTTAGGAATAATATTATCATGGAATTTAAAGAAAAATTTTACAAATACTCAATGTTGGGTATAATAATAAGTTATATAGTCGTAGTTAGCTATGTTTTTGCAAATTGCGACGGATTTTAACAGGAGAGTCGATATGGCTGCAAAAACAACATCAGTAACAAACAAAGCACTTCAAAGCGAAGTTAACTCATTAAAAACACAAAATAATAATTTAACCACTAGTGTTAGTAATCTTAAAGATGAAGTTGTCACTTTAAAAAAAGAAGTAGAAACTTTTCGCAAAATGGTTACTGAAGACATTAGAAAAATTGTTGATAAATTAGTTTAATATTTAAGTCTTCTGGAGGAAACTATGAAAGAAGAAGAAAAAACAAAACCTGGAAAACCTTGGAATACAGATAGTACTCATGAAACATTTAATGAGGCTCTTTTAAGACAAGGAGAATTATCAAGCCAATGGGTAGAAGATAAAGTTGAAGGAATGCAGGTTAAAATAAAACGCAGAGCATCTAGCGGAAAGTTTGTAGTCAAAACTAGACTTCATCCAGATTTTGAACCTAAAAAACCAAAAAAGAAAACAAGAAAGAAAAAAAGCAAGGTAACAAAAAATGCTAACAAATAAATTTATAGTAGCTTATACCCTATTACTTACGTCTGCAACTTTGCCAACAGATCTTAATAGTAAAAAAGCATATGTTGCGGGATTTGAAGATGGCGGAGAAGCTTATTCAAATGCTTATAATGCACAAATGTGTGCAAATCATTATAGAAACCAAGGTGCTACAAAACCTGGACCAGAATGCTACGAGCATTACGAAAATTACAAATTAAGATTACTTAGGTATGAAAAAATTAAAAAGGAAGTAGAGAAAGCAAATGAAACAACCAAAAAAGATGGGAAAAGTAGCGAAAGAGATAAAAAGAATTCAGATTGAAGAAAATCTTACACTTCCCGAGTTGTTTGAAAAGTACCCACACTTAGCAAAACTTCAATTAGAAGAGCTTTTAGAAGAAAAAGAAACTAGTTTAAAAGAAGAAAAGAAGCTTTTGTTAGATTAAAATATGAAAAAAGTTCGCAAAGGTTTTGGTTTTAATTCTACTTTTGTTGATGTAGAAGAAGCCAAAGATAAAAAATCAAAAACAACCGGAGCGATCGAATGTGCAGATTGTGGGGACATTTTTTATACTAAGGACATAAGTAAAGAGAACTCTGCTATGTCTTGCAGCTGTAAAAACATTAGAATAACACTAGGAAAATTTTACGCACCCCAACCTGGAAGAAGCGAACATTATATATTATTGCATTGTACGAGGTCTAAGACTAAAATATACGATGTAATAAAAGAAACGTTAGAACCTGTACAACCGTACAAGGAATATTAAAATTGAAATATATTATTATCACATCATTTTTGCTATTAGGTTGCCAAGAAAATTCATTGGCACCAGGAGTTGCTCCACAAGATACTGTGCAAACTGCTATCGGTGACGCCTACTATGAATCTTTTGATTTAACTATCGATATGAAAGTTGAAGAAGATCAAGAGGTACAAGAGGAAACTGAAAGAGAAATTAAAGAAACACATGATATTATAATAATGCAGCCGGAAAACTACCCTTCTGGTCCTTATGCAATTGATAAGTTTTCTATTTTACCAGATATGACTTTTTATGATCCATGGACTAAAGAATGGTTTAATATTAGCGAACTTTATAAGCATGATAAGCATAAAGCATTTATTTTAGTTAGTTCTGCAGGGTGGTGCGGGCCTTGTATAATGGAAGCCGCGGCTCTTATTAGCATATATAGTGAATACAGTGCAGACGGTTTAGAAATTATATATACTCTTGGAAACACCAATCTTCCCGGAGACGTTCCTTTTGACAATAATATTGATGAAACAAATAGCGCTAGTTTCCATAAAGATTTAGAGTTTATGGAAAATTATCAATTTATGGTACAAGATGCCGCTGATAAAAAATTAAATTATAAGATGCTAGCTGATCCAAATAGAGAAATTCTTAAATATGTTCCGGGTCATGCATGGCCTTTGTCAATTTTAGTTACTACAAAAGATATGGGCGTTAGATTAGTTGAAGAGGGATATTGGGGAGTACTTATGGAAAATAAAATTATGTTAGTTCTTTATAATGATGTCCCAACATTACCTTTTGAATAGAAATGAAATCTGTAATAAGAAAAAGCGGCTGCAAATTAAGTGTATCTGATAGTGATTTAACTCGCGAAAGCGACGAAGCAATAATTGTCGATAAAAACGATTGTGAAATTGCAAGAATAAAAGTAAAAGACGATTCTATACAAGTTGAGACCTTTGAGAGAGTTGATACTATTATTAGAGGCGCTCAAAAAAGAACTAAAAAACAAGGCAGAAATGTCAAAGTTGTAGCCCTCTCAGGGGCTTTTCATCCTTTTAGTTTAGGACACTTAGGTATGATTCAAGAAGCTGCTAAATACGGTAAAGTGATTATTATATTAAATAGCGATGAATGGCTAATGAGAAATAAATCAAAATCTGGGATTATGGAATACGAAAAAAGAAAATTGTTCTTGCAAAGTATACCAGAAGTTGCTAAAATAATACCTGCACAAGATGATGATGATACTGTATGCGAAACACTAAAGTATTTAACACCAGACATTTTTGGTAATGGTGGTTCTAGAACAGAACAGAATACTCCTGAAAAAGAGTTATGTAAAAAGTTAGATATTGAAATGCTTTGGGACATTGGAAATAATATAAATAATAATGATGAAAAATGGAAAGAGTTATACGAAAATTTCAATAAGAAGCTTATAGAAAAAGAAATGGAAAACGATTTTTGGAAAATATAATATGAATGATGATTTTTGGTTAGCAACAAGAAAGAAAGAAAAAATAGTTGATTCAGCTGCGTCTAGCGATGGGGCAAGTCATAGTGATTCAAAGCACAGAGTTGAATCAATGAACAATGATATATATTTTTATGCAGAAGTGACAAGAACAAATAACCTAACTTTGAATAAAAAATTAGATTCTCTTGGAATGAAATACTTTAATTATTCTAACTCGTTAGGTATGGAACACGTCGCTCCTCTTAATTTACATATTAATTCTTATGGAGGTAGTGTCTTTGCCGGCTTTTCTAGCGTAGACCACATCTTGAATTGTAAGGTACCAGTTCATTCTATTGTAGATGGCTGCGCTGCCTCTGCTGCCACTATTATGAGTGTAGTTGCAGATCATCGTCTAATGCATAAACATGCGTTTATGTTAATTCACCAGATTTCTGCTGGTTCTTGGGGTAAATTTGAAGAATTAAAAGACGACATGGAAAATAATCAATTGATTATGAAAAAGATTAAAGGAATTTATGAGCAATATACTAAAATTCCAAGAAAACAACTGGCTGAAATTTTAAAGCATGACCTCTGGTGGGATGCTAAAACATGCCTAGACTACGGACTTATCGATGAAATTATCTGATATGAAAATAAACGCTCACAGCTATTATGAGATTGACCATCTTCGTCATGGTTGTTATGAAGTAAGAGTAGTTGATGAAACTAAAGAAGTTGGTAAGTATAAATATTTAACAAATTTTCGTAATAAGAAAGCCGCAAAAAACTTTATACTAGAACACAAAAAGGGTAACGTAACAATCGACCCGGAATCCTGTATACCAACTCCGGATTTTAAATAGGAAAACAATGAATCACCTTTACAATGCAGTATTATCTCATTACAAATCTAAAGAGTCTGAAGCTCTGGCCGTTTTAGATATGTATTTTAACAATTCTATTGGTGTCCCTAGCCATTCAAATATCTTAGAAGAACTAGAAACGTGGACAGAAAAACTAACTAACGCAAGAGATAATATTAAAACTTTAGAGGAATTGGTAAAATTTACAGATTTTCCTGATTATGGAGAGCAAGAAGATGAATAAGAATATGAAAATTTTAAATGATGTAATGATTGGTGGCACGATTGCCTTACTAGCCGGCTTAGCTATGATAGCTATTGTAGGGCTCTTTATCAGTCCAGCGAAAGCAGAGCATTCTGTAGGATTTGCAGCCGGCGCTACACGAGGTTTAGGCGCTACATATCGGTACTTGCCCGATCCTGGTTCTGATTCTTTATGGGGTTGGCAAGTTGCTGGCCTACCGCTAATTATGCAAAACGAAGGTACTATTTCTCTTGGAGGCGCTCTTTTATATCGTCTGCATCAAGGCAAAGAAGCTATGGCATATGCTAGCTTGGGCGTTGGTGGTGTCGCAGTATGGAGCGAATGTGTAGATAAAAACAACATTTTTTGTGAAGATTCATCTCATTGGGGAATTGGTATAGGGCCAGGAATTGGTTTCGAATTAAGAATGGTAGACAATATAGCATGGGCTGTAGATATTCCGGTTGCAGTTATGTTTGCAGACGGTAATTTTTGGGGAGTCTACCCGGTACCAAATAGCTCTCTAGTATACTACTGGTAATTATAAAACTCTTGACTTTTTAAGTTGCATGGGCTATAATAGTATTCATAGAATACGGAGCACCATGAGAGTTAACAATAGACTAGAAATTAGACTTACTGCTTCTGATCTCAAACAAGCTTTAGTAGATTATCTTTTTAAAAACGACAAAGAGGATATATCTGAATTCTTAAAGTCAAACAAATGGAATTTAGATTATCTTTATCGTTCTAAAGAGTGGACACTTTTGATTGAAGGTATTTTTGAGGAAAGGGTTGATGAGTAAGTTTTCTTTTACAAAGCAGCAACATACAACAAATTTAAATGTTTGGTATGACGGTATATTAATTGGAGAACTGTTTTTTTCTATTCGAGAGTCTCCGGATATAGATTGGCCTAAATACCGCGCTGACAAGCAGCTTAAGCTTCCTTTCGAGGATAGGTGGATAAGCTCTTGGAAAGCCTATACAACGGCTAATATGGTTACTGTAGGACGTTTTGAAAACAAAGAAGAAGCAGCAGAACAAATTTTGAAAGCTCATCGTAAAAAATTCAATGAAAATCGGTGATTTAGTAAGAAGAAATAAAGCTGCTGCATCACAATGTCGTCGAAGGTATAAAATTGGTATTGTGATCAATGTACAAAAAATGTATATTAAAAACAATAAAAACAAAACACAAGGAAAACTAATTGTGGTAAATTTTCCAAATATAGGAACACACTGTTTTCCTGAACATTATTTAGAATTAATAAGCGAGGCATAAATGAATAATTCTACAACACAACTAATGTTTAGCTCAAAAAGTAATGAGTGGGCAACACCACAACCATTCTTTGATAAGCTAGACGAAAAGTTTAACTTTACTTTAGATCCATGTGCAACTGAAAAAACTGCAAAGTGTAAAAAGTATTTTACAGCAAAAGATAACGGCTTATCAAAAAGCTGGGAAGGAGAAACAGTATTTGTTAATCCTCCATATGGTAAAGAACTTAAGCATTGGGTTAAGAAGTCTTACGAAGAATCTAGAAATGCAAACACAACTGTTGTTTTACTTTGTCCAGCACGAACAGATACACAGTATTTTCATAACTATATGATGAAGGCTTCAGAACTGCACTTTATTAAAGGACGACTTAAGTTTGAGAACGATAGTAAAGAAAAAAACTCTGCTCCATTTCCTTCTGTAATAGCAGTGTTTAAATCACAAACTACTCCAACAATCAGTAGTATGTAATGGTAGCTGTTACAAAAGAAAATAGATGGAATTCTTGGACGTATAATGTTGAAGATCGTTTCAAAGGTAAAACAAAAAAAGAAATTTGTGAAACTTTAAGATCAACATCTCATAACTTTGCTGTTATGATGGAGCATTGGCAAGGTGACTTTAATATTGGCACCATGATAAGGAATGCAAATGCTTTCAACGCTAAAAAAGTTTTTTACTACGGTAAAAAGAAATATGATCGACGCGGTGCGGTCGGAACTCACCATTATGTTGATCTTGCTTATATCAACGATCCTGGCGAGCTTGTACATCTTAAATCTGATTTTACATTTGTTTGCCTCGATAATGTAGAAGGTTCTGTACCAATGGAAGATTTCAAATGGCCAGAAAATACTCTTATGATATTCGGCGAAGAAGGAATTGGTTTGTCGGATGAGATTCTATCTATGGCAGATTATGTAGTTTCTATTACTCAGTATGGTTCAGTTCGTAGTATGAATGTTGGTACTACTTCGGGTATTGCCATGTATGACTATATTAATAAATTAAATGGATAACATTCCTACTTTAGATTTACACCACTTATCCCACAAACAAGTTAAGGATATAGTAGTTAATTTTATTAATTTTTTAGATCCGCCGTTTCAAATTATTACTGGCAAATCTGAAAAAATGAGACAAATAGTTATTGATATTATTGAAGATTATGGTTGGACTTACCATCAACAATACTTTGATAACTACGGATGTCTAGTTATTATGGAGGACATTTAATGTCAGAATGGTTTACCGGCTCCGGCAAAAAGATATCATTCGAAAAAATAATTGATGTTATTTTAGAACATCGCGATAATAATGGTAAAATATCTGTAGGAACAGATAGCCACATTAAGAAACAAGACTGTATATTTTCCTTAGCAATATGTCTTTACGGAGCAGACAGCCAAAATGGCGGTCGCTATTTTATAAAAAGAACAAAGATTAACAAGAAGCGCTATCCGGACATGCTGCAAAGAATTTTAGCAGAGGTTCAAAAGTCTGTAGAATTTAGTCTTAAGCTTTTAGAACTTATTCCCGTATTAGATATTGAAATACACTTAGATATAAGTGATTCACATAAGAACAACGGAACAAGTAAATTTGCAGAAATGTTAACTGGATATGCAAAAGGCGCCGGCTTTAATTACAAGATTAAACCTGATGCTTATGCTGCTACTAGTGTAGCGGATAAACACTCAAAGTAATCAATTATTAAACTTAATAATGATTGACCTTCTGTAGTCAAGTTCTTGAATTCTAGCTCTTTCTTTTGAATGCTGTTTAATAGAGTCTAATATAAACTTCCTTAACTTTTTAAAGTCTGGAGAAAGTGTTATATGATGAAATCTGTTATGTCGTGCATAGATTAGACCAATCAATTCTCCATTCTCATTAATAATTGGTGAGCCTGAGCTGCCTCCAATCGCTGGAATGGTATACACATAAGAATATTTGTCTAGCTTACCAACAAAGTAGCCTTCAAATAATGGGACTAAATCTTTATAGAAAAAACCTGCAGGAGCAGCTATATTATAATTTTTTGATCCTACTTTAGGTTTCTTCTTAGCAATTGGTAATGGTTCTTTAAAAAGTCCCCAAGCAAACGCGACGCATGCGTCTAGATTTTGATCATAAGAGACAATCTCTAAATTGTATTTAAATGCGTCTAAGTCATAAACATAGTGTTTCGCAAAAAATGTAGCGTTGGACTGCGCTTCTCCTGGAAGATTAAATTTTTCCATTTCTTTTAGCATATTTAACTCAGACTCTTTATCACACAAATGCGCAGCAGTTAAAATGTAAGATCCGTCAAATCCTGTCGCTACGATTGAGCCCGAACCAGTAAACCCTCGTTGTTTATCATAACATTCAGATTTCATGTTATCCGGGTCTGTTGGTTCACATGTTTTTTTGTAGATCCATGTCTCGTATTTTACAAACGATTCACGCGGCCATTTAAATTCTTTATTTGAATGTTGTATAGTGGAGGAACATGAGACCAAAAACATTAAAGAGAATAGAAATAAAAGCACCTTAAAATAGCTTTTCATATAATTTGCCTCCAAAAATAACTAGAAAGCTAATTACTAATACTAGGATGATAGATGAAAAAAACTTATCTGCTTGATACCAATGTGCTGCTTACAAGCGCAGATTCCATCTTTTCTTATAAAAATAATGACATAATAATTCCATTAAAAGTCATTGAAGAAATAGATAAACACAAGAAAAGACAAGATGGAGTCGGAGCTAATGCGCGCCGAACTATACGCGTTCTAGATGAATTACGTGAAAGCGGAAATTTATATCAAGGTGTAAAATTAGGAGAGAATAAAGGAACACTTTATATCCGAGGATATGATGTTTTTGATCTTCCGGATGACTTTGATTTATCAAACGCTGACAATCAAATAATCGGTACAGCAATGACCGAAAAAAAACGTTTAAATAAAAAGAAGCTTATCGTTGTTACTCGCGATATTAATATGCGTGTAAAATGTGATGCTTTGCAAATTCCAACAGAAGACTTTTTTACCGAACAAGTTGTTGATAATATAGACGAACTGTACTCTGGATTTGTAAAACACTTAGTAGATGATCAACTAATAGACAGATTTTATTCCGGAGAAGACATATATTTAGATCCAGACGAAATCAAATTAAGCCCTCATCAATTTCTTATGTTGGTATCAAATCAAAATGAGAAAAAAACAGCTTTATCAAAGTTTATAAACTATAATTTACCAATTAAACCTCTTATAGAGTATAGAGATGGTATATGGAGCCTTAAGGCGCGTAATAAAGAACAGATGTTTGCGTTTAATTTGTTAATGAATCCAGATATTCCAATTGTAACAATGACAGGGCAAGCTGGTTGCGGTAAAACTTTGCTAGCTATTGCTTCTGGTTTACAACAAATTATGGAAGATAAGACTAAAAAATATAAAAAACTAGTTGTTTCTAGGCCCGTCCAACCAGTAGGAAAAGATATTGGTTTTCTTCCTGGCACTTTAGAAGAGAAAATGAATCCTTGGCTTATGCCAATTCAAGATAATTTAGAGTTTTTGATAGGTGACAATAAAGAAACTATAGAACTTTTATATGAAAATGGAACTATAGAAGTCGAAGCTTTAACTTATATTCGAGGCAGATCTATTTCAAACGCATTTATTATTATTGATGAAGCACAAAACTTATCTGTACACGAACTAAAAACAATTATTACTAGAGTCGGCGAAGGAACCAAAATTATATTAACAGGCGATATTGAACAAATAGATAATGTTTATTTAGATTCGGTATCAAATGGATTATCTTACGCTATAGAAAAGTTTAAAGACCATGAAATCGCAGCCCATATATCATTAAAAAAAGGCGAGCGCTCAAAGGTCGCGACGCTAGCAGCTAAAATATTGTAAATATATTAAAATTATTTATTTTTTAGAGTATAATACTATATTATTGGAGGTTATAAATGGATATTCATAATGAAGATCTACAAAAAGCAGTAGAGGTTGATTCCTCTCTTAAAGAAGTAATTGTTGACTATATTGGTAATAAACTAGAACCGGAAAACGGAGAGATTACTGTAGAAAATATTGTTAACGTTATGGCAAATGAGTTTCCTGAGTTTTTAATGGCTGTCGCCGAAGAAAATTGGGTTAGAGGTTATGAACAGGGCCTAAATGATCAAACTCATTTAACTGCTTATAACAATAAAAATGACGAATAAAATTATAAAATTTATTAATCCGTCAAAACAATACACAATTTTTAATTCTGTCGATATTATAGAAAAAGATCCTCTTCCTGAAAACGTTAGTTTAGAACAGGTTATCTATAAAATAGAGAATATCTTACCTAGGTATATGTTTCATGGGATAGATGTTGTGTATATTGGCTATTTTCAGGAATTAACCGATCGACAAGCTAATGCGATGTATAAAGATGGAGCACTGTATTTAACTAATGAGCAAAGCAGTAATGATGATATCATAGATGATATTGTTCATGAGATCGCCCACGCGCTAGAAGAAAAATACGGTGCTGAAATATATGCGGATAACTCTGTAGAATCAGAATTTCTAATGAAAAGAAAAAAGCTAGAATCTATTCTTAGAAATCATGGTGTAGATACTTCAGGCTATAATTTTTTACAGACGGCATATACAAAAGAATTTGACGAATACCTTTATCTAAATGTAGGTTACGCCAAATTAAATACGTTATCTCAAGGATTATTCTCTTCAGCTTATGGAATAACTTCTTTAAGAGAGTATTTTGCTAATGGTTTCGAAGAGTTCTATTTAGGTGATAAAAGATATTTGTCAAAAACTTGTCCTAAATTATATAATAAAGTTAATGAGTTAAACTCTCTAGGAGAACAATATGTTTGAGAAAGTAAGTATAAAAGAAAAAAACAACCAATTAGAAGTTACCGTAAAAATTGAATCGATGGCTTCTGCTGGTAAGCTAAGAGTTCACACCTCTCATGTTGAAGAACACTTAAAGAATAAAGGTGTTAAATTTGGTAGATGTATTAAAGAAATTGTCTTGCATAATGGATCAGATCATGCTAGAATGGGTACATGGGCTTTTGAATTAATTAGAGAAAGAAAACCTATTACTAAAAAGCCTATCAAAAAAGTAAAAACAACAAAAAAATGAGAGGACTAATTGTCTCACATATCTTATTCTGCATTCAAAATTTGGAACGAATGCCCTCATAAACATAAGCTAGCTTATATCGATCGTATTCAAGGTTTTGAAGGCAATGAGTATACCGCTTTCGGTAGCGCTATTCACTCTGTATGTGAAAATGCACTTATTAACGAAAACCTAAACGAGAAAGCTCATTTTCAAGAGCAATTTTTAGAAGAGCTAAAATCTCTACCTGAAAAAGTTCGCGAGAATCTAAATAAGTCTTTGGTAAACGATATGAGAACACAAGGAGATGTTCTTGCTCCGCTAGCAATTCCGTTTCTTAAACAGTTTTTCGGAGATTTTGAAGTAGTTTCTGTTGAGGAGCAGCTTTTTGAAACTATTGATAATGACTTTGATTTTAAAGGATTTATTGATTTAGTTGTAAAGACACCTGACGGCAAATATCATATATTAGATTGGAAAACTTGTAGCTGGGGTTGGAAGCCAAAACGAAAGTCAGATGCTATGACGACGTATCAGTTAACTTTCTATAAGAATTACTTTGCGCAAAAGCATAATATTGATCCAAAAAATATTGAAACCTATTTTGCTTTGTTAAAGAGAACAGCTAAAAAAGATAATGTTGAGATTTTTAGAGTGACCAGTGGTCCGAAAAAAACTGAAAATGCTCTTAACTTATTAAATAAAGCCCTTCATAATATAAAAAAAGATTTTCACCCTAAAAACAGAAGTGCATGCCAAACTCCATTTGGTATGTGTGAATTTTATAATACGGAACACTGCGCATGAATGAAGAAAAAATAGATAAAAAAATCAAGGTCCTTGTTTTGAGTGACCATCCTTTATCTCCTTCTGGAGTAGGTACACAAACAAAGTATATGATTGAGTCATTACTGTCAACTGGTAAGTTTAGTTTTATTTGCCTAGGCGGTGCAGTCAAGCATCATGATTATAATCCAACAAAAACTCAAGAATGGGGAGATGATTGGGTGATATATCCTGTTGATGGGTATGGTTCACAAGATATGATTCGTTCTGTTATGAGAAATGAAAGGCCAGATATTCTTTGGTTTATGACAGATCCTAGATTTTATGCATGGCTATGGGATATGGAAGATGAAATTCGCCCGCATATACCAATGGTTTATTATCATGTTTGGGACAACAAACCATATCCTATGTTTAACAAGCCGTTTTATGAATCAACTGACGTGATTGCAGCTATCTCAAAAGTAACAGCAGATATAGTAGAAAACGTTGCTCCGGATGTTGATTCTCTGTATTTGCCGCATTCAGTTGATACTGAAATTTTTTCAAAGAAATCTGTAGAGGCTATCGAAAAGTTTAAAAAAGAAAATATGCCCGAGCTTAACGATGATAGATTTGTATTTTTTTGGAACAACAGAAATGCAAGAAGAAAACAATCTGGAAGTTTAATCTTTTGGTTTAAAGATTTTCTTGATATTGTCGGTCATGATAAAGCGCGCCTTGTTATGCATACAGATGTTAGAGACGAACATGGACAAAACCTTCAAGCTATTATAGAGCACCTAGGTCTAGTGAATGGCGAGGTAATGTTTTCGCAGTCAAAGATACCACCAGAGATGCTTTCTATGATTTACAATATTTCAGATTGTGTTGTTAATATTTCTGATGCTGAAGGTTTCGGCTTAGCTACTTTAGAGGCTTTATCAACTGAAACTCCTATTATTGTTAATATGACTGGAGGTTTACAAGAGCAGGTAACTGATGGTGAAAGTTGGTTTGGGGTAGGTATTGAGCCATCTTCAAAAGCTATTATCGGTTCACAGCCTATTCCATGGATTTATGAAGACAGAATTAGTGGAAAAGATTTAGTTGACGCCATGCTTAAAATTTATAATATGACTCCTGAAGAGCGCGCAGAAACTGGCGCCGCTGGTAGACAACATGTTGTAAACAATTACAATTTTGAAAATTATAAAAATAACTGGGAATCTTTAATGCTCCGTATTCATGAAGAGTACGGCTCATGGGAGAATAGAAAAGGTTATAAAAAATATGAACTTATAGAGGTATCATGAGAAAGAAAGTACTTGTACGTGGTCCAGCCTTAACAAGAAGTGGGTATGGTGAACACACTAGATTTGTTTTACGCTCGCTTAGAGCTTATGAAGATAAATTTGATATTTATCTAATTGCTATTAATTGGGGTCATACCGGATGGCTGCCAGAAGATGATGAAGAGCGCGTTTGGATGGACGAGATTCTTAAAAAAACTATCGCTCACCAACAACAAGGGGGACAATATGATATGTCTGTCCAAGTTACTATTCCTAATGAATGGGAGAAATTAGCTCCTGTAAATGTTGGCGTAACTGCCGGAATTGAAACTACTAAAATACCTCCTCAGTGGGTAGAAAAATCAATGCTTATGGATAGGATTGTTATTACTTCTAACCATTCAAAAGATGTTTTTGAAAAAACTTCATATCATGCAAAAAATAATGAAACTGGCGAGGAGATAACAGACTTTAGATGTACAACTCCAATCGAGCCAGTTGGATATCCTGTTAAAACTTTTAAAAATAAACCAAAATTAAATCTAAAATTAGATTATAAGTTTAATTTCTTAACGGTAGCGCAGTGGGGACCTAGAAAAAATCTTAACAATACTATTAAATGGTTTGTTGAAGAATTTAAAGATGATGAAGTAGGTCTTGTTATAAAAGCTAACAAATCTAAAAATAATATTATCGATAGGTATAACTGCAAGCAAGAACTTGAAAACTTACTTAAAGAATACCCAGACAGAAAATGTAAAGTTTATCTTTTACATGGTCATATGACTGACGAAGAAATGCATGCCTTGTATAAGAATACAAAGCTTAAAGCTATTGTTTCTACTAGCCATGGCGAAGGATATGGTCTGCCTTTATTTGAAGCAGCTTATAGTGGCATGCCTGTTATTGCTCCCGAATGGAGCGGCCAGTGTGACTTTCTGTTTGCACCAGTAAAGGGTAAAAAAGGCAAAGAAAAAGTTAAGCCTCTGTTCTCACGAATTAATTATACGTTACGAAATGTTCAAAAAGAAGCAGTGTGGAAAGGCGTTATAGAAGAAGATTCTATGTGGTGTTTTCCAGATGAAAAGTCTTGTAAAACAGCTATGCGTGATGTATTTAAAGATCATGGCAGATTTAAAAAACAAGCTAAAACATTACAGAAGTGGATATTACAAGAATTTAGTGAAGAAAATCAATATGAAAAAATGGCTTCTTCAATATACGGAAGTGATGTAACACAGAAGTTAGAGTATATTTTTGCTAGTGATTTTTTCCCAAATCAAGTATTAGGTGGTGCTGAGTTAAGTTTAGGCTCTTTAATGAGAGGATGCCCTGAATTAAATACTGGTATAAATTGTAAAGATTTAAATGAATCTTTAATTAACGCTCACAAAGATGCTACGTGGATATTTGGGAATTATACTCAAATGAATCCTGAGCTTATAAGCGTTTTTGAAAAAGAAAATATAAATTATTTTGTAGTAGAATTTGATTATAAATTTTGCAGATATAGAAACTTAGAATTACATGAAACTTTAGAAGGAAAGCCTTGTGATTGTAAAGACACAGATCACGGTCGAGCAGTCAACACGTTTCTAAAAAATGCTAACAAAGTCTTCTTTATGTCTGATAAACAAATGGAAGTAACTTTAGAAAATATGTCTGATTTAAATAAAGACAATTGTATTAGATTAACTTCTATTTTCGAGCCAGAGTTCTTTACTGTTATTGAGCAATTGAGAAGCCAGCATAAAGATAGTAAATCTGATGTTTGGCTAATCCCTGGTTCTCCTAATTGGGTTAAAGGCGCTCCAGAAGCAGAAGAGTGGTGCAAAGAGAATGATTTAGAATATGTCAAGATTCATGGTAAAAATCCCATGGAGACCCTTCAAATGCTCGCAGAAGCCAAAGGATTGTGTTCTTTACCCCCTGGAGCAGATACTTGCCCTAGGATGGTTATAGAGGCAAAACTGTTAGGCTGTGAGCTTCATTTAAATGACAATGTGCAGCACAAAGACGAAGAGTGGTTTGCTACCGATGATTTGTCTGTAACAGAGGAATATCTTAAAGCAGTGCCAGAACGTTTTTGGAGTGAAGTAATAAGCTAATGTCAAATATTATACAATCTCTCTGGATAGGAGAAGAGCTGTCTGTAATGGAACAGCTATGCCTATCTTCTTTTGTAAAAAACGGGCATGAAGTACACTTGTATACTTATGAAGATGTTAAAAACGTTCCACAAGGCGTACAAGTAAAAGATGGTAATGACATTCTTTCTAGAGATATGATATTTGTTTATCGCGAGCATAAAAGCTACTCTGGATTTTCTAACTACTTTAGGTATAAGCTTCTTTATGAGAAGGGCGGATATTGGGTCGACACAGATCAGGTGTGTTTAAGACACTTTGATTTTCCTGATGCGTATGTTTTTTCCTCTGAAGAAGTTATGCCATTTGGAGAAAATAACCAACACATTAATGCTGGCGTTATAAAAGCACCTAAAGGAAATCCGGTAACAAAAAGAGCTTTTGATATTTGTATGTCGAAAGAAAAAGAAAAGCTAGTATGGGGAGAGATTGGGCCTAGGCTTGTAAAATCATCTGTTGAGATGTTTCAGTTGCAACCTTTCGTAAAACACTTTACTGCTTTTTGCCCTATCCCCGGTGCCTTATGGAATATTTTCTTGAATCCTGAAGTCAATTTTAATTTTGATGAAAATGTATACGGTATACATCTTTGGAATGAGATGTGGAGACGAGCAGATCAGGATAAGAACGCTTCGTATGATCCAGAGTGTTTATATGAGCAACTTAAGAGAAAGTTTCTGTGAAAGTTTTATATCTTTGCAATAAGAAATCTCACGACACAAAGATGTCTCGTGTTAGATTTCACGGCATGCGTGCAATAGGTAAACTTACAGATTTAACTTGGTCTGGATTAGGTTGGTCTAACTATGATGATTCAAAGACAGTGCAGGAAAATATAGATAATATATATGGTGATGAACAGCCAGATGTAGTTATAGCTTTTAAACCTTTAGAATTAAAAGAGTTTTCTAAAGCAAAGCCTCTTAAGTGTATTCGTTACAATGAGATGTTTGATGTGCCGTGGACAAAAAAAGAAATAGATGAATCAGGAGCACAATTAGTTATTTGTCATCATCTTAACGATATGCAACACTTTGAAAAACTATATGAGAATTCAAGTATAAAATTTGTCAATATTCCACATTGTGCAGAAAAGATGATTTATAAAGATTACCAGCTTCCAAAGAAATATGATATTCTATTAGCCGGCGCTGTATATACCAAATCAATTTTAGGCGATCATTATCCGTTGAGAATAAGGTTATCAAATAGTATTCTACCTAAGATGTCACAGAAGTATAGATGCGGAGTTTTACAACATCCCGGCGGTCTTTTACATGACGCGGTATCAGATAGAAATAGTTTTGAATACGCCCAAACATTAAATTCTGCCAAAATATGTGTTACATGTAGTGGACAACCAAAATCTCGATTTGGTAAATATATTGAGATACCTATGTGTGCTAGCGCTATAGCAGCAGATCTTCCTGGAGAAGAACAGCTATTGTTTAAAGATTTTGTTATTGATATTAATATGGATATGACCGACGATGAGATAATCTCAAAGCTATCATATTATATTGATAATGAAGAAGAGAGGCTTAAGCTAGTAGAAAAAGGCTTACAATATGCTCAATATTACACACAAGAAAGATATGCTGATGATTTTGTGAGGATTGTAGAAGAAATTATATGAAAGTATTTGCAACA
>Ga0163180_10000071_pt1 | contig 48183 bp, 52 predicted proteins | sample AtlANTMetagenome_2_FD_109647 | JGI IMG/M metagenome (GOLD analysis project Ga0163180, IMG submission 109647) | Marine eukaryotic phytoplankton communities from the Atlantic Ocean - Atlantic ANT 4 Metagenome | ecosystem: Environmental > Aquatic > Marine > Oceanic | place: North Atlantic Ocean...
CGCAGCCGGTGCCCAACGTAGACCTCGCGGTCCGTATCGTAGAGCTCTACGTTCCCATCAGTTCCGCAGCGGCGCAAGACGACGCAACATGTAGGAGTTTGCGCTTCGCCACTAAATACTTGGTTAGTCTGCGTGTTCGTTAGGCACCTAATCTTATCGAGTTTGTGTCGAGTCATGAAGCGGTACATACCCGCCTTGTCGGGTTTCATCCAGATGCTTGGAATTATGAAAAGAAGGCATCCGTCGGGGTTCAAGAGAGATACGCTTCGCTTAACGAAGGGCACCCACATGGTTCGCCCGTCGTTCTTTTTCTCACGTACCGAGTTAGTAGGGACTTTCTTGAGCCCATCGGCATTATAGGGTGGATTCCCAACAACGAAGTCGAATCCACCATCGATTTCCGCAGCCGTAAAATCGGCGTGGGTGATATTCGCCCTCTCACCGAAAAGAGCACGGAGTCGCTCCACGCTAGACCCTTTGATCTCTACCATATGCAGCATGTTCTCTACAATATGGCGCTGTCGGACATCGCGGTCGGGTATGCTCGCGGCCAACCCGTCCATCAGGCGATGGTAGAGCACTAGGGAGAAATGCCCCGTTCCGGCACCCGGGTCCAGCCAGCGCGTATCCGGATTCTCGAAGACCTGGTCGGGGAGCATAGCGAACATGCTCTCGACAAGGCGCAAGGGCGTGTATATCTCTCCGTACCGGTATTTATCATCGGGGGTGGCCCGAAGGTCGAACTTGTAGTCCTGCAATGGGGTCTGTAAGTTCATTAGCATGCAAAGAGCGTGGATTATAAAATCTCCTCATGAACCAGACGGACGCATGTTCCCCTGGATTTCCTCCGAGCTTGCAATCAGCTGGTCGACTGTCCTCCGATAGAAATGGCGGAAGAACTGCCTGGACCGGCGCATCTCAGGTAGAGAGAACCAGGCCACTGCAGACTTCTCAAAGAGCCCGTTGTTCTTGGTGACTTCTCTGGGTAGGTGCTTCTTAATGAAGCGATGGTTTTTCCCGAAATAGTCGGGAAGATTGTCGTCATAGTCTATCTCGAAGACAAATGTTGTGTACCCCTCGTTATGGACCTCGATGACACCGTGGTTTTTAACCAGCTCCGCCACCTCGCCCGCGCTACCGAAAAAACCATTCAACTCCTCGGACCCCTCTCGCATCGCGGTCTGCCAGTCGGTTTCTTTCCCCTCCTTCCCTCCTCCAAAGTCGCTCCACTTCCCGTCGTGAGCCTCACGTCCGAAAAGAAAGTAGATTCGTCCCCGATGGCGCGCCACGGGCAAGACCCCTCCAGCCATTACAGGAGGAGGAGAGAAAAATTCCTTCGAGAGACGGCAGATACGGTAGACAGACTAAGGCGGGAATTTAGGAACAACAGTCGCATGAGGAGGTATCGTGCTGGACGTCTCCAGCAGCCATCTGTGCCCGGACAGCCTCGAGGAAGACTGCGCCATCCTGCTCAAGGGTCGCCAGAAGCGACGAGGTCCGGGAGGGCTGGCCCTGTGGAATGGCATGCTCTGTCCCGATCCGCTCGGTGATGGAAGACACCAGCTCGACGGCCCAGCGCGCTCCCTGGTACTCTGCGACTCCAACAACCTCTCGATCGGCGTTCAACAGGATGCTCTTCGCCTCACGCACCCATAGATCGCGGGCGGCTGCGCAAAGGCGGTCCTGGATGCCGCGAAGCTTCTGGCAGTGACGCTTCCTCTGCCCCTTGGACAGTTGGCTGAAGTTGGCAGTGAGCCCGGCCTGCTCGCGGTTCGCGAGATCGATCGTGTCAAACCGCTCCTGAACATCGTCCGGTAGAGCGTCCCAGTTGCCCCGCTTCATCGGGCGAGGACAGAGGGAGTCCCAGCCTTGGGCGACCTCGGTCGGCTGGGCGTCCTCAGCTGCCTCGAGCTGCTCCCGGAGCTCCACGGCCGCGGCGCGCTTGTCTGCCTCTGTGGGCTCCGGGGGCCACTCTCCACACTGGCCTGCGTGGAGACGGATGTCCTGAGTGGAAGGGGACGTCGCGAGGGAGGTCATGGTTCTAACTTGTCTCGTGTTGGTGAGCTCCAAGTATTTCAATTTTATGGGAAAAGAGAAACTTAACGGGAAGACGAACCTACCAAGATATCTCCTTTTCTAATAGACTATTGATCTGGGAGAAGGGGCGCGTTGCGGAGAAAGCCGGAAATTCCTTGTAAGGACGATTGCAACTGAGCGGCGAGGGGTGCGAGCTGACGAGGAGATGATGGCGCTGGGTATCGATGCTCGCGAGACGCTGATGAGCGAAAGCTCCCCACGCCACGAAGACTATGTCCGTGCATTGTTGGTTCAGATACTGTACTACACTGTCCGTGAAGGCAGCCCACCACTTCAAGTGGCTGGATGGGCTTTTGTGACGTACCGTCAGAGCCGTGTTCAGGAGGAGAACGCCTTGCTTCGCCCACGTCTCGAGGGTGTAGTCACTGAGCGGGCGGTCCAAATCTCTCACAAGCGCCTTCTCGATGTTGCGGAGCGATGGAGGAATCCGCGCATCCTGTTCCGTGCCGAAGCACAGTCCGATTGCTTCACCGTCCCCGTGGTAGGGGTCCTGACCAAGAATCACAACCCGCGTGTCCTCCGGCTCGAAATAGGTGAAACACCGAAAGATGTTCTCGGGTGCCGGGTGGCAGGGAAGCAGCTCGCCCACACTCATGAGTTCATGGTCGTAGTCTGCGTCAGGGAGCGTTGCCTCTAGAAGTACCTTCTTCCAACCAGTAGTCACGGAATTGGCGAGAGTCGTTAGGGTGCCCATGTCGGTGCGCGCAGTGCAGGGCCATCATGAGGGATCAATTTTGTAAGATAGTGTCGCAAAATTGATACTGGATTCACTTCGGAGCGGAAGTGCAAGAATGGCTTCGCGCTGGCTTGGGATGGAGGTCTCCATTGCGGATGTGCCAACTCCGCTAGTACGCTACACGACGGACACCTGGCTGGCCTATGGGAGCCGAGCCGTGGAAGCGCCCATGCGGCGGAGCCTGGCGCACGCGCTGAGCAAAGCCGTACCCGGGTCTGGTGTGCAGCAGCACGACCTGCGGAGACTCATGGCGGCCGAAGTACTTCGTGCCTGGCATTCGGACATCAACCTACATGGCCCGTAGGCACCATTTCAAAAAATTGAAATCCTTTTTCTGATCGTAAGGGTAGACAGTCAAACATGGCACACAACGCAAACGCAAACGCAAACATGACACCAGTCACCTTCAAGCCCAACATGCCGCTCTACATTCCGCGTCTCTTCACCGAGCACGCCGATGAGAGCTACATCGCGGGCACATTCTTCCAGCAGGGCCTTGGCCAGGTCGATCGCGTCGATCTGATCGCCAAGGAGCAGAACGGGCAGACCTTCTTCGAGGCGTTCGTTCACTTCGCCCACTGGTTCGACACTCCTTCAGCTCACACTCTCCAGGCTCAGGTCCTGGATCCGCAGGTCAAGGCCCAGCTCGTGCATTGCCAGCGGGAGGTGCGCCCTGGGGTGTGGAAGCCGGCGTTCTGGATCGTCAACGAGTGTCTCAACCCAGAGACGCCTGAGCAGCGCGAGATCAAGCATCTCGAGCGCCAGCTCGCTGACGAGCAGGCTCTGGCTGACTTCGACGAGTCCCAGCTCCTCCGGACCGTCGAGGACCAGGCTCGGCTCATCACCCAACTGTTCGCACTCGTGGAGCATCAGGCTCACGAGCTCGACCGCCTCGGCGTTGCCGATTCGGCTGTTGAGGCGGATTGGCGGGATCCCTCGGATTGGATGGACCCCGATGAGCTGCGCGATACCCCGGAGGAGGAGTCCGAGCTTCCGCTCACCGGCCACGAGATCGCCGAGGGCCTTCCCGATGGCCCTCTGAGTGACTTCTACAAGGAGGGCGTCGAGGGCTTGAGTCCGGAGTGGCTTGCGCTTCCCGACGACGAGAAGCTCCGTCGCCTCGACTCCGAGCTCGAGCGGCTGTCCACAGAGGTCGCCTCTACCGTCCTCGCATCCTCTGCGAGCTGTGGGTCCAGCCAGAGCTCCACCGGAGTAGGGCAGTGGTGCTACGACGGCATGGAGTCCGAGGAGGATGAGTACGAGGCCCGCGGGGAGTGTCTCGGCTGCGAGACCGGCGCTGACTGCGACGGTGCGCATCGTCGCCCCTCCGACGGCGCGTACTACTCGGGGTGCTACTGCATGAGCACCGTGAACCCGCACGCGAGTCTCCCAGTGGGAGTCCCTCGCGACCGGTGAGCTCGTCGGGCTTAGGGTTAGGATTAGGGTTAGGTTTAGGTTCAGTAGTTAATTAGGTTTAGTGGTTTAGGTAGTTTTCTAGTGTGGCGGGTAGATTCAGTTGTGGAATATAATGTGTCAGTTTTCTATATATGTCGAGTAGCATTGCTGCACGTTGTTTCCAGGGCTTGAACGATACGTCGGACCGAACGGCCGGTGACTACCTGTCCCAAAAGAAACAGAAGGTCCTCTACAAGAGCATGCGTAGTAGCGTCCAGGCAGGGAACCCTACACAGCGGAAGAAGAACGGAGTTGCCTATAACGACACTGTTGGAATCCAAATGTGCGGTCCCAAGAACCCGGGGTGGAATCCCTATCCCGGCACTCCGGCGTTGCCGTCAGGAAAGCTCGCCACCGCACATAGCTATGAGATGCTTATCGACATGGCGAAGGGCAAGCATCTTATAAACCCCGGGTTCGCGGGCGCTGAATCGCTCAAGTATGGGAGCTGGCTGAGCCAGCTTATTGCCATCAACTACAATGGCCCCCAGAATGTCGAAGGAGCGAACATCTCCTACAGGCTCTCCAACGGTCTCAACCAGGCGGTACCCGTGCGAGGCCTGTCGGTCGGCCCCAGGCCGTCGGGTTACCCAGGACTGGAGGCTGATGGATCGATGAACAATATGATCACGTTCCCGCTGCCTCCGGACGACCACTCGGCGAAGACTGCCACGGAGGTTTTCGGAGAAGACGCCTCATGGAACCCGGCGGCTGCTCCGGGGTACGTGCTGGATCCCGGCGATACCATTTTAGCTCCCTGGGTAGACAACACTGGGTCTCTCTGCGTGCGTCCGGATGAGGCCAAGGCGTTGGGCTATTGGATACGCCTGGCCGTACCGACTCATCAAGATCAACCTGGGTATTGGAGAGCCATCAATGCCCAACCATTGAACGGCTTCGGGACAGCGGGCGGCTTTGCACAGGACGTCACTTTCTCAGTCGACCTTCAGGACGGAAACACTGGCCTGAGGAGAGGTTTTATTCAGCAGGCCTTTGGTCCTGGGATGTCGGCCCGAACCGGCGGCCCGTACGGCTGTCTCCCAACAAATGGAGCCTTGGACCCTCCCTTGGTGCAGGGATTACAACAGCAGGGATGGCATCGAGTAGGAGGGGGAGGAGCATTCAGCGAACCCGTCGGTTCAGGCGGCCTGGACGCCCAGGCGCATCGGCTTCCTGGGTTTATGTCACGGTGTGCGCTTCATGAAGGTTGCACGGGCTTCGAAAAGCTTAACTAGACTAACTGTACAGCTTCTCGAATGCAAGCGTGAAGGACCAGTCCATGTTATTGAGGTCGAGAACGCGCCCGTACTCGTCGTACAGGGTCACCTGCAGACGGTGAATATCTACCGGACCGAAGTACTCGCGTTGGCGATTCAATTGGGTGGTTTGCCCGGGATCGTCGGAATACTGGTAGGCGTGCACAGACGCCATTGCAGAGGCTAGGTTTATTCGAGTAATGATGTTGTCATCGAGGGTTGAGTTGGCATAGGCTACCAGCATCGTAGGGCCAGTGCTTACTCGGTGGTCCTTAATGGCCAGGAAGCAATAGCGCGGGCCGGTTATAAGAGTGATTCCCTCGGATGCAGCTGAGCCGATGGTCGCGCGACTGGCACTGAGGGATAGCTTCCAGTCAGGATCCCCGGGAACTTTTTTCATGTGGTCCCATACACTCTGCGTGAACGAAAATCCAATTTCACTCTTCCAGAACGGGTTGTACGGCACGCCTCCGCACCAGTAGGACCCTGTTCTGAACCCCAATTGCCACCCGAGTCGTAGCTGCGCAGAGGTTTCTAGATCCAGGGCCCCCGTGCTGTTGATGATAAATCGCAACGCGAATCCGTGATTCTCGAACTTTGAGCCACTCGCGTCCGTCGGCTTAAAGAAGGGGGTCTGGGTGGGGTTGGAAGACAGGTCCCATCCTATGAGCCCGTCGGCGTTCTTGAAGTTTCCGTTGGAACCGTCGATGAAGGGCGTGGCGAATATCCCCTTTCCGCTCGCCCGATCAACGGTAAAGCAGATGTCCCGGTTAGGTCGCAGACGCGAACCGTCGGTGGCCTTCACAGGATGGAACTGCGCGAAACCGCTTTCTTGGTCCAAATATCCAGGCTCTGCTAGGGCGATGGCATTATTCATCGCTTCCTCAATGAACACGGTTTCAGCCTGGGCCATCCACCGTTGTTCGTAGTTGCCGTCTGGAATGATCAGTTTCCACGCTGGGATTCGATCTCCGGGTAGCCCGACGTTCTGGCCCACCATCGACAGCAGCTCCGTGGACCCGACCGGCCAGGAACCGTTCTCGTACGGGAAGCCTGGATCCCCGGTCTTGTAACGAATTGCCTTCTCGATCTGCTCTGTGGCGACTGGATAGCAACGAATGCATCCACCGGGGGTCTCGTTAGGGCCTAGAAGTCCGTGGTAAGGGTGAAGGTTAGGGTTAGCAGGTCCTGGAACCACCACAGTATCCGGCTTGGGTATCCAGGGGAAATTGTAGTTGTACTGAGGAATGGTATCAGACTTGGCGGGGTCCGGCTGTCGGACAAACCCCGATCCATTACCGGCGAGAGCATTCTCGAACCGAGACCCTTCGAGTTGCGCTCCGTGCCAATTGCAATGTATGAGCATATAACTGTTTCCTTGGGACTTCGATAGCGCGTAGTAGGTCATTGGCAGCTCGATGGCGGCCACGCGGAGACTTACGACCTTGCGTTGAACGGATGGAAGCTCGACGGAGAAGTTCGAAGACGAGGTGTTGAAGTAGTCTTTCCGAAACCGACTATCGATAGTGATACCTTGCATTATGGTTCTAATGTTGACGGGATTGAGATATCCCGGAGGGGCGTCACCCGAAATAGCGGACCGTCCGCCAACGATCTTGGCATCGCGGCCTGCAAGGGTGTTTGGGTTCTCTATCAGTATGTTGGACCCGTATTCCTGGGTTGGGACCACTGTCTCTCCCCAAGTTCCAGCTCTCTGGGCTGCGTCCTTATGCTGCATTGTCTTGTCTTCGTCCTCGAGCAGCTCGACACTTGTGCTCTGGTTTTTTAGCCTAGTGGCGGCGCTGTCGAGGAAAAATACGATCCGACGCTTCTGTTCGGCACTCATGTCTTCCTTGTTGGTGAGCTGCGTCTCAAGAGTACTCTTAGCGGTATTGACGTCGCCGGCGGTATATCCCCCCGGCAGGTCAAGAAGTTCGCGAAGTTCTTCGTTATTGTAATCGTCAATGTCGAGATTAATGGAGGCCATTATATATCACCTGGTATTTTTCTAAAGACTCTGAACCCAGGAGTTAAATATATAATGGTCTTAATAGCTATGGAACCTGCAGCGCTTCGTGAGTTTGCCACGAAGCAGACCTACCTAGCAATAGATTTAGCGGGATCGAGCTTCGTATTTGCTTCGTTGAGAGACATGGAAAAAGAGCTCGGAATAGACCATTCTACTCTGAGCAAGAAACTCAAGGTGGCTCCGGATGGCGACATACTAACCAGCCGAGCCACGGGTCTCTACTACTTCATCAAGAAGGTCGGCAACAATCAAGAAAACTCGAGTTCGAATGCCGTCCGCACGGACCGGTCTCAATAGCAGACACTAAGCGAACACCTCGCTTAACGCCAGCACTCTCAATATTGCCCACGATGTAGTGTTCGGTGATCGCCTGCACCAGGAGCTGCATTCCGTGGTCAACATTATCCGTGTTGGCGGCGCTGGTCTCCACGTAGATGAGCCGGTTCTCGGTCGCGAAAGTTTCGGCTTCCAGGCGCGGAACCCTTCGTCTCGACACAAGATCACTCTTATTCCCGATAAGTAGGATTGGAGCTCGGACGTTCGTAGAACTGTTGCGTGCGATCTCGTTCAGCCAGTAGGTTACGCTCTGGAATGACCGATAGTTCGTTATGTCGAATACGATTACGGCCGCAGCTATCCCCCTGTAATACCCTTCGATAATGGATCTGAAGCATTCCTGACCGGCCGTGTCCCACAGGTGCAGCTTGATCTTTTTATTGTCGATCTCCGTTTCTGTCTTCAAGCGGAAATCAACGCCTATGGTCGGTTCGTGCGTGCGTTCCGGAGTGCTGTTGTCTAAATACCGGTTCATTATACTTGTCTTCCCGGTTCCACTGTCCCCCAACAGGATTATTTTGTACAGGTAATCATACTCCATTACTGTAGGAGAAGAAAATTATTGTTAATGCAGACTGCGCGTGTGCGGATGCCGCTTATGTGTGTCCCAAGTCTTCGCTCGTGATTATTCCAACCCCGGCCTCGGCGATCAGCACGTTGTCACGCTGGGAACCACTTGTCGGTGTTGGCCCGTCTTCGAGAGGTTCGCGGGCACGTAAGGCCGCATCCAGGTCCAGGACATCATGGCCTTCGTAGGCCAGTCGCAGCGCTACGGCAAGGTAGGCCGAGGCCACATTCCGCTCCACGTAGGTATCGAGAACAGCCGAGACGAGAGTCTTGCATGTTTCGAGATCTAGCCTGCCGCCACACACGATTCCGTGTACGCTAGCAGAGACTTCGTCGAGACGCAGAGTTCCAGAACGTAGTTCAAAAGCCTGTCCGTACATCACGTCCTTGAGCATTTCTTCATCCACATGAAGTGGCGGCTCGTGGTCCGTGGTGGCATCTTCCCCCTCGTCCAAGAGCATGATCGCCATCGCGGAGTAGTTGTGAAGGTCGATCAGAGAATCGCGAATCTTCTCGTCGTCGACGAGGGTGACACCGTTGTTCGTCACGGACTGCAATCTTGCTAGCTTGTCGCCCATTCTTACGAGAACGCCAACTGGCCCGTAGTTTGCGAAAGCATCCCCGTAGTCGGCGTTCTTTCTCGCGAACAAAGCCCTTGCCTCGCTCTGCACCTTTTCCAACTGTTCTACGCGGGTCGCCATCCGTATGAGTTGATTTAGAAAGAGAGTTCTAAATCAATTTCCTTAGGTTCTACGTCTCCTATAGTTCAGAAGGCCGCGGTTGCACGAGCCTCCAACCCCCGCGGCGGGGAGACTCCCGGGCTTATAATACCAGTTATTACTCTTGATGAAGACCATGCCCATGGGAGCCAGGAGGTATGGTGAACTTAGCGGATACCGGGGATCGAGCATCTGTATATAGTAGTACTCGACATAATTATCTGCCTCCGCAGCTTCCACAGGGCTTTGCACCCCGCAGGTGGCTCATGTTGTGGCTGAACATGGGCGTGGCCGCCATGGGCGCTGAAGGAAGCAGGGGCAACGATGTTTGTTTGGCCACCGTAGGGATCGGGGGAGCTGCTAGATACCTTTCATTGGCGCTGTGGCGGAAATCCGCGGACTTCCGCCTGTTGTCGACTATGGCCATTCCCATGCATGGTTTTCTCTGACTCCACATTCTATAATAGAAGTAGAATAAAAATATCTGGGTGTCTAGGAAACTGAGAAGCCTACCCGTACATGGACTGGGCCATTGGGTGCAGTAGAGTCCGTATGGTAGCGCAACACATACTGAAGCATGTCCCAATAAGCCCAAGCCTTATTCGGGTGACGGTTTCCCAAGGTGCCAAGGCCTCCCGTGTTGGTCCCATCGCCAGGCAACGGAGTGAAAGATTCGGGAGGAGGCGGAGGTGGGGTGTGGTACGGAGTGCAAGTTGGGAAGGCAAAACACTCTGGTACGGGTCGTCCATCGTTGTAGCCTTGCTGCCACTCGCTGGCCGAGGGCAGATTAAGATCGTGCGCCAACTGGTTCCATGGGCAGAACTGCGTGTTGCACAAGATGGGCCAGAAGTACAGTTGGCCCCCGCCGGGGTTGGGAGTTGGTTGGGGATCAGAGAGTGCAATCCCCATAATGTTATCAGGAACTCCCGTTACTTCTTTCTTGAATAAGGATGAGTAGAGGGGATCTCCTGCTTCGTTCACGAGCGTCAAGGTTATGGTCAGTGGGCACGGCGGCCCTGTGGCATTGACAGACAGTTGCTGTTTCGTCATGCTCACGAAGTCTAATCTGAAGTCATTGCCATTGGAGAGATGGATGGACCCTGCATTGGAATACCCGGTGTGACTGCCGGCGAAGAAGAGCAGGCTTCGCCGGATTCCGATGTCACCTCCATATGCCCAGCCACCGTTGTCCCACGCCTGGTTCCACTGGTGCGTATTTGTTTGTATCAGCGCTGGGTCCGTAACTGCAACGGCCGTGCGGTTGCCCCATACGGGGGCGCCGCCTGTGGGGAGGCTCGGCTGCGGGGAAGAGGGGAACAAGGAGGTGGTACTCGGCAACGTACGCACGGACTCTTTCACCTGAGTCCAAGTGCTCTGCATATGTATTCCGGACTCGGGTCTGCATACCAGAGGGTTGCAGGGGCACTGATATCCGCCCGCCACGATGCCGAAAGTCCCGATCTTGTATCCCTTGGTAATGCGAGGGTTCGTCGCCACCTGGACGTTCAGATCCGCATCGAAGCCGGGTGTAGGCAGCGCCGGGCGAGTAACCAGGTTCCCTGCTTTCTTCCGCGCCAAGTACCTCGCGTAAGACCCGTGTTTCACGTCCACGCCTTTCCCGCCCGGAGTGCTGGCGCCGGGCCGGTGACGGGTAAGGGTCGTCTTAGTCGAGTTACCATGCGAGGGAACATTCACGATTTGCATGTGAGGTCTTGCCCTGTCACTGCTCTGATTCCAGTTAAGATTCGAGACACCTGGACCAGAGACGGGATAGTTGTCGGAACCGCCCACTACAGTAAGCGCAGCGAGATCGGACAGGTAGAGGCTCTCCGGCACTCTCACTGTGTGCCAGATGCGTTTCTGAGTAATTGCTCTTAATGCACCATTCCAGCCGTAACTGGCTCCTTCGCCTCCGCAGCCCAGACGGCATTGCGCTGGTTTAACTCTAATCAGACCATATGAGCAGTCGCAACTTGAAGGATCATACGGCATTGTAGATAGTACAGATACATAAAAAATTGAAGTCTACAGGAACGAGAACCTTATTATGCAGGTAATGCCGTGGCAGTGCGAGTACTGTCAAGCTTCATTCAAGAGGGAGGCTAACTATTCGCGACATATCTTGACGTGCCGCCTCCTTCAAGAAAGTGACCTCGACAAAGACGATGGCCTTCCTTCTTACCGAGAACTCTGTGCGATAGTCGCCCATCTAACCCGGAAACAAGACAAGTGCGAGAAGGATATGCGGCAACTCAAACTTCACGAGCGTCGCATCAGAAAAAAGATCAGCTACCCTGACTGGCTGACCCAGAATCGCAAACCCTCCCAATCTCTGAAGACCTGGACGAGCGGTGCCGCCCTCCAAGCCAGTCACTTCCAGACAGTCGTCTCCGACTCCAACTTTATGCGCGCCGTGACCAGCGTGATCCGGGACTTGGTGCCGCCAGAGGGCGTACCTCCGTACGCGGGGTTCGAGGACAAACCTGGCTTGCTGTACGTGTATGAGGAGGGTGTGTGGGTGCAATGCACGGATGATCATGTCGGCCCGGTTGTGAACTGGATGTTTCGATCTCTCCGCGAGCAGCTCAATGATTGGGAAGAGCGCGCGAAAGCGCGACTCAAGAGGGACGATTTTGATGACCAGTATGCGAACCATGTCAAGAGGATCATGGGGCCTTCCGTGGGCTACCCTGAGCTGTGCCGGCAGTTTCGCCGGGCTCTCTATGATGTTGCGAAATTGAAGCTTCGCAATGTCATAGAATACGAATTCACTACGTGACACTTTACTTGCGTCTGCGGGACTTGCGTTTTATGGGACCCCGGATGGCACGGGTCTTCCTGCGGCCCCGGCGCTTGCGGCGCCTGCCTCCTGCGAAGAAACCCTCCAACCATCCTCCTGAGCCGCCCCCTCCCCCGGGCCCCTCACCCTCCTCCTCCTCTGCTGCCTTCTTCTCCTTCTGTCGGTCGGGTTCCTCGTTCGTCTGCAGGTCGGCCGTGACCTCGGGATCCCCATCGCCATCGGGCGTTGCTCCCGTGGTACCTTCCGTAGCTGGCTCCTCAGCCTCGTCCCCAGCACCATCGCCATCGGGCGTTGCTTCCGGGACCTGGCCATCTCCTACGGAACCTTCCGCCCCCTCCTCCAGCTCCTTCTTCTTCTTCTCCTCCTTCGTGGCGTCAAGCGAGTCATCATCATCGTCAGGTTCCTGCGCTGGCGTCGTTTCCTCTGCGTTCCTTTTCAGCTGCTCGTGTAGTTGGGTTACCTCTTCCGCCAAAGGCTTCAGTTGCTGGACAAGGTTGTTACATGTCTCCAAGGCCTGGGTGCAATCTTGTTCACCACCTCCGCGGAATCTGTATCGCCGCGTCTGACCTTTCTTTCTGCGACCACGTTTCTTTGTAGAACGCTTTCCCATTATACTATAAGACTAGAAAATCTGATTACTAACTAACTACTACCTAAACTACTGTCTATAACCCGTACTTCTCCAGGAAATCCGGGATCAACATGATGGGGATTCCCAGCTCGCGGGCCTTCTCGGCCTTCTCAGTGTCTTCATCCGGGTTGGTAACCAGGACGACTAGAGTGTCTTTCTTCACACTGGAGCCCAGAGTTGCTCCGACGGTCTTGAGGACTGCAGAGAGGGACTTCTTTTCCTTCGTTCCAACGCCGGTGGGGACGATTACCTTCCCAAAGAGGGGATGCGACGGATCGCCCTGGGGCTCCGCCTTCTTGAACTCCATGCGGTCCTCCAGATTGGCGTCGTACATCCACTCTATGAATCGAGGCATCTCTTCTACGAAGTGCCGGGCGCTCTTCGCTGCCATCCCATGGACCTTGGCAAGCATGGCCTCTTTCTCTCCCTCGGACTCGTCCGAGACGAGGATGTCAGGGTGAGCCTCGAGAATCGCCTCGAAGCGCTTAGTGCCGAACCCTCGGCCGAAGATCGTCGTTGCATACATTAACTGAGGGAGCGTAGCCTCCTCAACCTTCTCCGCGATCCCGTTGTGGAGCTTCTCCGCACTCTTGCGCTTGAAGCCGTCGACATCCATGAAGTCCTCGGTGCTCATACGCAGGATCTCTGGAATCGTGGTGTACCCGGCCGCAATGATCCGCTTGACGTTCCCAGCCCCGAGGCCCTCCACACCGAGCGCCTTGAAGAACGCCGTGATTGTTTTTTCCCGCACGCCGGGATCCTCTTCGTGCCCCTTGAGCATCACGTCGACGTGAGTGTCATTCCACACGTACGGAACGCTGGGCATCTGAGGCTGCTCCGCGGGCTCCACAACCGAGAGGATATGTGGGATCACATCGCCAGAGCGAACGATCTGGATGAGTGCCCCCATGCCGATCCGGTTGTCCTCGATGAACTTGGCATTGAAGCCTGTGGCGAACTCGATCTTGGCGCCCCCGAGGACCACTGGCTCAACTTGCACCCGGGGCTTCAGGAGACCATGCTTACTGGCCGTCCAAATGACGCTAAGAACCTTGGTCTCGGCGATCTGGTCGGAGATGACCATCTTGAACGCGAAGGCGTTTTCCGGATTCTCCTTCGCGTGGGTCTTACAGTACCGCCCCTTGCTCAATGCTGCCCCCTGGGTGGGTGTCGCTGCGCAGATTATGCCATCGATCTCGTACTTGTAGTCGGAGCGCCAGGCGAGCAGGATCTCGGAGAGGAGCTCATTGGTGACGGTGGCTTCCTCCAGGAATCGCACGACCTCAACGTCGAGGCCGGTGAGATAGGCCATCTGCTCACCGACAGGGAGTTCGGGCTGGATCACCTCGTAGGCCACGAAGTCGATATCCCGGTACTTGCTGGCGTCGGTGGTCTTCTGATTCACGACTCCAGCCACGAAGTTGCGTGGGTTGGAGAACTTGGACGCGTACTTGTCGGCGAACCGCTCCTTCGGAATGATGAACTCCCCCCGGATAACGATGCCGGGTGTCTTCGGGAGTTGCAAGTAGGGAATCATATGGCTCACATCCTGGCCCACGATCCCATTGCCCCGTGTGTACAGCTTGGGCTGCTCGCCCTCCGTGGAGTACAGGCCGCTGACTCCATCGAGTTTCGCCGAGAGTACGTAGGGACCCTTGTACTTCTTCATCCAGTAGCCCAGCGCGGCCGTGTCGGGCTTAATCTTGTCCATCGACCACATCTGGTAGGGGAGGCTCACCTTCTGCTTGGCGACGACCTCAGCGCCCATATGCCCCTCGTTTGCGGCCTCGTTCTCTGGGTAAGCCTCGAGAGTGAATTCGCGAAGGATGTCGTACTCGTTGTCGGTGAGGAGGGAGGTATCGTGCTCATAGTAGGCGTCGTTGGCCGCGCGGATCATTGCGCTCAGCTCAGCCTCCGATAGTTTTTTGAGAGTCGGTACACCTTCCGCCTTGAAAGCGGCGATGTTCGCCTCCACAGTTGCCGATGGCTTCTCCGGTTCGCTCACCACCTTGCTCTTGGGCTTCTTCAAAGTACGGCGCTTGGCCTTCTTTACCTTCATCACAGGCGCCTCCTCGGCCTCCGGTTCGGCCTGTGCGGCCGCGGACAGGAGCTTCATTGATCGTGTGTCTTTGCGTTCTGCCGGTTCACGGTATTCCATGCCCAGGAACTTGAAGATCGACCGCTCCGTTGGAAAGTCGCCCTCGACTCTCCCGCCCTTCTTCCCCTTCACCATATGATAGATGCCGTGCTCGTTGAGAGTGTAGCCGAGATCAAGCGCGCGCTGGCGCATCACGGTGTTGAAGGTTTTGCTGCCCGTGAAATATAGGATTGCGAAGGCGTACTCCTCCGGAGAGGTGTACAGGAAGTCCACGCGACGCGCGGGGCGGCCCGGCTCGAGGCGGGCGACAGTCAGGCTCTTAGTCTCGCCCCGGGTCAGGACCTCGATCACGATGTCGTCCTTTATGAGGGTGTCGAGAAAGTCGTTGAAGGCCGCACGATCGTCATCGCGATTCGTGATGATCAGATCGATGTCTCCCGAGTTGGCCGCGCCTCGGCGGTACGAGCCGACAATGTCGAACGAGGAGCCAGGAGGCGTGGAGGCCTTGAATATTTTCTCCAGGCGTGCGTGGTATTCCTCGATCTCAGCGCGAGGTATCCGCGACTCGATATCGTCGAAATGCTCCAGGCCGATCTTCATGTTCTTGGTCAGAAGCTCCGGGTGCTCTCTCAGCTGCTCGAGCGTGGTGATTCCCTGTGCGATCAGCTCCTTCGCCTTCTTCGGGCCCACGCCGTACACCTTCGTGAGAAGGTTCAGGGGATTCTTGCGCTCGCGCTCCAAGATGGGAAGAGTTCCTGTTGCTTGGAAGGTCTTCAGCTTGCTGAGGATCGTGGAACCGATGGTCTTCATGCCCTTGAGCTGATCGGCGTCCGTGATGTCGTCAGGATAGGTCATGACTGTCTCAGCGGCCTCACGGTACGACTTGGCGCGCCACTGCTCTCCTTGCCGTTGCATGATGTCCGCGAGTTCCTCGAGAAGGTCTACGAACTTCTTGTTGAGGCGTCCCTCCATGGGTGTACTTGGTGATGGTGGCTTTAAGTCGTCGACGATCTTGAGATTGCGCTTCAGAGAACGTGGTGCTCTTTTCATTTTTCGCTTTGTTGTTGGTTTCCCTAGGGGAGAAGAAGAAATGCTTTTCAATTTCTTGGAGTCAGCGGACTTAGACCCTTTCGAAGATCGCTTTCCCTTGCTACTCTTTTGGCTGGAGCCAGGTGTGCGCTGGCTTCTCTTCGTCTGCTCCTGTAGCGCCTCGTGGAGCTCTCCACTCGATGGAGTCCCGAAGAGCTCCTCCATTAACCGGTCTCTCTCAGCCTTCGAGAGTTTCGGCTCCTCGACGACAAGACGTTTCTTCGAGCTCCGGCGTTTCTTCAGGGTCTTGCGTTTCGTCGCGCTTTCATCACGGGGAGAGGGATCCTTGGTGGGGGTCCCTGGGGGCGAGGCGGTCACTATCCAACCTTTCTGTAAGGCCTCCTTGCACTCCGGCGCGACAACGAGACGCACCTTCCCGGTCCTCTTCCGGCGTGCCTTCTTGGGAGCCGTGCTCTTCTTGGGAGATGCGCTCTTCTTGGGAGATGTGCTCTTCTTGGGAGATGTGCTCTTCTTGGGAGATGTGCTCTTTCGCAGAGAGGTTGTTTTCGGGCCAGAGGAACGCCCCTTCTTCACGGTGATCCCTTTCTGTCTGCGCCTCTTCTCCAACCACCGCGAAACTCGCTCCTTTCTCTCGGCCTTCGTGTACTTTCGTGGTGCCTTTTTCTCAGTGCTCTTTTTCGAGCTTTTTTTCGGACTGGCTGAGGCCCCCGTCGGACAGTAGCCGTACTTCGTCATGGTCCCTGTCTTGGGGTTAATCTCAGTGGCGCAGATCTGATCGCCATCATCCTCGATGCACGCGTCATGAGTCCCCTTCTTGTACTTGAAAGGGAAGATACACGGCCCGCCCATTACTTTCTTGTTTGTTCGTGTTCGTCCTCTTCCGTCCTTAACCGTTGCCGTGATGGTCATCTTTATATTATCTCCCGATTTTAAGCTTCTTAAAGTACCGGTCCAGGAAGCTCTCTGCGTAGTAGCGATCCACTGGATGCTTTGTTCCCTCTTTGCGGTTCTCTTCGACTCTCGGAGCTACTCGCTTACCTTGGCGAACACTACGCGTGATCTCATCCATGAATATAAATATAGAATAAATATACATGAGTGTAGCGGTTCAGACACAAGACGTTTTGCTCAATGGCGAACTCGTCAGCCAGGAGGGCGTAGTCACGTTCCGAGGACGGGACGGTGGAATCGCCGACATTACGGCGTTCGTAGACGGTGACGTGTACTACGCCCGCATAGGCCGGGACGGCATTGCTGATGTGTTCAGTGCTCCGGCCAACGTTCGGTCTTTAGAGGACCGGCTAATGCAGGACTTCGGCGAACGGGCGGGCAGGAGTAGAACGCACAGTGCAAGAACGCGTCGAAAGGGTCGTCGCCAATCGCTCAAGTAGGAGGGACCGTCTTGCGCATGGCTTCGAAGACCTGCTTCTCGATTGGAGAGCTTGGCGTCCACTGCCTACGTTCTCTCCGGAACGCCCTAGCGAGGTTCTTGTCCATCTTTCGGATATATCTGGGGGATGCATACAGTAGATTACAGGTGGTGTCGTCTTGGTATATACAGTCGATGTAGTTTTTCGGCTCTTTCCTGAGCGTCCGAATGAAACCTAGGAAGTTCTCGAGGTGTTCCTCTGCGAAAGTGACGACTTGTATGCTGTCACTTCTCAAGGTCCGCTTACCTTTTCCCTCGATCTCGTGTGTGAAGTACTGCATTTCACAGCCGTACTCCTCGGCGAGACTTCTACGCGTGTCAAGTTGCGACCACCACGCACCTCCCTTACGGACGTCAAATGATAACTCTACTGCAAACCCCATTTTATACATACCCTAAACATTTTTAATGTTTCCGCGATAATCTCTACCTACATGTCTAGAGGCAGAGTTTTTCCCCTACATAGCGTTGTTTGTCTACGTGTAGGGTCAAATCGGGATGAATAATTGTGTCCATCTAGACTATACTTATGGTGAAGCCTTGGATGTTGCAGAGCCGGCGTGCTCAAACAGGTACAGCAGCGCCGATAACGACGTCTCATGTCGTCGCTTTAGACGATATCGTCTATGGGGGAGGTGGCTCGCATGGTGGAGGGGGGCACTGGAAGCTAGGGCCTTACGGAAATCCCCCACCCTCACACCCTCCCTTCACGACCGTGCTTACGCCTAGCCAAGCAGCGAACGATGTCGGCGTCTGGATAGACGCGCCGTTGCTACTAGCTCAGGAGGCATGGGGTATCGTCTTTTTCGAGCCGAACCAGCTCGTCCCGCCGCCCTTCGACACCAACATTCCTCACGGAGCCAACACCGTGCTGCAGCAGGGGGCTACGGCGGTGGGGGGGAGCATGTGCCAAGTTGATTTCTGGGCTGGCATGCAGGGGGCCGCCGATGGAGCGACGATGTGGAAAGACGCGACACTAGGCAGCGGAGCGGGACACATTGCGGTAGGTGGAACTATATCAGCTAAGCAGGGCTTCTACTGGGGAGGCCTTGGCGCCTCGGACCAGGAGTTCGTCATTACGAGAGATAGGGTCGATTTACGGCTGGATGGATCGCCGGCGAAGGACTTCTGCGCGGGGCTGGCGCTCACCCCCACCCCCGCCGGCTTCTCCCCCGCCGACGCGCAGTTGACAGGTAGATACATTAGTGCCGGTGACACTATTACTTCAGGAACAGCGTGGACGAAGAATTGCAGAACGTTCACAGTAAACTGCTTGGATGACTCGGACTTGGATGGCTCTGGGGAGGTCGATCTAGTTCTCCGCACTCGTCAGCACAACGAAGAAGACCACGGCGGCCGCATGACCAAGATTCGGGTACAAGCGGAGGCCTCAACAGAGAGCCTAGCGGAGCTCTTTGCGGGTGTCGGGGCTGCTCAACCGGACAACGCGCTTGCAGACAACTTGTACGGAATATTTGCCAAGATCGACCCCGACACTCACCCTGAAGGTGAGGTGTACCTGCAGCTTGGCGGGCAAATGGGCGATGCGGGTGCAGAGATATATAAATTTGTAAAACCAACGCCGCCGCAAATTACCAAAACCTTTATCATACCACATCCTCTCGACAATCTCCGAGATTCGACAGAGCTCCTCCACTCTTGTGTTGAGGCACCCACCGTTGATAACATTTACCGAGGTTCCTGTCGTCTCATGAATGGGAAAGGCCTAGTTAATCTCGATTCGAACGACCGCTACCAGATGACCCAAGGGACCTTTCAGGCACTCAACAAAGACCCGCAGGTTCACGTTACGAATAACGAGAGTTTCGATCGGGTGAAAGGAGAGATTGTTGGGAACGAGCTGCACATCATTTGCGAAAACCCTGACAGTGATGCGAATATTGCCTGGCTAGTCATAGGGACCCGCCAGGATCCCAGTATTAGACAATGCCCTAAGACCGATGACGTTGGTAACTTGATTACGGAGAGACCAAGAAATTGAAACTACTCTTGTAGTTTAGACCAGATAAAATGGCCGACGTTACGGTTCTAGCCAGGCGCAACCCGCACGAACGCGACTCACACATCACATTCCAGGAAGATGGCCACATCTACACCATCGATGGCGAAACCGACTTCATGTCCGTCACTACGTGGAACCATTCACACTTCAAACCTTTCGATGCCGATCGCATCATAGCGAGCATGATGGCCAGGGAGTCTTGGCCGAAATCCAAGTACTTTGGCCAGACACCAGAGCAGATCAAGGCGGGGTGGGACGCGAATCGCGATGCTTCCGCCTCCGCGGGCACGAAGTTGCACTACGACATTGAGTGCTACTACAACGGCTGTCCGCAGAAAAACGACTCAGTTGAGTATCAGTACTTTCTCCGCTTTGCAGAGCAGAACGCCGATCTCGTGCCCTTCCGTACGGAATGGATGGTGTGGGACAGCGAGCTCCGATTTGCGGGTTCCATCGACATGGTCTTTATCAAGCCCGACGGTACCCTCATGATCTACGACTGGAAGCGGTCGAAAGGCATCGAGAAAGGGAATGGGTGGGGCGACTCCGCCGCGACCCAGTGTATCTCTCACCTACCTGACTCCAACTTCTGGCACTACTCGCTGCAGCTGAACACGTACAAGGCCCTACTGGAGAAGAACTACGGACATCGTGTATCTGAGATGCGCCTGGTATGTTGCCATCCGAACCACAAGGACTATCAAGTGTTCACGGTGCCCGATCTCTCGGCAGAGGTCGCAGACCTATTCGAGGTGCGCCGGGATATGCTTGCAGTTCTTGCCTGAGAGGGCAGCATATTTCCTTCGCTAGAAACTTAAATAGATAACCTCCACCTATGCAATGGGGGACTACAGTTGGACTGAATCTCTAGGAACTTTACTTTTCGTTTTTGGAGGGGGCGTAACAGTTGGGTGGCTGATTGTATCCCAGTACATGAAAGACGATCTCCATGCCATCGCACAAGACGACCAGGACATTCGAGAGGGTACTGAGGACTACGAGCGGTCCTACTATTCAGAGTTCGAGGCTCTGGAGGAGAAAGACCACGGTGAAGACTTTCTCAAGGGACTGGGAAGCGAGTGGACAATCGAGAGCACGCCTTACGGCGAGGTTATCATGTCTTACAAGGCCGATCACGAAGCCTTCTGGTACTACGCCGAGCGAAGGAACGTGCCCTACCGCACCTTAGATGCTGTGGCGCGGCGTTTCGCCATCGACAATGACTGCAAATCGGTCTGTGTCAATTACAAGGAAGAGTTCGAGAAGGGTAAGGATGCTGCCGTTGCTGCAAAGGAGGCTGCGAGAGACGCCGCAGGCAAGGGTCCTGCGCCCGGAGGAAACACACGTCGAAATGATAAAAAGAAGCCCTTCGCGACTTTCAAGTCCTACAACATGAAGAAAGGGAAGAACCAGGCGAAGAAGTACATTATTACCGAGAACGCCAACCGGTTCACGTACAAGGGTACGCCCGTTGAGTGGCAGGACCCGAAGGACCTCCCTTGGCTAGGGGGAACTGCTCCTCGCCTGACCTATGCCGATTTCAAGAAAGAGAGGCAGCATTGGGAGGCTGAAGCCCCGGAGAGCCCAGGCTCCGAGGAGAAGACTTCGTCCGTGGAATACATTCCATCGCCTCGGAACGCATCAGTTCTGGCTGACGCCCTAGCGTTCATCAAGGACACTAAGAGTAAAAGCGATTGATTCTGTTTGTATAAGTCGTTGGAAAGACTGTAGCTAACGACTTATACGGAGAGGCCCTCCTCTCTGAGGCGCTCTCGTGCTTCACTGAGAGCCTGGCGCCGCGTTCGTAACTCCTTTAATTTCTGCTCGATAGCGGGTTTGGGAACACTCCCATTTCCACCCCTGCTCTTAGGTTTGGATTTAGGCCCGTGGTGCAGCTTAAGTCCTTGCTCCAGGACACTGGTGGTTTTCGCAGCAAGCTTCTTGAACTCCGATTGCTTCTCCCCAAGTTCTTCCATTCCAGCCACCTCCTCCAACTGGTTCCCGAACCCTTCCAGTGCGTGAGCTCGGTTATCGGGGTCGTCTGCTTTTATGCACTCGTCGAGGCTAGCCAGGACGCGCTCCCATTCCTTGGCGAGTTCGGGGTTTTCGGCCTGTACCACCAAATTGTTGAGTCGGTTAATGTTGTCGTAGACTTTGATGCGAGAGTCGCGCGCAAGAGCCCTGAACTCTTGTACTTCCTTCTCGAGGCGCTTCTCCAGTTGGGCGAGTTCACCGTAGTGTTTAGAGAGCTCCGCTTCGTCCTCCGCCACACCCGCCACCACGTCCTGAGGGTTTACGGCCAGCCCCGCCAGCTTCTCTTTCTTGGCTTCTAGGGCCGCGGTCTTCTCTCTGATACCTTCCATTTTCTCATCGAACTCGGCTTTTGCATCGAAAACAGCCTTTCCTTGGTTATAGACCCCTTCAATAGCCTCGCCCGCCAAGGGGCCCACTCCGGGCACTTCGCTCACGACCTCCGCTGCAGTCGCAGCCGTCATGTTCTCTACAAAGCCGACCTCTTTCTGGGCGATGGCGCCAAGAGCTGCTTGCACTTCCTCCTCCGCCATCTCTTTACCAGCTTCCACTGATTCCGCGGCGGCATCCTTGCCTTGCTCCCTCAATGCTTCCGCTTTTTTGTCCATGGCCCGCCCAACTTCTCGCGCGGGGGCTTCGCTAACGTCTTTGTATATTTGCTTGCCTCGCGCCACCCCTTCTTGTATGGCTGTTGAGAGTTCGTCATTCGCTCGATTGAGGTTCTGAGTCGCTTTTGCTGCAGTGTTCTTGGTGCGCGAGCTGATCTGGTGGGCGAGATGATGTGTGTCCGCGAACCCTAATTTGGCTTCCCCGTCTCCTCCTCTCTGCAGTCTGCGCGTCTTCTTCCGCCCAGAAGAAATACGTTTTCGTCTTGATCGGTGCCGAGTCGACATGTATATAGTACGGTCACATAAAGTATGCTCTCTACTCGCCTCGCTCTTTCCTGGTTGCAACCCATTGCTTGAATCCGATACTCTTCACGATACTAAATGACGACTGGAGGTGGTCGAGTGCAATGTTCATAACCTTTCTCTGTTGCTCCGTCATCTGGTCTATGTACTCGGCAACGAGCGGGTCGACGGACTCCTCGCCTTCTGCAGTTGCTTCCGCGCCCGGCATCTCTTCTACGTATCTCTGGAACCCACTAGCTAAATCAATTATTTGGAAATCAAACATAGAAGCCGCGGACCTTCACGCACAGGCGCGGTTTTCATGATTTTAGTGAGAGAGGTATCGACCGTGTAGCCATTCGAGGCCAGGTAGGTGAAGAGAATGGCCTCGTCACCGGGGCGTAACAATCGGTGATGATTATCTGGATCGAGCAAAGCAAGCACGCATTTACGATAGGAGCAACAGGGCCCCGAAGTAGTTTGGAAAGGCGATAGCCTGGGAGGGTTGACAGTGCGTACCAGACTGGATAGAGGAGCGCCAGGACGGCGATCGATCACGAAGATATGGGTGTAGCACTCGTCGACACTATCGTAGAACGGCTGGATCCCAATCGTGTACACCTCCGTCATGTCTATTGTCTACATAAAATTGAAATGATTATAGCCGTTAGATATAAGTATGAGAATGACTGCTGTTCAGACGTACCGTTACAAGTTCAACGACAACATTGTTGCGATGCTTACGGCGTTCGCCAAGCTGCATGCACACGATGACCGGCACACCTACCGCGAAGCCTGGAATGACTGGTGGGCCGCCAACGCCGAGGTTCTCGAGGCCGAGGGTCGCCGATTGTGCGATCTGGGCTATGCGGGCGATATCCAAGACAAGATGTACAAGGCAGGCCGATATTACTTTCGGGCGAAGAATCCCACCAAGCCCGATCCTCAGGAGCGCCGGGCTTACATTTCGATGTCCCCTGAGATCATCGAGGCCATGGATGCTCACATTGCCTCCGTCATGACCGAGCAGGCCTTCACTCCTGCCAAGGGCTATGATTGGTTCTGCACTAGCCATCTCGATCTTCTCCGGACCGAGGTCCACCGCCTCCAGGCCGAGAACGTCTTAACTGCAGACGATCTCGTTTCGAAGGTCAAGAAGACGTATAAGAACCGGTACTTCCTCCGTCGGTAGGCGCAGTAGGTTTCTCTCAGTTTTTCTGTACCGGGACTATATGAGCAAGCTTCTGAGCCAAGGTGGATTCGGGTGCGTCTACTATCCAGGTATAGCCTGTAGCGGTAAGAGAGATCCGCGAAAGACCATAGTTACGAAGCTCCAGAAGAGCGGTTTTAATGCACGCAACGAGGTCTATATCGGGGATTTGATCAAGAAGATCCCCGACTATGAGCTTTTCTATCTTCCGGTTATTGAGAGTTGTCCCGTGAACGTCCGGAACATCGACCGCGAGTTGATAACGGAGTGCCAGGTGGTGGCTAAGAGTCAGGATGTTCCGTTCGTGCTCATGAGCATACCGTACGTCAGTAACAGAGCCTTCTTCGACGTTGTGGCAGACAAATCACTGGGCCGGAAGCAGGTGATAGCCACTTTGGCACGTACCTACAGTTATCTTCTAACAGCGATCAAGAATCTGGTAGAGATCGGGGTCGTACAGTTCGACTTGAAGGGGGATAACATTCTCTACAACCTGGCCACGAAAGACCCCCAGATCATAGATTTCGGAATCTCTCTCCCCATATCCAAAATCAGCCCCCAGAACTGGAGCAACTACTTCTACGCGTACGCTCCCGAGTATTACGTGTGGCCGCTGGAGGTTCACCTCATTAACTTTCTTCTGCATGTTTCTAGTCCTCTAAGCGCCGAAGACATCCCGAGCATCGTAAAGCCATACATGAGCAGCAACAACGCGCTATCGCTGTTTAGCAGTGACTTCAAAGAGAGATATGGTAAACTCTGTGAAGTCTGTTTGAGAGAATACGTCGGTAAGGCGAAGGAAAAGATCATACCGGAGCTAATCAGCCACTATGCTACCTGGGACAACTACTCTCTCAGCGTCCTGTATCTCAAGGCTCTTTCGCGCATGTTCCCCCAGGGAATCAAGCGGAACAAGATAATTGTACGTTTCACGCAGCTGTTGGTCTTGAACATAAGCCCCGACGCGGCTTCCCGGGTCTCTCTCTCCGAGACGAAGAAGCAATTCGAGGAGGTGTTCTTTGAAGGTGGTGATGTGGAAGACTACGAAGACCTAGTCGATAGCTTCGACTATGATCCGGAGCTCGCCACCCACGGCATTTCCGAGGACATAGCTAAGCCACAGGCAAGGGAGAAGGCCTCTAGCGTCTCGTAGCTCGCCCCCGCCGGCGGCGTCGCCTCGACCTTCTTCCACCCGCCGTCTCTACCTTGGCCTCCACTTCATCCTTAGTAGCAGCGGCGTCGGCTTCGGCAGCGTCCGTGGCCCCGGTTATAGCGTCCGTGATTTGGCTAGCAACATTTTTCATAGCATCAGCGGCTTTCTCCATAGCACCTTTGGTTTCGTCCGCATCTGCATCGGCTGCGACCTTGTCGATGGCGGCCGTGGCGTCGAGAGCAGCGGCTTTATCCTGGGCGACGGTGGGCAGCTTGGGTAGAGCGGCGGGCTCGGCCTCGACATCAATGACAGGCGCGACAGTTGCCTGAGCCTGCAGATCGCTTACCTGTCTTTCCAAGCTTGCAACCTGATTACGACAGCTCTGTATCTCTCCCTGCAAATTCATGCCTTGGACATTGGCGGCGGAGAGACGTCGATTCTCGCTCTGGGCTTGTCCCAGCTGGGCGTTAGCAGCACCCAGGGCCGTCATGACTTCTGCCAGCCGGGCTGTGCAGGCATTGCTGGCTGCGCCTCTGCCGAGTCCCTTGCGCATGCCGCGGGCGGCCTTGCGAGACCGCTTCTTGTGGCCTTTCCTGTGCTTCCTGGTATGCTGGTATGGCCTGCCGAACACCCCGTCGAGGTTGAAACGCTGCCAGTGGCCACGGCGATTGTAGAACTTGTTGCCCTTGTGCGTGCGGTAGTCCAGGTGTCCCGGCCGGGTAACGGACGGTGCCCCTTTATGGCCTTTCTTGACGCGCTTCTTTCTCTTGCCGCCATGAGACTTGCGGGTGCGTTTCCCGACAGCGCAGCTAGCTTTGTTCTTCGAGGTGTCCGTTTTGCTCTTGTACGTTTTGGCCGCGATTCTCATGACCTCCTGGGGCTTCACACCTTTGCCTTTGCACTCGGCTCGCGTTTTCTCGAGATGGATCTGCCATGCTGTCTTCATTATACAGTATCAACAGAAAATAATGCCAACCACGAAGGTCGTAAGTCCCCTCGAAATTGAACCTAAAGATACGTCTAGACAAATATTACTGGACATGGGCAAGAATATCCTCGGCGGCGGCAAAAGCCGGAAAGGAGCTCGTAATCGGCAAAACGATGCGGCAACTCAGAAAGCCACGCGGTACTCTAAGGACGATGGTGAGGTCTACGCTTGCGTGACGCGCTTGTTTGGAGGCCCGAACTGCGAGGTCAAATGCGTGGATGGGAAATTACGTCTCTGTGTGATCAGAAGCAAATTCCGGGGGAGAGGTAAGCGCGACAACACCTTAACAAGTGGTACGTGGGTATTGATCGGCCTGCGGGACTGGGAGTCGCGAACGGACGGTAAGCTTCCAAGGTGCGACCTACTCGAGGTTTACACTTCAGCCGACAAACAGCGTCTGAAGAACACGGTAAAAGATGTCAACTGGGGGAATCTTGCGGGAATTGGCGCGGACCCTGAGGTCGCGTCCGACGACGAGATAGACTTTGTCGATCAAGAAACGGACCACTACCAGGAGATGGTGAGCGCCCGGTCGAGCTGTATCACCTTCGGAGACCGCGGTAGCAGCGACGAGGAGCTGGACATCGATACGATTTGACCTCATGGCCGCATGTAATTAAAGTCGTCCATGCTCGCGAGCAGAGCGAGTCTTAGCTCTTCCTCCTCCGGATCGACGTTCACGAAGCGCGTGGTCACGCGGAGGTTCTCTCTAGCGGGAACTTCGTTCTCTTCCTCCTCCTCCTCTTCCTCGTCTTTTATCTCTTTCGACGGAAGCTCGTACCGGCAGATCGGGCACTCGGCCTTCTCAGTACTCAGCCAATGCTTGATGGCCTCGGGCTCAAAGCAGTGCTTACAAGGGAGTTGGGTCACGAGCTGCGTTCCCTGGAACTGAGTCTGGAAGATAGGGCATTCCTTGTTCGGGGCGGTGTCCTCTACCTCCTGGAACTCTATGGTGCGCAGAGCTTCCTCTCCCTGTTCAGACAGGACGTTCTTATAGGGCGTTGCCCCCTCGTTTACGGCGCTGATGAATCTTTCGACTAGTTGCGAGCCGGCCCTATCGGGTGCTGAATCGAGGAGACTGAGGAGACCTTGAACAGCCAGCGGCATCAGTATGGTCTCTCCGCCCTCAGGGAGCGGGAATCCGCGCGGAGGATTGGTGACAATCGGAGGGGGCCTGGCGACGGGGGAGGGGTTGGTTCTACGCATGACGTTCGTCTGGATGAAGTCGATGAGAAGAGCCAGTTCGTCCTGGGCGGCGTTTGCACTTGAGTCCATATCCATCTACTGTTATATAGGTGGCGTTTTTATCTGTGTTCTCTAGGGATTATATACTTAGTAAGTATATAATGCCTGCACGACGAAGCAAGTGTAGGAATCCCAATGTTGGGTTCTGCGTGAATAAGACCATGGGAGGGCCGGGGCTCATGCACAAGAACGTGCCGAAAGAGTCCCTGTTTCCCACCTCTGGATTCTGGTGGCGTCCGCGGAAGAAGGTCTGTTGTGATCGCACGCCCGAGAAGGATGACACCGTTCTTGTTCATATCGAACTCGATACGCCTTTTAACGAGCTTGACCTGGCTTTGCTAGCCCAGGATTTGGAGAGGTTCGGGGCACAGCTGCTTCACGCCTGGGAGGGCAGCAGCAACGTGCTCGCCTCCATGACCCGCCCCCAGTATAATGCCCTTAAACATAAACTCAAAAAGGTGGGAGTGACACTTCCAGTGGGCACTTTTAAGAAGATACATAGTTCAAGCGACAGCAAGACGCCACTGGTGGTGGCGCTAGGCAATCTGTGGGAGTGCCTGAAGAAGAACAAGGGGGAGATCGGGGGCTGCAAGCAGCAGGTGGCACAGGTAGAGTTCTGGGTGAAGCACGAGAACGACAAGGGCATCAGCCAATCCGGCAGCGACGCGAGTGCTGACCAGCTCCCGGAAGACTGCGGAGGGCTTCTAGGGTGCAATGATAATGACAATCTCTCCGCCCTCTCCGGGCCCGCCAGCGACCTCAACACGGCGTACTCACCGGGTGGTATCTCGGGTCTTGGAAATGAGAGTGCCTACGGCGCCAGTCCTCCCGCGCAAGACGACGTTACCCTATCACACCCCTGGCCTGACGGGACGGGACTTCACTGACGGAACCGTCAGCACAGAAACACCCTTTTCGGGGATTATATACTAGTAAGTATATAATGGCCAGGAAACGGAACGTATGCAGGAACCCCAATGTTGGGTTCTGTGTGAATAAGACCATGGGAGGGCCGGGGCTCATGCACAAGAACGTGTCGAAAACATCGCTTTTCCCCACCTCTGGATTCTGGTGGCGTCCGCGGAAGAAGGTCTGTTGCGATCGCACGCCCGAGGAGGATGACACCGTTCTTGTTCATATCGAACTCGATACGCCTTTTAACGAGCTTGACCTGGCTTTGCTAGCCCAGGATTTGGAGAAGTTAGGGGCACAGCTGCTCCACGCCTGGGAGGGCAGCACCCACGCGCTCGCCAAGACACCATTGAAACAGTTGAAGTTCCTTTTGCGCGAACTCGCGAATGAGGGTATGAAGCTGCGCTCGGGTACTTTGACTCGCATCCGCAGTTCGGATGAGGATCCCTCTCTACGCAAGCTGTTGGTATGCATGCAGCGTCACCCTCCCCATGATTGGCTCGAACCATGCCGCCGAGAGGTGTGGTTGGTTCAACAAGGTCTGTGGGCCGGATCTGGAAACAAATTCGTCCCTGACGACGCCCACATTTGCGTGCCGGGCACGTGCCACGCGGCGAACCCACCACCGCCATCACCGCCGCCATCACCGCCGCCATCACCCGGTGCCTTCGCAGACAGCGGCTCCGGCTTGTCGGATACCGACTTCAGTGACGCAGTCATCAGCACGGAAACACCCTCTTAGGGGATTAAATACTAACTAGTATATAATGGCCAGGAAACGGAACGTATGCAGGAACCCCAATGTTGGGTTCTGCGTGAATAAGACCATGGGAGGGCCGGGGCTCGTGCACAAGAACGTGTCGAAAACATCGCTTTTCCCCACCTCTGGATTCTGGTGGCGTCCGCGGAAGAAGGTCTGTTGCGATCGCACGCCCGAGAAGGATGACACCGTCCTTGTCCATATCGAACTCGATATGCCTTTTAGCGAGCTTGACCTGGCTTTGCTAGCCCAGGATTTGGAGAGGTTCGGGGCACAGCTGCTTCACGCCTGGGAGGGCAGCAGCAACGCGCTCTTAACACTGACGCGCCCCCAGTATAATATCCTCAAGCAGGAAATCGAGAATGCGAATATGTCGTTCCCCCCGAACCTTTGGAAGCAGATCCGCAGTTCGGATGAGGATCCCTCTCTACGCGACCTGTTGGTATGCATGATAAAGCACAGGAGTTGGGCCATTTCCTCCTCGTGTCACTCGGCTGTAGTAGCAGCATTTGGTCAAGGACAACGGGGTGCGGTGCTGGGCCCTGGGGGCCAGTGGGAAGCAACTCCACCTCCGTCACCCCCGCGTAAGTTTGAACCAGAGCCAGGTGGACCCCCTTTCCGCGCCCCCAGTGACCCGCCACCCATTTCACCACACTAACTGAGCCCAAACCCGGGTCTCTACTCTTCCCCTCAGAACGGGGCATTAAATACTTACTAGTATCTAATGTCCAAGAAACAGGACCCCTGCGAGACCCCCAACTCTGGGTTCTGGTGGCGTCCGCGCAAAATTGTCTGCTGCATCGAGCCCTGGCACGCCCCAGAAACTCGGCCACGATTACCATAGCCCGAACCACCCAGTCGAGGCCTCGGGTGGTGCGCCCTCCGCGTCCACCATCTCGGGAGGCTCGTGTACACTCGGTAGCTCCGCCACAGGAGGCAGCTGTCCTGGCTCCAGCTGGACGGCGGCCGACACCGCGTCTCCTGCCCAGGCATACCTCTCCCCATTAAGCTGCTCGAGGAGCATTCGCCAGGGGGTGAAGCCCTGAAGAGCCTCCATTCCCTTGCTAGCAAAGCTGTTGAGAAGAACCGGGCTAAATCCGGACATCATGCTCACATTCTCGTCGACAGAGAGGGAAGGGAAGCCGCTCCCGGAGCGGAGGTTCCAGTACAGACGATGGGGCGCCTGGTAAGGTACCTTGAACTTGGAGCGCTTTCCGGCGTCATGGAACATCTTGGTGACTTGCTCGTCCATCGTGCGCGCACTGTTGTCCGCGGCATCGATCTCCATGTCCGAGAAAATAGCGAGGACCAAATCCTTCACTTGTGCCGGAGGGACGTTCTCCGCCACACAGGCGTCAGCCACCAGTTGCAGGGCCGCCTGGAAGTTCGTGTTCTGCCCCCAGCTGCTATCAGCCTTGAGGAACGCCACCTTGTCCACAAACTCACCCTTGCCCTCCAAGTTCAACCACTTTGGGTGTGCACTGAAGGTCAGAACTCGCTCCCCAAGCACCGACTTCTCGCAAGCTCTGAGCCCGAGCCCAATGGCCGCATGCAGAGGGTTCCCATTGTCACACTCCATGGACCCCGATGTGTCGACCATGCAGACGAAGTTCCCCAGGGCGTTCACCTGCTTACCCGCGGCCTTCCACTGCTCGTTCACGCAGTCAATCTGCGTGGCGGCTCGTGGGTTTCCCGGTCTGGTAAGACTAACGGCGTCCTTGACCATGTCAACCAATGAAACACGGGCAGCCTTGATCTCCGTCTTCCCGGACTTACACCGGCCGATGTACCCCTTGTAGTTGTTGCGGCACTCGACACGGTCCTCGTCTGTGCCCCGTGACATACCCTTCTTATCGACGAACTCGAACGCGCGCTTGGAACGCGACAGCGTGATGCTTGTCACATCCTTGTCGAAGTTGATGTCCTTCCACTCGCCAGCGCACATCTTGACCTGGGGTGTTTGCGTTGCGGCACTGAGACGGGTGATGAGTTGGCGGTAGTGAATCAAGCACTTCAGGGACGCGCTGCGCTTTTGCGCGGGCGTAGTGGCTGTCTTCATCCAGTCGCCATACAGGAGTTCAGCCAGCGGCCGCGCGATCCATCCGAACGGCTTCGAGCTCTCTCGGGGAGCCCACCTCCCCAGAAGGGAAGGCGTTCCCTCCAAGGCGGCGTCGGCTTCCAACTGGGTCTTCATCAAGTGCAGAACGAACTGATATGCGTCTAGCGCCTCGTACTGCTTGGGAAAGCGCTCCTTCAGCTTGCGGAGGAAGTACTTCATGTCCTTCCAGCTGCCGTACCCATGATCATGACCATCCAGTCTCACAAGACTGGTAATCGCGCGCCTAGTGAGGGCCCTCGCAGTCTCCGCGACCCTGACGTCCGAGCAGAAATGCCCGATGCCTGCCCATCGGCTCAGAAGCTCGTAGAACAGCGCGTACTCACCCTTACCTGCGACAAGGTCCCGGGTGTGCAGCATCATCTTGTACAGGATCTCGGTCATCGCCTGTCCCGACTCCTCATCCACCGCACCCGACGAGATGCTCGAAACGACCAGACCACGATAGGTGTCCCCGAGGGAAGTCAGAGTTGCCGCGTCCTTCGTTCGCGTGAGCTGGAATGATAGTTGGAGAGTTCTCTCCTTTCCATCGTTAGACCACCCGTGCTCCACGTGGCCATTCTCACCTCGCTGTAGAGGGGTATGCGTGTCCAGTGCAGACACTACGGCAGCCATAGTATGACTGTAGATGGTGTGCTCTCTTTAAGCTCTTTTGCGCCTCGTCTTACGTGTCAAGGTCTTAAAAACTACTCGTCGAGAACCTTTCTTGCGATTAGTTTTCGTAGCCTCCTGATATAGGAAAAACAAGGAATTGAGGTCCTGGAAGGTACAGATAGTGTCATGGAAGCGGACGTCTTGCATGTAGGACTCGTCGTGCGCATAGTCGCCGGGTTCTGCGTTCTCGAGCGCTTCAAGAGCATCCTCTGGCTCTGCATCGATATTGAAACGAAGCAGGGACCTCAGCTTGTACTTGACCCCCTCGCACACTTCCTTACTCTTTATGGTTCCGCACAGAGTGTCTTTTTTCAGGAGGTTCTCTCCGTCCAGCATCACTCGTTCGCTCTTCACCGCTGTCAGATCCCCATTGTGGTCCGCATACAGAAAGAAGAGTTTGACCGACCGTGCGGTCTCCTTATAGAAACGGTCGTATGGACCTTCAGCCTCTCTGAACTCCTCCGTCCAAGATTCGTCGATCTCGCAATCCATTGTACTGCATGTAGATTATCGCCCAAGACTCCTAACTCAGTCATCATCAAGCTCCTCTCCTATCGGCAAAGAGTCCCAGTAGGGCGACATGTCACCTAAAAGCTCGTTTAGGGAATCTCTCTCTGCTTGCCACCTGTTCACCATTTCAGTAACCACGCGCACAGCATCTGCCTCAGCTATGGGAGGATCCAGACTAGCGGTAGCGGCCGGGCGCCTGTCAGTTATCTTCCCGTCCTTCATCCACATGCAGACCCATCCAGGAGGTATAGTAGTCTCCTGATCGTCGGGTTCCTCTATCGGAGCGTAATCGACTCTATTCGCAGCCGACGCGAAATCTAGGGTCTCTCCCTCCTTCGGGCGATGCTCCTCCCCCAGGCTGGGGAATGCAAGTTCGCTTTCCAAGTCCGGAGCCGGAGCAGACCGGGGTTTGTGCACCTTTTGTTTAGTGAGCCTGAGACTCGAGGGTTCTGATTCACGTTTCTGCAACCACGGAGGACGGTACGCCATGCTCTTGATTTTAAACCTATGAGTTTAAACGGCTTAGGTTATGATTAAAGCGGCTGGAAAATTGAAGTGCACTGGCGTTGGCCAGTAAGAGACAAACCATGACTACCCCCCACATCGTAGTCCCCATGTCGCAACCCACTCTCTGCATCCCACACGCTCGCCGGGACACTAGCAGCGGCCAGGTCACGAAGGTATTCGAACAGCTTATTGGAAAGGACTGCATTCTTCGTGTCGACGAACGGCAGCTGCGCGACCCTCGTGATCAAAGCTTCTTCAAGCGCTACTTCGTGCACTTTCGCGAGTGGCCCGAGTCGGCGCGCGACCTCCGCCAGAAGCTCCTTGACGGCGGGACGATAAAGGTGGTATACTCTGACCCCTGGTTCTGGAAGTGCTCCGCCGCTCGCCCGCGAACGGACGGTAACTGGCTCCATCCTTTGAGAGTCCCTCGTCCGAAGCCCTCGTTGCCCCATCCTCTGCCGGCCGGCGAAGATTGAGTCGGATGGGGTTGTTTCTCAGTTTCTTTTTATGCTCCGTATCCATAATGAGCCTTGGGGGAACGATCGTCAAAGTTGCGAACCAGTTGTTCGAGATGTCGAACACATTCGTGGAGCTCCGCTGCGACATCGCTATGCCTATGCCGGGGTTCTCGCTCATCGAACCGGACATACACGGCCTGTATCGACCGGTCATCGTCCTCAACCCTACGATCATCCCCGATGATCCCAGCGTGATCGCTCACATTCTGGGCCACGAGTGGGGGCACCATGTGCTTCGCCATATAGAACCAAGGGGTCCGGACACCCCACCCGAGGGCTCCAAGCGGCGCCAGGAGAAGGAGAACGAAGCCGACGCTTACGCAGCCAGGTTCATCAGGATGTATAACTACGACACCGATACCATAATAAGCTTCCTGAGAGAGCATCCAATCGATCTCGAGAACCGAATGCAGATCCTTCTCGATACTCCCGCTGACCAGAACACGCGCTCCCCCTTGCTGAATTCTTCTCTCTCGAATTAACATGAGACGAATCTCCCTCCCTGCCACTCCAGAACATATCGCGGCAACTCAGGCCCTAGTGGACAGCGGATGGCGAGGCGACTGGAAACGGTCCGGCGACGGACTTATCGCTTTAGACGGCTGCGAAGGATCGCTTGCCCAGTACATCCGGGCGCATGGTCCGCTTGACTATCACCAGGCGGTTCAACTTGCTCTGAATCTTGGAACGCAGATTGTCGCCCTCGCGGAACTAGGGAAAGGTCTTATATCTCTCCGTAAAGACGATGTGATCGTGTGTGCTGGCTTCCTGATAAGCGACCTTTCCGACGCCGCGGCGCTAGAGGAAGATCAACTCGAGATTGTTCGAGCCGTCGACTGCCATCCCTGCACCGCTCCGGAAGTCGAGAAGGTGGATACATTGCCTTCAATGGTCCACATATCTGCCATATACTACAGCATCGCACTCCTGTGTCTCGAATGTATGGGAATCTCTCGGGAGATGCGAGAGATACGAGGGAGCAAACTGTACTACCTGCTAGATCGATGTTTGAGACACGATCCTCAGACACGGGAATTCCTGTACATTTAATTTCTCCCGGTTATCTATATGTCAATCGTCGCACAGAAGAGAAACTCGAGAAGGTTTAAGGCGCCGATATCAGGTCGCGGCACGAAGGGGTTCTCACTCAATGGAGGGATGCGGAATCAAGGGTGGGTGGGCCAGACAAACCTGGGGCGCTCCAACGTCGGTACCGTGTTCCGCGGTGCGTTCCCGATGGGGAACGGAGGCTGCTGCGGCACCTACGTTATCAACACGCAGAACTCCGGGGGATGCTGCACCAACGACCCGGAAATAGTGAAGAGGTCGACTATGAATACGAAGGGCCTGATCGAGGCCACGGTGGAACATCCAACTAGTGCCATTCTCGAATCCAACAAGGCGTGTACCGAGAACTGTAAACTAGACGAGGACTACGACCCCATCACTTCGCGCCAGATCGAGTCGACAGTCTGCAAATCACGGTGCAAGACGAACTGGGTGAAAGATATGTCGCCTTTCGCGTTCAGTTCCGGAGAGCAGATAAAATGGAAGAAAATAAGCGCCGCAACCAGGAACCTACCGTGGTCGGTTGCCAAGAAGAGCCAGGGCATCAAGGGTTGCCCAACGGACTGCGGTGCGGCGTCCTACTGGATCGGAGGCAAGCACTACATCCGCGAGCCGTACGCCAAAGATCTGAATCTGTATTCAGTGTCGCCAAGCATGTACATGGAGGCCGGGTTGATGCGCAAGAACATCTTACCTACTCCTAAGTGCCTGTCCTCTTTCCCCTTCGTTCTCAACCATAACTCCACGTGCCAGGTTAACTTCAAGACCCCTGAGGCCGCCATCGACGCAGGCGCCCTGCCCCTGGATTGGATGTCGTGCGAGCAGACACCGAACTGTTGCCAGCCGTGCGAGGACTATGGTTTCCGCACGTTTGACCTTAACATGGTCATGTCTCCCTACGGCCCCCTCAGCCGAGAGCTGTGGTACAATACCGCATCTGCATACGTGGAAGTTGAAGGCCAGAACCCGGGGCTGACGCAAGTAGTATTCCCAGCCCACGGTGGACTCCCTCCGAGAGAAGACGGACTCGTCAAGGATTGTGATGTCTTAGACATTCTTGTAATTCGGGGCAAGAACGGCAGCGTCGGCAGCGAGCCGCAGTTTACCGCGGCAATCATCGAGGAAGTTAACCCGCTTCCAGACGCACTCTATCTTACGATCGAGAAGGTCGTGTGTCCATCCGAAGTTCCGAAATGCAAGTCACCCACCCCGACGACGGAGTGCTGCCCGCAAGAGTCTATATCTCTCGGACCGGGATTCCGCTGGCCATCACCCGCGCATGCAGCCGCTCAGGTCCCGCCATGGCCGCCGGGTGTGCCCTACAAGTACCGGATGGCTAATGGCAAACCGGCTTCGCTATTCTACTGGAACACTTCAGGCGTGGACGTACCGCCGGTGGGTGGGGTTCCGTATCCTCCACCCATGCATGCCGGAGACCAGGAGCGTCTGGACGCCCTGCTTCTCGGAGGCGCAGTGGGGAGCATCGAAGGCAAAACCTACAGGTTAAGACTCCGCTTCAATTAGAATGATTATTCAGCATATATTGATCTATGAACAATATCTGCTCTTATATCAATGTCGGAGGCAGTGCTCAAAAGGAAGACTCGCCACATAAAGGTTCCCATATCGGGGATCGGAAAAAACGGTTTCTCTCTCAATGGCGGATACAGGAACACCGGAGCGGTAGGCCCCGTCAATCTAGGAAGGCGTTTCACGCGAACGCTCTACAAAGGAGCTTATCCGATAGGAGCGGGAGGATGTTGCGGAGAGTTCGTGCAGAACATTCTCTCTAACAACACTTGCTGCACGAACGACCCTAACATAGTCAAGAGGTCTACAATGAACACGAATGGACTGATACTTGCCACCGTCACGTACCCAACCTCGGTCTTTACCGACTGCAGCGGTTCCTGCGTCAAGAACTGGGTCAAGGACTTCAATGCCCTCAATTACAGTCAGGGCATGTTCATCAGGACCCTCAAGATCAAGAACATATGCCCGCACTGGCTCGACGAGACGACAACGTGTCATACCGATCCCTCTTCCTGTAAGACAGTTTGTAGCACGAATTTCAACGGACACCCCAACACGAGTATATATCCAGATTGCAACAAGTGCGACAATAAATCGTACTTCATTGGCACCAGGAAGGTTGTCACGAACACGACCACTAAGAAAATGAGAGAGGGGGCTATCTCCAGTAGTGACTATATCACTGGACTTCTACAGGCCCGGCAGTGCCTTCCCCCTCCTCCTTGCAAAGCGCCCTTTCCGATGGCGCTCAATCACCAAGGATGTGACACTAATTATATGACACCTGAGGAAGCTATCGAGGCCGGAGCTCTCCCCAAGGATTGGGGCACATGCAGTTTGGTAAACTCGTGCGGCTACTCTGCGTCGACTGGCTACACCACTCACTGCGCTTTCAAGTCCAACCCTTACACACACTGCTGGGCCACTCCTTTGGAAACCAGACTCGCGTGCCCCCAGTTGGGATGCCCTGTACCGTCCCAGGCGGCATTAGACCTCCGGGACGCCCTGGTCAATATCGGCAAGTGGGTGCGGGTCACCAAGGATGGTTACGCCGGCCCCTTCTTGGAGGGTGGGCCAGTGGTGCATGTCCTTAGCTTCGAAAAGATCGCCAGAGCCGATCTTCCAAATCACGACAACTGGTGGCGCGGCCAGGGGCGGCCTCCGTTAGGGATATTAACGAATTTTCCGGGGCAATCGTGCCCCTTCACTGGCCCACCCTGCTCGTCGGAGCCATGCGGTGGTCATGATTACTGCCCGCCATACGGTTACAGTACCTACCCGGCCTGGGGAAGCGACACGGACGACTGTTCGAGTGGCGGTCCGTCTCCGGGGGTCATTGAGTGGTTTGACGCGCACCGTGAATGTATTCTCCTGAAGGTGACTTATGAAATGTTCCATCCCTGCGGTGGCGAGGCAGCGCCGGAGCTATGGGTTGCTCCGGATGGGACCAAGCTGTACAAGGCCGATCTCGGGAATCCGGCGAATGTCGGCGATACGTATGAGTGTAAAAGCTACGATTCCATAGATCTAACCCAACTAATGGCTATACCGTACGGGTATACCGAACCCCCGTTCAATGGGCCGTCGACCCCGCCCCTGAGCGTCGAACAGTTGCAGGACGGGTCGTATGGAAGTCAACCAGGCCTGGTGTACATTGACTGTATCGACTGGTACCCTCTGCCTAACAAGTCGGCACCCTGGAGGCGCGCCTTTATGAGTCGGAGCCTGGATTCGAAAAAGTCAGTTGGCATCGGAGGAATAGAGTCATTGTTTTTCAAGACCCGCACCCCTGACCAAAGCAGCCTGTTCCCGGGGTCAAGACCTTGGTCGGATATATCTCCCCCGGGCAAGCCTAATACTTGTGATGACTCCACTTATGTCCCGCTCGACGCCAGTAATAGCTGCCCTATCCCACCGCCATCCTTAAAAGACATCGAGATGATGACGGCCTATGTTCAGGTGGCTAGAGGCTCGCCATACCCTGACTCTTGGTATTACAACTTTACTCCTCGCTGGCGATATTGGACCCCCGCCCCGGATGCAGGAGGTGACCAAGGCTATATTCTGTATCTGGAGCCTGACGATGGCCAGTTCGAGATCGAATTCGACATCACACAGTTTCCTCTTCCTGCTGGGTATACACGGGATCTCGTACAGGTTAAGGGTGCAGGCATCCCTACGACTCCTGCTGCGAACAACTCTATCACGGTGAGCACCCTGGAGAACGGTAGCGGCAGTGCAGAGTGCCCCGATTGTTGGAGTGATGATGACTGGCTCAACCCCGCCTTCTGCGAAATAACTTTCACAACGTCCTATTCGACTCCTACCGATCCCACCACCGCCATCAAGGAAGAATACATAGTGAGACTCGTGCGCGACAGCACTAAGGCTCGTAAGGCACGAAGCCAACCTCCTCCCCCGGATGCTTAACGCTAGCGGGCTCTAGACTGATTTTGGAGGGCCCATGCTACGGCCGTTAAGGGCGACCACCTCGGCTTCACCCAATAGAACGGTCTGCTCCAGGTTCCAGTCGTCATCTGCGAGATCGAAAAACTCCGAGTACTCAATCTGCGGCGGCCTGGGTGCACCCGGGAAAGGACGTACAGACCATTGCTCGTTTGTGACACCGAGACGCACAGGGAATAAGTGCTCCCGAGAGATTTTGAGGTATACTTTAGAGTACATCTCGGCGAAATCAGCGTCAGGAGGTGCTGTCGATACAGTACCTCGCACCGTCAGAAGTTTCGCCATATCCCTACAGGCGCCTTCTCTTTAATGGAAAATTGATATAAACCTTGCCCCCGGACAATGACCAGAACATGGCCGATAGGAGAGTCCCGCGTCCCCACTTCCTTCTCCGAATCTACGTGAACGAGAGCGAATACCCGGGCTTGCGGGCCAAATATGAGGCTGCACGTGACTCCCACAATGCGAGCGTGGCATCCTACCTCGCGGGCGGAGACACTGGCTTCGACGCAGGCTTCGACCTCTTCCTGCCTAAGGCAACCACGGTACTTGCCGGTGCTTACTCAGTCAAGGTACCGCACGGAATTCATTGTGAGATGCTGCGCGTAGGAGATCGCCTCGTGAGACGTAAGGAAACCGGGGAGCTGGAGTTCGAAGCCGACTACCCGGGTCGCAATGTGGGCTTCTACCTCTACGTGCGATCAAGCACCGGCGCCCGCACGCCTCTGCGCCTCTCAAACCATGTCGGTATCATCGATGCCCCGTACCGCGGGGAGATCGTGGCCCTATTCGACACCATGAATGTGAGTGGTGACGAAACCTGCACTGCGCACCAGCGGCTGGTCCAGATATGTGCCCCGGAGCTCAGTTACCCGATCGTCGTGGAACTCGTCGACCGGAAGGAGGGACTCAGTGTGACCCAAAGAGGCGAGGGAGGTCTTGGCTCGACTGGTCAGTGACGCGCGAGATACCGAGATACGGCATTCTCGTACGCTGTTCTTAGCGCCTCATCCTTCATCATCGCTCTCTTGCAGTCTGGACATACATACACCAGCCGTTCGGTTCGTATCCCGCGGTCCTCGACCTCGTCGAAGAGCAGCGTTCGCGCAGTGGTCGCGTAGCATAGAAAACACGCCTTAAACCATCCATTCTCGGGCTGAGAACACTCCCTGTAGACGTATATCCGCTTTTTCCTCATTTAATACTTAGTACTGGCTTAGTATTAAACTTGTTGCTTAATGTCTTCGGACTTAACGTCTCCGGGTTCGCTTTCCGCCTCTTCCTCTGAACTTCCCGCGGCTCTTCAGCATCCGCTTGGCTTTGTTGGCCACACTCGTGTAGACGCGACGAGGATGCCTTGGTCGCGCTTTCCCCTTGTAGGAAGAACGCTTGTTACCCCACTCACGGGCCCTGACATAGGCCGCGTAAAGCCCCTTGTCGTTGACCTTGCAGGTACCCCTGGCACAGATCGGAAAGCTCTTGTCTGGTCCCAGGAAGCATTTCCGCCCACAGTCTCTAAGCATCACGGTGCGCTCGTACCCCTTAGGAGAGATACGACCCCATCCGGCCCAAGGCATGCGCCTTCTACGGCGATAGCTGCCACCTTTGCGAGTCTTTGCCATTCTTATATTATATGCTACTATTTTTCTCGGCCGCGATGGAGGGCCCAAGGCGTTCGCTAAAAAACCATGTATAATTTCCTACGCATGTTAATGGATGCGAGCGGAGAGAACGTAGTTATCTCGGTCGCCGATTCGTCCGCCAACTTCGTTACCCTTGGTATGCCGGTGCTTGACAGGCTAAAAGCCCGATCTGATGACGAGCACCAGGGAGGTAGCGAGCCCAGTGATACCGATCTCTCCTCCGATGAGCTAGAAACCGATGAGTCTCCCGGGGAGCACGATCTTCATGCGGCGAGCCCCAGGCAGGGCAGCGACCGCATGGGTCGTCATCCAGCGACCCTCGCCTACAGAAAACTCACATTCAATGACGTGCGCCGCCAGTTCACCGCCTCCTATGAGCAGGATGCCGTCCATAGGTATTCATCGGCGCTCGACATCCTTGCCAGTTACCTCAAAGGCCAGAAAATAATCTATATGGAGTCACGAACTCACACTGTATGGCTCCTGAATCTGCTCATGCTCCCCGCTATCTTCCTATCTGCCCTTTCCTCGGTAGTGCAGGGCCCTTTTGAAGAACAATCTTACGGCCACGTTGTGCTCTCAGGCACATCGGCATTTGTTGCTTTTCTATTAGCTATCGTCAACTACCTCAAGCTGGATGCCGCATCGGAGGCGCACAAGATCTCGGCTCATCAGTACGCGAAGCTGCAGTCATCGGTGGAGTTCCAATCGGGACAGGTCCTGCTCTTCAGCCCTCCTGCTCTCGTGAGTGCTCACGTCTGCCGCCAGTGGGAAGAAGATAAGAAGGTCATCGAACATTCGTGTCCCGTGCCTCGGGAGCGTGCTGATGAGCGGCGTGAGTGGATAGCCAAACGACGGAGGGAGAAGATTAGTGAAGTCTATGCGGAGCGGCGCCAGGCGGAGGTAGCCCTGATTGCCAATATGCGCGATAGTATCCGCACCGTCGAGGAGAAGATTGGCGACATTCAGGAGACGAACCAGTTCGTAATACCGAGATCTATCCGGTACCAGTACCCGCGTATTTACAACACTAACATCTTCTCTCTGATCAAGAAAATTGACGACTACAGATCCAAGACACTCATAGATCTGAAGAACGTTAAGAACGAAATCCGGTTTATTAATGCTATGCAAAAGCGCCATGACTACCACATACCCGTCGAATACTCCGCGCGAATAAGCACGTTGTTCGAGCAAAAGAAGTCCCTCATAAGCACGATCCTCTTTCTGAATACCGCGTTCTCCATGATCGATAAGATGTTCCAGCAAGAGATCACCAATGCAGAACTAAAAGAGACACACTGGTTCAAGTTCTATCTCTACGACTGCTTTTCTCCCATCTGTCCAGACTGGGCGAAAGCGTGCTGGATACCCTCGAGGTATAAAGCGCCCGAAGCGTGTGGAGGAGAGATACTCAGAAACCTTCTGGAAGACGGTGAGACCCCGCATATAGTACGAGAGGATTAGTTTCAATGCCTTCCAGTGCGGTGCTTGCGCCGTCGAAGTCTCCTGTATGTCTTCCGGCTGCGAGCACGCTTTCGAGACCGACGCCGAGATCGGCCTCCGACCCAAGCTCCTCTAGTTCCCCTTCTTCGACGGAACCCGCGCGACCTGCCTCCTTGGGAACCCTGTGAGGAGGCGCTACCACTGGCTGGAGCCGCTTGGACGGCTGCCTGGGGCGACGCGGCCGCCTGAGGCGAGGCAGACGCTGCTGGTGACAGTTGGGGGGAGACAGCAGGCGATGCAGCTGCGACTGGGGAGAGCGGCTGCATGTTCGCGGCCGGAACCAGTAGCGGGGGCATTGCCTGTGGTACCATCGGTTGGATAGGTGACATAGAGCCTGAATTGGCAGAAGCGGCGGAGCCTGGACTGCTACCAGGCTGGCTTCCCACCGAGCCCCAGGATGCGGAGGACGGCGGTGTTTGGGGAGGAGTTGCAACAGGAAGAGCAGGACCGAGCAGTCCTCCTGGACCAAATACGGCGTTCCTTACGTAGGCATGGACCTCGGCGTAGTTTTCCGCTACTCTTTCGCGGGTCACAATGCCTGTTCCTGTCAGGGCGGTCAGGAGCCCCCCAATCACTGCACGGTACTGCCTCTCTCGGGCTAGGCACGTAAGGACCGCTCCATGGGTCGCCATACTTCCGAACATAACGCCTACATGTTCAGCGAAACCGGCCCCGCACAGTTCTGGTAGGAGACCGTAGGTGATGAGGATCCCTTCCAACATGGGCCATAATACCCAGAAGCCACCGCCGACTGCGAGCATAATGATCAGCGTAGTGACACGGTTTTCCACCCACTCTGGGGCACCCCCGCGTTTGTGGCCTTTCTTCCGAGTCTTGCGCTTCTTCCCGCGCCGCGGCCTCGCTCCGAGGAACTCACTGTCACGCACTGAGGACAGGACCCAGTCGGCCCTGCGTGCGGCTTCCGCATGGTTCGACTTAACCATGTCCAGCGCCGCCTCTAGCTTGGCGCGCGGAATGACTCCTGCAAACTCCGCCATTATTTTCTTCTTGTCGGCCGAGGTAAACTTTTCCCCGGAGCACGGAGGAGGAAGCATCCCCGGCGGAGGACAAACCTTTCCTAACTTACGAGTCATAGAAGTAGTCATCGGCCACTATAGTAAATCGACAGATAATAATTGAACGCACTTGTCAGGTTTACACGGCTTCGCAATAGAAAACCTAACTAAACCTAAACTAGCCTAACTAAACCTAAATCCCTGTGGGCTCTCTCACGCCACGATCTCTGCACTGCTCCCGTCCTCCACGATCTCCTCCATGAGAACCCGCTTCTCCGCCTGCTTCTCGGCCGAGTACTCGTCGAGGGTGCGGAACCCCTTCACACCCTCTTCGTCTCCGGCAGCCTTCGAGTGGAACCGGAACACGTCCACCCATCTCGCCGTCTGTCCGATCCTGTGGCATCTGGCCACGGCCTGGTCCTCGACAGCCGGATTCCAGTGGGGAGACACGAAGTAGACCTCGCTGAACTGTTGAAGGTTCAGCCCTTCACACCCAGTCTTGATCTGGAGAATGAGCGCATCGCAACGGCCGGTCAGGATCGCCGTCCGCTGGTGCGGAGAGACTCGCCCGTCGAACGTCTCGACATGCATCCCGGCGCGCTCGAGATCCTCACGGATGACATCGATCTCCCGGCGGTAGTGACAGAATATGAGCTTGTTCCGTCCATTTCGCCTGCGTTCCAAGATTGACGCGACAACGGTGTCAATCTTCGAACTCGCCCGAAGAGCCTGCCGAAGCTCGGCGGAGTCCTCCAAGAGACCCTCCTCGATGAGCTTTTCCGCGGCATCATGCAACAGAGGAGGATACACACATGCCTGTCTCGCTCGGACAAGCAGCGCCAGCTGGCCTTGAGGTCCCAGAGACCCCATCTTGTTGCTCGTCAGATCCTTCTGCGAACCGCTGAAGGACAGAAGGGCGTGGATGTCCTCTGCCAGATCGAGCTCAGCGGGATGCTCCCAGGCGGTCGGGATCACCTCAGTCCGCAAAGCCGACAGCTCCAGCCCGACATCCTCCTTTGTGCGTTTCAGCATGAACTGGCGCGCCAGAGGCAGGAGGTTGATCGCCTTCTTGTAGTAGGCATCTGGGATTCCCATCGCTTGACAGAGGCTGTAGAAGTCCGACTTGGCATTCTGGATCGGGGTTCCAGTCACTAACCAGCGGATTTCAGCCTTCAGGCGCATCGCACCGAGATGAGTGAGCGTTCTGGCGTTCCTGAGATGGTGCGCCTCGTCGTAGATCACGCGATCCCACTCTGCCTTGTGAAGGAGATTCTCCGCTGGCGCGGGATTCTTGGGGTTCGGAGCGGAGATCATGCCATACGTGGTTAGCACGATGGGGTGGGTCGCCAGCTCCTCGGCTGTCATGCCTCGTTGTCCGGCTCCATGCCAGACCAGGGGCTGGTGGTGGAGGGACGAGACGATGGCATCCCGCCACTGCTCGAGGAGAGCTCGCGGAAGAACGATGAGAGTGCGGGGTTTGGGATTGGCCACCACGACTCCCAGCATCTGGATGGTCTTACCAAGACCCATCTCATCTGCCAGAAGCCCCCCGCGCACGCACCGTCCTGCCACCACATGGCCTTCCACCTCATTCTTGAGGCACCAGGCCACACCCTCCTCTTGGTGTAGTTTCGAGTCAAAGCCCGAGAGTTGCAACAGTTGTCTGAAGTTGTCCATTTGTGATTGCCTACCAGGTGGACCGAGAAAGGGCTTTCAATTTCACGCAGCCTCCACTCGCAGTAGCTCAAGGTCGGGCTCGAAACAGAAAAGCATTTCAATTTCCTAACCCTAACTACTAACTACTAACTACTAACTACTGACTACTAACTACTGACCACGACCACTATGGGTCGGAGGGCTTCAGAGCTGGGAACACCAGCTCGTCATCCCAGACAGGAGGCTCGATCTCGGCATCCGGATCCTCGGCCATGTCAGCCCAGCTGACCTCGGAGCGAGGGCGAGGCAGGACTGAGCGCGCTCGGAACTGCTGCTTCACAGCCTCCTCGAGACCCGCGCACCAGGCCTCATGCTCCTCCACAACTTCCAGGCAAGAGTGCTGGAAGCCGCACTTCTCGCACTCGAAGCGGTCCTGTGCTGGCGCGGGCTTCCGCGAGCCGGTGGGCGCTGCGAGTTCGCAGGTAGCGAACGGGTTCACGCTGGTGAGGGCGCGGGAGGAATCGCTCGTCACCGAAGGCTTGGCGGACTTGCCCCCACAGACGCGGTATCCCTCGCTGTCGCAGGTCTGCGTTGCCTGTCGACGGTCGCGGCGCCGAGCGTGACTCTGGGCCTTCCGGACGGGGCAATGCCCAGTGGTGTGGCCCGACTCCTTGCAAAAGCCGCAGATGGCCTTCGCGAGCTCCGGGCACTCATCGATAGTGTGAGTGTGCGCCTTGGACCGTGTGGATGCCTTCTTGTTGCACCATCCGCATGACCTCGAGGCGTGCTGAGTGCGAGTGGATGTCGATCGTTGCATGTTTCCTGAGTTGCCTGACCCTGGGCCGGTCCAAAGCATTTCAATTTTCTGAAACCGGGGAGCTGAGATCAATGGAAAGAATGTGCGGCTGGGCAGCAAGAATTTCGGCCGACGTTATGTCACTATCCCCATCACCCGAGGCGTAGCGATTACGCATATATTTCACGCAGAACTTCGGTGTTAGCGATTGTGAGTGAAGAATAGACCGCAGGCACAGGGAGCCATTCTCGATCAGAAACCCGAGGTCTCTCATCGAGTACGTTGTACCGTCAAGATCGAGGTTGTGGCTCGTTACGTCCCGGTAGTAGAGGGGGTCTAGCCTGTTGAGACTCGGGTCGTCGAAGACAAATGGCCGCATAGACTATTTTTCCATCCTCCCTTTAAGTGTGAAACGAATCTTATGTCTGAGTAGTATATATGGAAATGCCGGATATCAGTCGCTTCACGATGTTTGGGTGTTGGAATGATGGCATATGCACGCCCGGAGATCCCCACCAGAACGGCATGAGCTCTGTATTCAATTCCCTCATGGTCTCGGAATTCAATCCAGCCCTTTACATAGTCGCCGGTGACAACTACTACCCCACGACGGTAAGGGAGGCTGGTGTGAAGACAAAAGCCCTCGACATCGGTGCTCTAGAATCAGGGTTTCAGTGCCTTGCGGACCTCTCCGCCCGAGACGGAACTCCGGTGTATCTTCTCATGGGAAACCACGATCTGCAGGCTGAAAAAGACTTCGGCTCCGGGAGAGAATGCGAGATCATTCGTGAGGAGCTCGAGCTCACGCGGGGCACCCCTATCGACACAGCCACGATGGTTCTGCACAGCGGAGACACTGTTTTCATCTTTCTCGACACGAATCTCTACGAGGCGAAGGCAGATGACAAATATGCGCGATGCGAACTTGTCTACCGTGCTGACATGGAGGCTCTCGAGGGGCTCTCCAACAAGAAGATAGTGGAGCGCATCACTGGAGCCGTGCAGGACAGAATTGCCGGAGCACTCGAGGAGATCGCGGCGCGGGAAACGCCCGTTCTCAACGTCATCGCTGTCGGCCATCATCCCATTCTCGGCACTAAGCGCAAGGAGGATAAAGAGACTGGAGCCATAAAGCCCAAGGCCCAGAGAATCGATGACCAAGGAGCGCGTTTTGTCGCAGGTTGCTACAGGGCCTTCCCTGGCGCGAGGTACGTATACTTGTGTGCCGACATACACCAGTACCAGGAGGGTGAGGTCCACATCCGTGGCCTCGAGCGGCCTATTCGCCAGTACATAGTTGGCACGGGGGGAGCCGACCTGGACGAGCTTCTGCCGGAGAGAGGTACGGTGGTAAAGAACGGCATCTTGACTTACTCTTATGAGGGAGGCGTGGTCACCAACGGGTATCTCAACGTCCACCGCGAGCCGGGCATGGAGTACGCCTTCGACTTCGTGCCTACCCGCCCGGTTTCTTCGCATTCCTCCCTGCGCGAGGCTGAGGACGCGGTGATGCCGGCTGCGACCCTGATGCCTGGCCAGGTATCTCTTTCTCCTGAAGTTGCATCTCGAGTCCTGGGGGAGGGAGTAGGGCATCGTAGAAGGGTTGGGAGAAAGCCCGGCCTTCGCAGGAGGACGAAGACCAGAGGTCGCCGCTCGAGACGTCGCGGGGAGACGAGGCGACGGCGGAGGAATAGGTAACCTCGGGTCTGGATTGTCTTCGCAGGACTGTTTCAAAGTTAATACAGTTGAGACAGTCGCAGGGGCAGGACCAGATGCATCCGGGATGTTCTAAGCATTCCTTCCTGGGCATTTACTATTACTTAATACTTTCCTATCGTATTGAAGATTAGATAACCTATGACGAGCTCGATGCCTATAGTGATGACTGACATTCCCACGTTGAGCTTCTTGGTCGTGGCAATGCGCTGCAGGTGCTCGTCCGGGCATTGGTGGTCATGGTGGCAGGCCTTCAGGATGTCGTTCGTTCTTGGAATGTAGTTGAAGAGCGCCGTCGACAAGTAGATGACCCCTGTTCCTAGAAGGGCGATAGCGATGAATGCTGCCAGGTTTTTGTTAGCCTTGATCGAGTACAGCCGTGTCACATGGTAGAAGAGCATCGCTGTTGTCAGGGCAAGTATAGAGAGATTCATCCAGTATGTCAGCAGGGCCTCGGGCTCATAGACCGCACTGATGTGCCTGCTCAGGTATCCTTCCCCTCGATCAAACATATACTATAGTGCTAGAATGAATCTCAGTCCTTCGCCTTGCAACGAGAGGGCGCCAGGTAGTTGAGAACGCAGCCGTCGTATTTATTCGCGACCGTAAGGTGCGCGCATCCGAGCTTGTATTCGTCTCTAAGAATGGTCCAGATCTTCTCGATCTCGGTTTTCGTGCTGATGGATTGTACGAGACGGCACCCATACTCCTTCCCATCTCTCTGCATAGACACGTTACTGGTGATGTCTGTAATGACTCCCGCCTTCCCGAGAAAGTCTGCTACCTTTTCGCAGTCGAGCGGTTGCTTGCTGGAAATGGCCAGACTGCTGGAAACCGTGAAAGACATATTAGATTATCTAACTAACATGTTATTCGCAATACAGCGCAGGCTATCTGCACTTAGATGCAATATAGTCGATGCAGGGTTGAAGACAGCTTTTAGCCGCTACTTCCGCCGCCTGGTTGACGTTAATCTCTCCCCTCGTCGCCTGAACGATCAGCTCGATGGTGTTCTTAATGCCGCCATTATCCAGAGTTTGACTGAGGAAGGCTTTCTCGTCCGAGTTGGGAAGCTCTCCGATCAGATCGCCGATGACTCGAAGGGCGAAGTCCATCTGGGCAGGGCCCTTGGTCGGGGTCTTTTCGACCGCCTCCATAGTGTACTTTATCACCAGAGACAAGGTGCTCGGACTAATGCCAATTTCCGGTCCAAGGTTTTCCTTAACCTGTATAATAGCCACGGCCACCATCTCTTCAGTGAACTCCTCAGCGGCGTCGCCGACCCGGTCTATAGCTACTTGAGACGGAGATCTTGCATCCATCGTTTGTAGAATCGGACAGAAAAGTGTGGAGAAACGAGCGCGATGGGGCGATTACGAGTCGCCCGTAGAGGACCCTGGCTCCGCCCAAGCCTGCGAAGGGCGGCGGAGGGTCACGGAGCACACAGGTGGAGGGACGGCGGTATTCGGCACGGTGGCGCCCCGGGAGCTCGCGGGGGCAGGCGCCGGTGCCTGTGAGGGAAGGGCTCCACTGCACGACCGCATTATGCGAACGGCACCGGGGGTAGCGTGCGTGGTAGTAGTGGAGGCGCTAAGGAGACGGCCAACACCGTCAGCCGCCAAGGCGGTGCTCGTGCGTTGCAATGCATCGATGTCCTGCATATTGTAAGCGCGTTCGTTACCGGAGGAGGCCTGGCGCGCGGCCACGAACATTTCCCCGAGGTTGGAGCCCATTCCCAGAATGCTGACGTAGATGTCGTCGCAAAGTGAGAGCAGGAAGGCGTCGGTTTCTAACCCAGGCGTCTCGCGCATGTACTGCTTCAAGTCAGCGAGGAAGGTGTCGAGTTCGGCCGGGAGGGTGTCAGGGGGAGCGGGCGGACCAGCTGACGTGAGGAACAGGTCGACGAGTGCAGGTGCGACTCGCTCAGCAAGCTCGCGGCACGTGATGCCATCCGACGTGCGCAAGGATGGATCGGCGCCAGCCTTGAGGAGCCACTCGGCTCGGGCGGAGTCTCCTTGGTGCACTGCGTGATGGATCAGATTGAAACGTCGAGGTGCGGGGCG